>Ga0224512_10002162_pt1 | contig 18206 bp, 18 predicted proteins | sample SF_May12_sed_USG_4_FD_169103 | JGI IMG/M metagenome (GOLD analysis project Ga0224512, IMG submission 169103) | Sediment microbial communities from San Francisco Bay, California, United States - SF_May12_sed_USGS_13 | ecosystem: Environmental > Aquatic > Marine > Sediment | place: USA... | reverse complement strand
TATGGTATTGCACTGGCCCTTCTGTTGTTGATGATCGCCGAGAAGTTGCTGGAGATAACTCGATGGCGATGAGTGCTCCACGGCGATTGATGTTGGCAGTTGCAATGTTCGCATTGGCGCTGTCTGGGGCCATTGTTTATGAGTTGTATCGGGTTACAAGTGCCCAACAATTTAATGCTGCACTTGAGCGTGATGAATTCCTTGAGGTTAACCAGCGTTCAGCCCGGGGCCGTTTCGCGACAGCTTACGGGCTGCAGCAACTGGGGGAGTTTGAGGAAGCCATACGCGCCTATGTAAAAGTTGAACCGGATAACCCCGAGTTGGCAGCATTCGTCAGGTTCAATCTTGCGAATCTGTACCTGCGCAGGGCACTTGCATTGGAGGGCGATGCAAACCGGGATCTTGTTATCCCACTTATTGAAATGGCCAAGGAGAATTATCGCGAACTGCTGCGCCGGGACAGTCAGTATTGGGATGCGAAATACAACCTGGAACTTGCGCTCGCGCTGCTTCCGGACCTGGAAGAGAAGGGGAGTGAAGATGACATTATGCCGGAGCGCAGCCCCCGTGCGAATACGGCGACACCAGTACGCAGAGAACTGCCGTGACGCTGCTTTCCGAATTACAGAAACGAATCAGAATGAACCTGGATACACAGCTGGTACTCTTGCTGATTGCGTCAATACTGCTGTTTGCCGCTCTTGGCAGGCCAACAGCAGAACTCGAGCGCGACGTATACCGGTTTGTTTTTACATTTGACGTGACGCAAAGCATGAACGTGAGTGACGCTTCCCTGCATGGCGCGCCGGTTACTCGCCTGGATTTCGCCAAGGCTGCGGTGCGCCGAACTCTGGAACTGCTTCCCTGTGGCTCGCAGATTGGCCTTGCTATCTTCACCGAGCACCGGTCTTTCCTGCTTTTTTCACCGGTTGAGGTGTGTGATAACTACACGGCGATATCCACTATGCTGGACAAGATTGACTGGCGTATGGCGTGGGCCGCGCGGAGTGAGGTCGCCAAGGGTTTGTATTCGAGCCTTTCTCTCGCCAGTTCGCTGGGTAAGGAAACGCGCGTAATATTCTTGAGTGACGGGCATGAGGCGCCACCTGTCCACCCGGAATACAGACCCCAATATTCTGGCACCCCCGGCGAAATCAGCGGTGCAATTATAGGCATAGGCGGTTCAAACCCGACGCCGATACCAAGACTCAATTACGAGGGTAAGGTGGTGGGCAACTGGACTGCCAGGGAAGTGTTGCAGGTAGATACCTACAGTCTTGGTCGCGGTGCAAATGTGGAGGCTGAGCCAATGGTCGGAGTCGATATGTCCGATGTTGCAAGAAGAATCGCTGAAGGGACAGAACATCTTTCCTCGCTGCGTGAAGGCTATCTCCAGCAGTTGGCCCGGGAAACCCGGTTTGACTATTTTCGGCCGGAGACGCCGCAGCAACTCGGAAACTGGCTTACACAGTCAACCTTCGCCTACCACAAAGCTACAGATACAGATTTACGCTGGGTACCCGGGATACTGGCGATGCTGAGTCTTCTGCTGGCCTACGTCACTGTGACAGCCTTCAGGCATACCCGGCCAGTCTGACGCGGAGTCACTGCTGCTACCCACCGATCGGACAGCATCCATTGAAACATCGGGCTTGCGTTACTGGACCTTGCCGCTGGTGTGGTGGTCCGGTTGATCCGGTTCGGCGATCAGGTGAGACCATCCCCGATACGCAGACAGGTGAGCAGGGACATTATGGACGCGAATGATATCCACGCCCTGTTCACAGAGTTTGAGTGAGGCGCCGATGGTTGCCAGATCCTTGTCGTGTTCTTCAAGAGAAGAAAAACTCTTCATGAAGGATTTGCGCGAATGCCCGATTAATACACGCAGACCATGTTTTCTGAAGCGGCTTGCGTGGCGCAGCAGTTCCAGGGACTGCAGTGCGTCTTTACCGAAACCGATACCCGGATCGAAGATGATCTTGTTCAGATCCAGATTCGCCTTGTCCCAGACCTCGATCTGTTCAAGCAGCCACCTTTCGACCTCTTCACAAGGATCACGATCCGGTGGCAATGTGACACCACGATCGGCGGGCAAGGTGAGTTGATGCATGGCTATCCATTCCTTGTCACTGGACCTGGCCAGGTCGATCATTGCTGGCGATGTGAGTCCACTGACGTCGTTGATAATATCCACACCGGCGTCCAGGGCCTTTGCGGCGACTTCCGGGTGATAGGTATCTACGCTTAGCAGTGTTGATATCAGAGGCGCTTTATACTTGTCGACGAGATGCTCCAGGATTGGCTCAAGGCGCAACCATTCATCGCCTGGCCCTACCGGCGTTGCACCCGGACGGGTCGATTCGGCACCCACATCGATAATGTGAACACCGGCCTGGACCATTGCATCCACGTGGGGTTCGATACTGCGCCAGGCCACATGACGACCGCCATCCGAGAACGAATCAGGTGTGATGTTAACAATGCCCATCCAGAGGGGGATGTGGTGAGGCAGTTCACCGGACCACTCGAGCATAGTTTTTGGACCTAGCCCGGGGACGGTTAAGCGGGGCCGCAGGGCGACAAGGGGCGTGAGCACAAAACCCCGCTTGAGTAGTTGGGGATGCGGCGTAGTCAGGTCCGTGGTGGCGATAGTCTCGCGACCCCATAGCAAAATATCGATATCAATGGGACGAGGTGACCAGTGTGACGAGTCGGTCCGGCCGAGCTTGTTTTGAATCTCCGTGATCCATTCGCGCAACTGCTGGGGCGAGCACTCGGCATCGCATTCGATAGCCAGGTTAAGGAATGGCAAGTTCCATGCCGCAGGGGCGTATTTTGGCAACAGCGCGGGCGACTCGACAACTGGAGAAATCCGCACAATCTTAAGGCCCTTTTTCTGTAGCAGTTCGATGGATCGCCGCAGGTTCTCACACCGGTCCCCGACATTGGAACCCAGACCCAGATAAATCTCCATGGTTGGTACTCTCTTGTTCGTCTTGTTAATATCGTTGTGAAAAAGTACCCGGACTCAAGTCATAATGCAAACCATGATAAAGTAGTTTACAGGTCCGTTTTATGCCCTGCTCAGATCGAAAAAAGTAGCTCGAATCAAGCCTGAATGGCAGCTGTGCTCCACTATCCTGGTCTGGCACAGGCGTTAGATCACCAGAGAGCTGATTTTAATACCTGCATTACTACAATTATGGTTTAATTGCAACATGATGCGTGTCAGTGTTACCCGAGGATTGACTGTCCGCTGGACCACCAAGAGAGATCTGTGATGTTATTTGATAACCGTGTCATGTTACCCGTACAGGGTGGCATCGAATTACGACTGTGGGGCTCGCCTGGGCAGTGGCGTTTCCGTGTCCTTGTACTTCTGATCTGTTGGCTGTCACTCATACCGTTAGCGGCTATGGCCGACGGGAATCTGGTACGTGTCGGTTTGCTGAAGTTCGGTACTGTAAATTGGGAGATGGATGTCATCCGCACCCATGAGCTTGCGGCCCGCGAAGGCATTGAGCTGGAAGTGCTGCCACTGGCATCAGTCAATGCCATTAATGTCGCGCTCCAGGCTGACGCAGTGGATGTCATCGTCAATGACTGGATCTGGGTATCTCGACAGCGTGCGGTCGGTCGTGACTACACCTTTGTTCCTTACTCTCTGGCAGTTGGTTCCCTGATGGTGCGTCCAGATTTGGGTGCGAAAAAGCTAGCGGATCTCCGCGGCAAGCGGATAGGAATCGCTGGCGGACCGGTGGACAAGAGCTGGTTGCTGTTGCAGGTCTATGCCCGTAAAACGATCGGTTCGGAACTGACCGATCTGGTCGAGCCGGTGTTTGCTGCGCCGCCGCTGCTTAACCAACTGATGCTGGATGGCGATTTGTCGGCAGCATTGAACTTCTGGCATTACGGGGCGCGTTTGAAAGCAGCCGGCATGGAACCCCTGCTGAGCGTCACCGATATTCTTCCTATACTGGGCGTGGAGCGCCCGGTCCCGCTGTTGGGTTGGGTTTTCAGTGCACGCTGGGCCGAAAAAAACCCGAAGGCCATCGGCGGGTTTCTGCGTGCTTCCCGTGCGGCAAAAAAAGTGCTCGCAGAATCCGATGAGGAATGGGAGCGGCTGCAGCCTTTGATACGGGCGGAAGATGAACCGACACTGCATGCCCTGCGGGACGGCTACCGCGCAGGCATCCCGTATCGTTTCGGGGAACCTGAAATCCGTGCAGCCCGGCAGCTCTTCGAGATTATGGCGCAAGAAGGCGGGAAAGAGCTGGTCGGTTCAAGCAGTACCCTCAATGCAGGTACTTTTTGGGAAGGTTACGAATTAGGGTCAGGTCCGCAATAATGTTGCGCGTGAGGGAAACATGGCTGCGGGGCCTTTCCCTGCTGGCTTTTCTGGTCATCTGGCAGTTGGCTGCCATGGCAGTGAACAAACCGCTGCTGCCAGCCCCTACGGTGGTGCTGACAACTCTCTGGAATGATCTTACCGAGGGCAGCCTGCTCTATCATCTGGGGATCACGCTGGCCCGCGTTGCCGTCAGCTTCCTGATCGCGATGGCGCTGGGAACCGCCCTGGGTATCGTCATGGGCCGCTACCGGGACGTTGATGCGGCCCTGGACAGCCTGCTGGTGCTGGCCTTGAACATCCCGGCCCTGGTTACCATCATCCTCTGCTATATCTGGTTCGGGCTCACGGAGACGGCAGCGGTAACGGCAGTCGCCCTGAACAAGATTCCGACCGTTGTAGTGACCGTGCGTGAAGGGGCCCGGGCGGTGGACCGGCAACTCATGGAAGTTGCGGGTGTCTATCGCGTTTCGATGCGGCGCACCTTTGTCCAGGTCTATCTGCCACAACTTTATCCTTACCTGATGGCGGCGGCCCGCAGCGGGCTGGCACTGATCTGGAAAATTGTGCTGGTGGTCGAGCTGCTGGGGCGCAGTAACGGGGTCGGTTTTCAACTCGGGACTTTCTTTCAGTTCTTCGACATCACCGGCATCCTTGCCTATACGTTTGCATTTGCCGCGGTAGTGCTGGTCGCGGAGGCAATACTGATACGACCTTTGGAACGACACCTGACGAGGTGGCGGCCGTGAAGAACTGTTTGGAAGTGAACATCCGGCGCAAGATATTTCCGGGTGCAGACGTGGCGGCTGTGGAGGGACTTATGCTTAGCGCGTTACCCGGAGAATTTGTGGCTATTGTGGGGCCGTCCGGAGCCGGCAAGAGCACCCTGCTTAACCTGGTCGCCGGTCTGGATCGGGAGATGGACGGTGATATACAGGTGGATGGCCAGCCACTGCATGCGGACGGACTAATGAGAGTGCGTCTCGGCTTCGTATTTCAGGAGCCCCGGCTCATGCCGTGGTTAACGGTGATAGATAACCTGATGCTGGTGCTGGAAAATAGTACGGACAGCGTGGAGCGGGTCCGACACCTGCTACGTGAGGTAGGGCTTTCCGACATAGAACAATCATTTCCCAATCAGCTTTCCGGAGGTATGCAGCGGCGTGTCTCGCTGGTGCGGGCATTTGTCATGCGGCCGGAATTACTGCTGATGGATGAACCCTTTTTATCCCTGGATGCACCTACCGCCGCGCGCCTGCGCCTATTGCTACTGACGTTGTGGGGAGAACTCCACCCGACTGTATTGTTCGTGACCCATCAGTTGCGCGAAGCACTGGCACTTGCTGATCGTGTGCTGTTTTTGTCCAGTAGTCCAGGCAGAGTGGTGCTGGAAGTCCCGGTGCAACTGCCACGGCCGCGGGAACTGGGGGACGCCAGTATCGGCGAATTACACGACCGCTTGCTGGTACAGTATCCCGAACTGCTGTCCGGGTTGGTGGAGGAGGAGAAGCAGCAGTCTGCGTCGGAAATTCCCGATTCCGATAATCGGCTGCCTTCAAGTCGATGAAAACGGTGCTCTAATGAATGCGTCGAACATAAAAATGTCCAGCGTGCTGGAGGTGGATCAGGTCAGCAAGTCCTATGCTACCCGCAAGGCCCTGGACAGTGTGAACCTGTCGGTGGCGGCAGGGGAGTTTGTGGCATTGCTTGGACCCAACGGTGCCGGCAAGACGACCCTGTTCCAACTGACCAGCGGTCTGTTCGTGGCGGATGGCGGACGCATTCTGATTGAAAATAGGGATATGCGCACGGAAACGGTAGCGGCGCTGGCAGGCATCGGGGTCGTGTTTCAACAACCCACGCTGGACCTGGATCTTAGCGTACGCGCCAACCTGCGCTTCCATGCTCGTCTCCATGGCATGGCTACAGCCCGTGCTACGCGCCGGATCCAGGAAGAACTGGAGCGCCTGGATCTGCTGGATAGGTCCGATGATGTGTGCCGCTCCCTGAGCGGAGGTATAAGGCGCAGGGTGGAACTTGCCCGTGCCTTGTTGCATGAACCGCGGCTGCTATTGATGGACGAGGCAACCGTCGGGCTCGACCCCGCGTCACGGCGTGGACTGCTGGAATATGTACATGGACTTTGCGATTCACGCCACTTGGGAGTGCTCTGGGCTACCCATCTGGTTGACGAGGCAGAGTATGCCAGTCGCGTGATAGTCCTGCACCATGGCCGTCTGTTGTGCCAGGGCACACCGCAGGAGCTGGTGCGGCTGACCGGTGCAAGTGACCTATCGGGTGCCTTTCTTGAACTAACCGGGCAGTCGAGTAATTCCCAAGAGGAGGATAATTGATGTGCAAGAAATCAAAGTGTTACTTAACCGTGTCGTTGTTTATAGGGTTGCTCTGCCAGCTGGTCGCCGCACCACTCCTGGCCAGGGATACCGGCTACTTGTTCGTAAGCAGTGAGAAGGATCATGTCGTCACTGTGCTGGACGGGAAATCCTATAAAAAGGTAATGGAGATCAAGACATCCGAAAGGCCGCGAGGATTGAAATTCAGCCCTGACAACAGCCTGCTCTATGTCGGCTGCGGGGATGGTGACTCGATTGACATTATCGATATCGCCAAGCTCAAGGTTGTCGATCAACTGGATGTTGGCGATGATCCGGAACGTTTCGATCTCAGTCCGGACGGACGCTATCTTTACGTGTCCAACGAGGACAACGGACTGCTTACGGTATTCGACCTGGAGCAAAAGAAGACGGTCGCCGAGGTCGAGGTGGGTGAGGAGCCGGAGGGTGTGATGGTTAGTCCTGACGGGCGCACTGTCTATGTGTCTTCCGAGGTGGCTAACATGGTGCATGTCGTGGATGTCGGAACCTATAAGGTGAAAGCCAATGTGCTGGTGGGTAATCGTCCGCGCCGGTTCGCGTTGGCCGCTGACGGAAAGGAAGTCTGGGTAACCAGTGAACTGGCAGGCAACGTTTCCGTGATTGACACGAAAGACAACCGGGTCATTGACGAGGTCAACTTTGAGCCAAAGGGTTTCCGGCCGGAAGACGTGACACCGGTCGGTCTTGTCATGACCCGTGATGGACGCATTGCCTACATTACCCTTGGAAGCGCGAACCATGTGGCAGTGGTGGATGTGGCAAGCCGCAAGGTGCTGGACTATGTGCTGGTGGGGCGGCGGCCGTGGGGCGTGACCCTGAGCCGGGACGAGAAGACGCTGTACGTCACCAACGGTAAGAGTGATGACCTGTCCATTATCGATACCGGTAGTCTCAAGGTGAAGCGCTCGGTGCCGGTGGGGCGTGTTCCCTACACTGTTGTGGTGGACGACTAGATCATGCGCTACCGGTTCCTGTTTCTCTTCATCAGCGCGTGCCTATGGCTGGTGGTTGGTGTCAGCCATGCGGCCGACAAGGTTGTTTCCATCGCTTACCTGGAACTGGATGACGACCCACGCTACCGCGAGAAACAGATGCAGGCACGCTATCCGGGACAGCCCTGGGGCCGGCCTTATGCGGGCGCGGAGGTTGCCCTCAGGGAGGCCCGATTTGCCGGCTCGGCCGTGGGAGTTGAATTCCGGTTGAGCCATCACAGTGAAGCTGATGCGGAAGCCGCCACCGCGACGATTGAGCGGTTGGCTGAGCAGGGAGTGAAGTACTTCTTGCTTGATCTGCCTGGTGGTGCAGTGGCCGAGATAGCACGCCGCACCCGGGGCCGGGAGTTATTGCTTTTTAACCTGTCAGCACTGGACGATTCATTGCGCCAGGCCGAGTGTCAGGCACACCTTCTGCATCTGGCGCCCAGTCACTCGATGCTTTCGGACGCCCTGGCGCAGTTCCTGGTTGCCCACAAATGGCCAGAGGTGCTGGTGCTCGAGGGGCCAAACGCAGAGGATGCAGAACTGCTCGCTGCGTTCCAGCGCTCTGCACGCCGTTTCGGATTGAAGATAGAGGAGGTCAGGCCATTTGTACTTGGACGTAATCCACGCGAGCGCAGCCGCAATAACGTGGCCCTGCTCACTGCTGGTGCCGATTACGATGTAGTATTCGTGGCCGACGCCAATGGCGAGTTTGCACGTGATGTGCCTTATCAGATTCAAAAACCGCGCCCGGTGGTCGGGTCGGCAGGCCTGGTTCCCGACTGGTGGCACTGGGCCTGGGAACGCCATGGCGCACCGCAACTGAATGGCCGCTTCCTGAAACGGGCCGGGCGCCCGATGACGGGTTATGACTGGTCTGCGTGGGTTGGTGTCAAGGCGGTGGTGGAATCTGTAGCACGTACGGAGGGCGGCTCTTTCCAGAAGGTGCGCGCTTACATGTTAAGCGATGAGCTGATTGTGGATGGATTCAAGGGCAACCGGCTTGGCTTCCGGTCCTGGGACCACCAGCTCCGCCAGCCGTTGTTTTTAACGACACTTAACTGGGTCGTTGCCCGCGCGCCGCTGGAAGGTTTCCTACATAAAATCAATAACCTGGACACGCTCGGATTTGACAAGCGGGACAGCAACTGCCGTTTCTAATGGCCTGCCAGGAGGAGTATTTATGACACCGCACCATGGCTTGCAAGCCCTCGTGGCTGTCACCAGCCGCGAAGTGGTCAAGTTCTTACAACAACGCGGACGCCTGCTATCTGCCCTGGTACGGCCAAGTCTATGGCTGATTGTATTTGCCACCGGATTTCAGAATGTTTTCGGCGTGTCCATCATCCCGCCCTATGAAACCTATATCCAATACGAGGTATACATCGTGCCCGGACTGCTCGGCATGGTGTTGCTGTTCAATGGCATGCAATCCTCGTTGGCCATGGTATACGATCGAGAGATGGGCATTATGCGGCTGTTGCTCACCGCACCCTTGCCGCGTTGGTATCTCTTGTTGTGCAAACTTGTCGCCGGCACCCTGCTGTCGGTGTTGCAGGCGTACGCTTTTCTGGCAATATGCGCCTTGTTTGATGTAGACATTCCGTGGGGCGGCTGGTTGTACGTTTTGCCAGCACTACTCCTGTCAGGCATGATGCTGGGTGCCGTTGGTTTGCTGCTGTCTGTTTACATCAGGCAACTGGAAAACTTCGCCGGCACCATGAACTTTGTGATCTTTCCCATGTTTTTCATATCCTCTGCACTCTACCCGTTATGGAAGTTGCAGGAATCCGGTGCCGAAGTGGTCTATCAACTCGCTCGTGTAAACCCCTTTACCCATGTTGTGCAACTGATTCGTTACGCCCTCTACGGACAGTTCGATGCCACTGCTTTTGTCGTGGTTCTGGTCACTCTGGTGGTGTGTTTCGGTTTTGCGGTGCTGGGATACGACCCGCAGCGTGGTCTGGTACGGCGGGTTCAGCGGCCCGCCTGAGAATGGGTATTCCGCGTATTATCTGTGAATGAACAGAGCGTGGCGATGCGGCAACTGTATCCGTTGATCGAGCCATTTGCCGACGGCTATCTGGATGTGGGTGGACCGCACCGCTTGTATTACGAGCAAAGCGGCAATCCGGAAGGTATCCCGGTGGTGTCTCTGCACGGAGGGCCCGGTTCCGGCTGTGCACCCTGGCAACGCTGTTTTTTTAACCCGGATCGTTTCCATATCATTCTGTATGATCAGCGCGGAGCGGGTAAGTCGCAACCGCAAGCCTGCCTCGAGTCCAATACCACGGCGTCCCTGCTGGCAGACCTGGAAGTGCTACGGCGACGGCTTGGGCTGCCGCGCTGGATCGTGTTCGGTGGTTCCTGGGGGGCAACTCTGGCGCTCCTGTATGCACAGGCCTGCCCCGGGCCGGTAATCAGCCTGGTGCTTCGCGGTGTGTTCCTGGCCCGGCGCAGGGATCGGGCGTGGTTTTTCGGTTCCGAAGGGGTGGCGCGACTGTTTCCGGAGGCATACGGGGCGTTTCTTGAAGGACTGAACGCTGATGAACGCAGCGACCCGGTAATGGCTTATCACCGGCGTTTAACCGGGCATGACCCGGGTGCCCGGCACATGGCGGCACTGGCATGGCATGCCTGGGAGGAGGCAATAGTAAGTCACACCCTGGAAACAGCCGGCAAGGCGAATGCGCCGGATCCGGATGTGCTGGCGGTGCGTGCGACCATCGCCTGTCATTTTGCCCGCCATGATTACTTTCTGGGTAGCGACGGTGCGCTGGTCGATGTTGAGCAGTTGTGCAAGGTGCCGGGAGTTATTGTGCACGGTCGACGCGACCTGGTTTGTCCACTGGAGAGTGCCGTGACCCTGCATCAGGCCTGGCCTGATGCGACACTGGTAGTTCTCGATCACAGCGGCCATCCGGCGGCAGAACCGGCAATACAGGATGCACTGATTGGCGCGATGGAGACACTGGCAGAACGGGTAGGGGCAGGGCCATAGGCCTCGATTCCCTGCCCTCGCAGTGGATCAACCTAGGTTCGACAGGCTACTGCGCTGCGTTTGAGGTATATCAATCAGCGCAGATCCAGCCGTTGTCACGCGCGGTGCTGAGCAAGTTCATTACGTCATCCTTCAGATCTGCGTCGGGATAATCCTGTTTAAGATCGGTAATGATGTCGGAAACCGTGCGCGATCCTTCACAGCGCCTGAGGATTTCGCCGGCGCTGCTGTTGAGCTTAACCATTCCCTCGGGGTAGAGCAGAACGTAGGCCTGCTGGCTGTCTTCCCACTGCAGGCGAAACTGGGCAGCGATACGGATTCGCGAATCTTCCGAAATTGGCTCTGTCATGGCGCACTTTCCAGGTTGTAATAGGGGGGCATGTCCAGTATGTAGGCCATGTACATGGCATCCAGCATGGACCATAGAACATCCAGTTTGAACTGCATTAATTCCAGGGCCCGTTCCTGCTGTGCGCGGCTGGTGAAGTATTCCAGGGTTAATTCCAGACCGTGCTGTACATCACGATGGGCCTCGGATAGCCTGTTGCGGAAGTACTGCAGCCCCTCACTGTCGATCCACGGATAATACGTGGGCCAGTTGGCGAGCCGTTCACGGTGAATGGTGGGCGCGAATAGTTCGGTCAGCGACGAACATACGCCTTCCTGCCAGGGTGCCTGCCTGACAAAGTTTACGTAGGCGTCCACGGCAAAACGAACTCCGGGCAGTACCCGGGACTGGGAAACGATCTCTGTGCGCGTGAGTCCACAGCTTTCACCAAGCCGGATCCATGCCTCGATCCCGCCTGCATCACCCTGGTCACCGTCGTGGTCGATTATGCGCTGAATCCAGCGCCGCCGTACCGCCCGGTCGGGGCAGTTAGCCATCAGTGCCGAATCTTTAATGGGGATACTGATTTGGTAGTAATAGCGGTTGGCAGCCCATCCCTGGATTTGTTCACGATTGAGTTCCCCCTGGTTCATCTTTACCTGAAAGGGGTGGTGTATATGGTAGCGATTGCCTAACGCGCGTAAGCGCGATTCGAACGTTTCACGGTCCCAAGCGTCTCTGTTATCCGTGGGCATAGTCATACCTGCTGTGAGTTACAAAAGAATGTCCATACCGTCGTGCGCAACTTCAATACCTTCTTTTTTCAATTGTGCACGTTCGGTTGAGTTTTCATCCAGTATCGGATTGGTATTGTTGATATGGATAAGCACCTTGCGCGGCTTGCGCAGCGGCCTGAGCAGGTCGATTATTCCGCCCGGCTCCGATTGAGAAAGATGGCCCATCTCGCTACCCAGTTTGTGCCCGACACCGCGTCTTTGCATCTCATCGTCTGTCCACAAGGTGCCATCGACCAGCAGGCAGTCGGCATTTTCCATATAGGGCAAGAGATGATCTTCCATCTGGCCAAGACCTGGCGCGTAGAACAGGTTGCGTGCCGATACGGGATCTTCGACACGCAGTCCAATATTGTCGCCGGCGCGGGGATCCTTGCGGTGAGGTGAGTAGGGTGGTGCCTTGCTGGAGAGCGGTACAGCGGTAAATACCAGCGCTTCGATTGAAGGGATAGTAAAACTCTCGCCGTTTATGGGGATCGGGTGCCAGTTTACCCCGCAGTAATGCCCCAGCATATCAAGTACGGGAAACCCGGTGGTCAGATCTTCGTAAACCCTGTCCGTACAGTATAAATCAAGTGTATCGCCTTCACGCAGGGACAGCAGGCCGGTAGTGTGGTCAATCTGACTGTCCATCAGAATGACAGCGCGAATACCGGTATCGCGTACGGCGCGCCCCGGTTGCAGTGGCGGGAACGCGCCTATCTGTTCGCGAATGTCGGGGGAGGCGTTAATGAGTACCCAGTCAATACCGTCGGCACTGACTGTTATCGATGATTGGGTACGCGCATGCGCAACCAGCTCCCCGCTCCGGAATTTGGCACAGTTAGCACAGTTGCAATTCCACTGGGGAAAGCCGCCTCCTGCGCCTGAACCGAGTACATGAACCTTCATGTTTCAGATACACCAACACGCGGCGCCCGGCCGCTCGGCGGAAGGGCTACCATTTCGGATCGAATATAAATCAGTCTCAACGGTTGCAGATATACATTGTTATTTCGAAGCCGAAACGAAGGTCGGTCCAGTCGGGTTTGGTCCACTTCATGGATGTATCTCCTCTTGTGTTGTTACGAGGAAAGACCCGTCAGTGATATAATACACTGCCGCGCTGTACCGGAAATCAACTTCCGCTGTTTATGGGCAGCAGAGGGACGTTATACTCTTCGAGCAGCGCCTTGATTGCGCCTGCATTACGGTCCAGCGCGCTCTGGATCTCTTTCTTCCGGTCCCCATCGCCGTGTCGTACAGCAGCCGAGATGGAGAAGTCAAACCGGATACCGGGTCTGGATTGCAGGGGAACGATAACCATCTCTACATCCTTTGCCTGTTTGGCAAAATAGCCCGCAATTGGCCCCCATAAAATTGCTGCATCAATCTTTCCGGCGACCAGCTCTTTCTCCACAAGTTCCCCGGGGTAGGCGGCGGGATCACCTGACATGGTCTGGTAGGCAACGGTTTGATCGTAAAAGTCATATTGTGCCAACAACTGGGCAGCCGGGGTTCTCTCGAACACGCCGATGCGAAGTCCCTGCTTGCGCGCGTCATCAAAACTGAGCAAATCAGCCACGGTTTTTACATCATCGAGTCCACGCCCTTTCACATAAACAAGTGCATAGGTGGAGCGATAATAAGGCTCAGTCGTAATAGCCCGGTCGTAGTTGTGGGGAACACCCATTACTACGTCGCATTTGTAACCGTCCCGTGTTGGATCTTTGGCTTTTAGGGTATTTCGTATAAATCCCATACGCTGGGGAAACCAGGTATATGCCACCGGCATACCGAGATCCTTAGCCAGCAGGTCCGCTATCCGGTTTTCAAAACCGTCACGCGCCTCGCTAGAGAAGGGAAGGTTATTGGGGTCCGCGCAAACCCGGAAAACCGCCTGCTCCTCGGCAATAACCGGGAACGTTAGCAACATGACAAGAGTTACCGGTAGTAACGAGATCAAACGACCAGCCCATGGAGCATCATTGAGATGAAGGCTCATGATATTTTCCCTGATTGAATCACGGATTGTGCTGACTGTTTAGCTGATCCCGGTCCTAGGGGAGCCTTTTCGGGCGTCCCGGTGGAAGTGCACCGTCGGCTCGTGCCTTCAGATAACCATAAAGTTCATCGTACTTCTTGTTGACGTTTGGATTGTCCTTCCATCCTGGCATGACACCAATCTGGCCGGAATAACCATTGGCGAGCACGTCCATAAAGCGCTCTTTGTCAATTGCGCCGACCCGCTCGACGAGGCTGGGTGCGAAGCTACTACCGACTGCATCCTGTGCATGACACACATGGCAGACCGCATGGTAGGTACGCCATCCAATATAGGTCTGTTTATCCACATTACAGACAGTCTGGCCGCTGGATTTGTCACAAACGACGGTATAGGGTGCGGTGTTGTCGGTGGCCGGGGCCGGGGCCGGGGGCGGGGAAGACGTAGTTTCCGTACCGTTAGCAAACGCAAGTGTTGCAGCCCCGGTTAACAAGGTTGTGATAATAAGCAAGCCAGTCTTTGACAGGTTATTAGTTAATCCGGCTAGTTTCATCTTAATCGTCTCCAGAAGATTCCCTCACACAGCGGTAAATTATTACAACGATCATAATAATCCCCGGCTGCAATGCTGCAGCCGGGGATAGCACAACGGGCGGACGATTCTTTACCGCCTAAGCCATTTACCAACTCTAGTTGGGCAGCGCGAAGACTGTCAAAGTTCCACCAAGTTGGGTGTACTTACTCAGCGACTTGTAGGCTCCTACAGCACCCAGTCCTTCGGTGTCGCCTGTAAGACCTGCTGCCATGCCAATACCAGCCCAGCCCCCGATACCGGAAAGCACACCGATATATTGCTTGCCGTTATACATGTAGGTATTGAGGTTGCCGATAATGCCGGAAGGTGTCTTGAACTTGTACAGCTCCTTGCCGGAATTGGCGTCAACTGCCTTCACATATCCTTCCAGGGTGCCGTAGAAAACGACATCACCCGCAGTTGCCAGGGCGCCGCTCCAGACCGAGAAGGGTTCCGGAATGGACCACTTGATTTTACCTGTCGTGGCATCCCAGGCGATGAAGTTGCCAAGGTTGTTGGTTCCGTCTTTGGTCACTCTACCCGCCGGGAACATGCTCAGGGTAGCGCCTACATAGGGCTGTCCTGCGACATACTCCACTTCGAACGGCTCGTAGTCCATGCACACGTGGTTTGTGGGTACATAGAACAGTTTGGTCCGTGGCGAATAGGCAGCTGGCTGTTGATCCTTGCTACCCAACGCGGCAGGGCAAATGTCCTTGGTGTTTACGTCCTGGCCGTTCAGGTCAGTACTGTACTTGGCGACGACCTGCGGACGACCTGTCTTCATGTCCACATGGGTTGCCCAGTTGACTGCCGGATCGAATTTCTCGGCAACAAGCAGTTCACCGGTAACCCGATCCATGGTGTAGCCGAAGCCATTGCGGTCGAAGTGCACCAGGGTCTTGCGATTTTTTCCGCCGATCATCTGGTCAGCCAGGATCATTTCGTTGATTCCATCAAAGTCCCATTCATCATGCGGGGTCATCTGATAGAACCACTTTGCCATTCCGGTGTCAGCGTCACGGGCCATAATCGTCATGGACCACTTATTGTCACCGGGCCGCACAGTTGGATTCCACGTGCTGGGGTTGCCGGTACCGTAATACACCAGGTTCAGGTCAGGATCATAGGAATACCAACCCCAGGTCGTGCCGCCACCGATCTTCCACTGGTCACCCTTCCAGGTTTTCAGGCTGGAGTCCTTGCCGACGGGTTTGAGCATTTCGGTGGTCTTATTGGGGTCAACCAGCATCTCATCATCGGGACCCGTGCTGTACGCTTTCCATGCCAGACTGCCGTCCTTGATGTTGTAGGCAGCGAGAAATCCACGTACACCAAATTCACCACCACTGATCCCGGTCAGGACCTTATCCTTGACCACTACAGGTGCGTTGGTATTGGTTGAGCCCACCTTGGGATCGCCGTTCTTTACTTTCCAGATAACCTTGCCGGACTTTGCATCCAGCGCTACGAGGTTGGTGTCAGCCTGCTGAAGGAAGATCATGCCATCAGCGTAGGCCAGACCCCGGTACACAGTGTCACAGCACATGACCGGAATGGTGTCCGGATTTTGCTGCGGTTCATATACCCAGTTGATGCTTTGATCCGCAAGGCTGAGCGAAAAAACCTTGTTCGGGAACGGGGTATGTACATACATGGTATCCCCGATAACCATAGGGCCGCCTTCATGGCCACGTAATACACCGGTAGAAAATGTCCATGCAACTTGCAGATCCTTAACGTTATTGCTGTTGATCTGATCCAATTTACTGAATCGTGTTCCTGCGTAATCTCCTCCCCAAATGGCCCAGTTATTCGGGTCCTTTGTAAGCTTCAATACACTGTCGTTCGCGATGGTAAGGCACGGCCACGACAGTACAGCGGCCGTGACCATTGACACTAACGGTACTAACAGTTTTCTCCTCATTTCCATGCCCTCCTCGAGCTATATTGTTTGGTGGGTACTCCGCCGGGAGTGTTGTTCACGCTATTAGCTTTTGATGATATTGAACAATCTCGCCTGTGACCTTACTATTAGCAGCAACTCTCATGCCACTCTTCCTTTCCTCACTTGCAGGAAAATTCTGGCTAAAAAGCAAGTGTTTACAGCATCTTATCTCAAACCGCTGAGGACGGCTGCAGACACAAGCTGTCACGCTAGTGTAATGACCTGTTTCAGAAATGCAAAATATTTCCAAAAAGATCAGCGTGAACCCGAACATTGTGAGTATAGACGCTGATGAGCGGGTGACATAGGTTTTGGTTGCAAATCCTGTGCTTGGTTCTCACTATGTTATTTTGGACAGATATCAGCCTCGACAGGATAGCGCGCTACAACCCTGGAAAAGATGTGTAATCAAGTGTGGAAGGGCTACCGCGAGCCTGATGATATTGCCAGTGGTACGGGGTGTGGCAGGAGGACGCCAATGAACGAGAGACTTGACTTTTTCAACCGGCATATAAAATCGATTTTACTGGTGGCACTGTGCTCAGCAACGTCCGGATTGACGGTGTATGCGGATACGCTACCCGCCTCGCGGGACCAGGTTGTCGGCATGCTCGAGCGCGGCGAGACGGATCTCTCGAACCTGGACCTGCGCGGACAGGATCTCACAGACCTCGATTTTAGTGGCACCAATCTGTTTGGCGTCGATATGAGGCAAGCCGACCTTTCTGGAACAAAGCTGCGTGGTTGTAACCTGGATATGGCCCTCTTGCGGGGCGCAACTCTCACCCGGGCGGACCTGAGGGATACCAGTATGTTTGCCACAGTGCTGGCCGAGGCAACGCTCAAGTACAGCGACCTGCGTGGTGCGCGCGTGATGGGCAATCTGCAGGGTGCGGATCTAGAAGGTGCGAACCTCGCCGGAGTCCGTGCCTCTGCGGACATGCGCAATCAGCCGATGGGCCTTGTACGGGCCGAGCTTTCCCAGGCGGTTTTGCGCGGCGCCAATCTGGAGGGCGCGCAACTCGCACGGGCCAATCTAAGCTTTACTGATCTTACGGGCGCAAATCTTGCCGGAGCCAATCTGACGCTTGCCGATCTGACTGGCGCCGATCTGACTGGCGCTACCTTGAGTGGCGCAACTCTGACCGAGGCGGTTGTTGAGAATGCCATCTTTCGTGATGCCGAAGGATTGGCCAGCGTTCAGGGATTTGACTCGGTTCAAGGCAAATCGTTTGCCGTGTTCGATTGAGTCTATTGAGACCAGGGGCGGTAGTGCAGCGCAGCCCTTAACCAGCCGGTACCCGGAGTACCCGGGGCCGGTATTGCCGATTGGAGTGTCAGAGATGATTTCCCGCGCATCAGTCTTACTGCTCCTGTTGATTCTCTGGCCAGCGCCGTCCATGCCTGCGGACAACTGCAAGCATACCGCCGAGGTGGTAGAGATTGCCACGGGGATATACGTGCGGCCCGGAAAACATACCGTGGTGTTTGACGGTGAAGCCGCCGCCAATATCGGTTTCATTGTCGGCAATCGATGTGTTGCCGTGATCGACTCCGGAGGCAGCTATGCTGAGGGTCAGGCGCTTCGTTGCGCAATCAGAAGCGTCACTACACAGCCGGTGTGTTTCGTGATTAATACCCATGCCCACCCGGACCATATGCTGGGTAATCTGGCCTTCCGGGAGCCTGGCGTTTTTTATATCGGGCATAAAAAACTCGCCCGTGCATTGGCTTTGCGGGGCACAGTTTACCTGGAACGGGCAGCGCAACAGGCAGGACGTCCAGTCGGTCCCGAACACATCATACTTCCTGACCTGTCCATCGACGGGCAGCTAAGACTGGATCTTGTAGAA
>Ga0224512_10002161_pt1 | contig 18212 bp, 14 predicted proteins | sample SF_May12_sed_USG_4_FD_169103 | JGI IMG/M metagenome (GOLD analysis project Ga0224512, IMG submission 169103) | Sediment microbial communities from San Francisco Bay, California, United States - SF_May12_sed_USGS_13 | ecosystem: Environmental > Aquatic > Marine > Sediment | place: USA... | reverse complement strand
GCGCCAGACTCAACCTTCCGCGCAGGGATTGGTTCTCGGCCTCGAGTTGCCGGGCGACGGTCTGCCAGTGGGCCAGGCGCTCGTTTTGCTGCCTCAGCGCGGTGTTCTCGGCGGCCAGCTGCACCAGCTGCCTGCCCTGGTCGACCATCTCGTTGACCGTCGCGACGGGACGGGCCGCGAACTCGAGAACCGGCGAGACCGCGTCGGTGACGGCGGTGCGCGACTTTTCGATCACGATGCTCTCGTTCTTGCTGAGCAGCATCAGGGCCACCGAGACGCAAACCAGGAAGAACAGTGCAAAGCGCTGCGACCACGCCTTGACCGGCGTGGCGAGCCTCGTCACGGAACCTGCGCGTCTAATCACTCCCCCTCCGAATCGTGCACTGCCTAAAGCGCGAATCGAACGGCCTTAGTCTATTGAACGTCCCCAATATTGTATAGAGTGCGGATATTAATAAAGTCTTTACGTTTTAGTACTCGATCAAGACATTGCGCATGGTCGCCAGCTCTTCCAGGCAGCGGCCGGTTCCCAGCGCGACGCAGCTCAAGGGATCGTCGGCGATCGAAATCGGCAGGCCGGTCGAGGCCCGCAGCACGAAGTCGAGATTGCCGAGCAGCCCGCCACCGCCGGTCAGCACGATGCCTTTGTCGACGATGTCCGCGGCCAGTTCCGGCGCGGTGTGCTCCAGCGCCACCTTGACCGCCTCGATGATGGCGCCGACCGGCTCGGCCAGGGATTCAGCGATCTGGCGCTCCGAGATGATCAGCTCCTTGGGCACGCCGTTCATGAGATCGCGCCCCTTGATCTCCATGGTGGCGCCCTCGCCGTCTTCCGGCGGCGAGGCGGTGCCGATCTCCTTCTTGATCCGCTCGGCCGAGCCCTCGCCGACCAGCAGGTTATGATTGCGCCGGATATAGGCGATGATGGCCTCGTCCATCTTGTCGCCGCCGACCCGCACGGAGCGCGAATAGACGATGCCGCCGAGCGACAGCACCGCGACCTCGGTGGTGCCGCCGCCGATGTCGACCACCATGGAGCCGGTCGGCTCGGTCACCGGCAGGCCGGCGCCGATCGCCGCGGCCATCGGCTCCTCGATCAGGAAGACCCGCCGGGCGCCCGCGCTCTCCGCCGACTCCTGGATCGCCCTGCGCTCGACGGCCGTGGAGCCCGACGGCACGCAGATGATCACCTGGGGCCGGGCGAAGGTGCGCCGGTTGTGCACCTTGCGGATGAAGTGCTTGATCATCTCCTCGGCCACGTCGAAGTCGGCGATCACGCCGTCGCGCAGCGGCCGGATGGCGTGGATGTTGCCCGGTGTGCGGCCGAGCATCATCTTCGCCTCGTCGCCCACGGCGCAGACCTGCTTGCGACCGCGCACATCGGCGATGGCGACCACGGACGGCTCGTTCAGGACGATGCCGCGACCCTTGACATAGACCAGAGTGTTCGCGGTCCCCAGGTCGATGGCCATGTCGGCGGAAAACATGCCGAAAAGGCGTGAAAACATGTTCTATACAGCCTTATGAGAAGAATGCGCCACGGCGGATGCCGAGGGAATAGCGCTCCGCCGGGGCGATTTCAAGGACGAGCTGCGCGGCTACGCGAGAAGGCGCCGGCCAATGTCAGGCCGTGAGCGCCGCCGGGGCCGTCTTTTCCCGCTTTACCAGTAGCTTGTTCAAGGCGTTGACATAGGCGCGCGCGGAGGCAACCAGGGTGTCGTAATCGGCGCCCTGGCCGTTCACGGTCTTGCCGTGCTCTTCGAGTCGCACCGTCACTTCGGCCTGGGCGTCGGTGCCGCCGGTCACCGCATGGACCTGATAGAGCTGCAGCCGGCCCTCGTGCGGGACGATCTTGCGGATCGCCGTGAAGAGGGCATCAACCGGGCCGTTGCCCTCCGCCTTTGCACGCTTCACCTCGCCGTCGACCTCGAGCTCCAGCTCCGCCGTCTGGGGGCCCTTGGAGCCGCAGACCACCTGCAGCGAGACGAACTTGATGCGGTTGTTGTGGCGCAGCACCGCGTCGTCGACCAAGGCGATGATGTCTTCGTCAAAGACGTCCTTCTTGTGGTCGGCCAGATCCTTGAAGCGCTGGAAGGCGTCGTTCAGCTCGTTGTCGCCCAGCTTGAAGCCCAGCTCCTCCAGCTTGGTCTTGAAGGCGTGGCGTCCGGAATGCTTGCCCATGACCAGGGTCGAGCGGGTCAGGCCGACCGAATCCGGGGTCATGATCTCGTAGGTCTGGGCGTTCTTCAGCATGCCGTCCTGGTGGATGCCGGACTCGTGGGCGAAGGCATTGGCGCCGACGATGGCCTTGTTGGGCTGTACGTTGAAGCCGGTGATCGCCGAGAGCAGACGCGAGGCCTTCATGATCTTGGTGGTGTCGATCCCGGTGACGTAAGGCAGGGTGTCGGGCCGCGTCCGCAAGGCCATGACGACCTCTTCCATGGCCGCGTTGCCGGCCCGCTCGCCGATGCCGTTGATCGTGCACTCGACCTGCCGGGCGCCGGCCTGGACCGCGGCCAGGGAATTGGCGACCGCCAGCCCCAGGTCGTTGTGGCAGTGGACCGAAATGACCGCCTTGTCGATGTTGGGCACGCGGTTCATGAGCATTTCGATCAGCCGGTGGAACTCGTCGGGCACGGTGTAGCCCACCGTGTCCGGGATGTTGACCGTGCCCGCCCCTGCCTTGATCGCCGATTCCACGCAGCGGCAGAGGAAGTCGTGCTCGGTGCGGGTGCCGTCCTCGGGCGACCATTCCACGTCGTCGCAGAGGTTGCGGGCCCGGGTGACGCTGTCGATCACCGCCTGGTGCACCGCTTCCGGCTCCATCTGGAGCTTGTGCTTCATGTGCAACGGGCTGGTCGAGATGAAGGTGTGGATGCGCGGCCGGGCGGCCGGTTTCAGGGCCTCCCAGGCGCGGTCGATGTCCTTCGGCGTCGCCCGGGCCAAGCCCGCGACGCCGGCGTCCTTGACCCTGCCGGCAATCTCGTTGACCGCCTGGAAATCGCCGCGCGAGGCGATCGGAAATCCGGCCTCGATGATATCAACGCCCATGGACTCCAACATCCCGGCGACCTGGATCTTCTCCTCCAGGTTCATGGAGCAGCCGGGCGACTGCTCGCCGTCGCGCAGGGTCGTGTCGAAGATAACGACGCGGTTCGGATCTCTGATGACGTTACTCATGGCTGAACTGTCCTTCTGTCTCCGGTTGCCGCCGCGCGGCGGCCCTAAGCTTCTTGGAAGGTCCCCTGCTCGCTTGCCGCGCAGCCGCGACTGTAGCGCTCAGGGGCAGCTAAGAAGGAGGGCTCCGGAAAGAAGGGCGAGGGTGGACGGGGCGGACCCCGGCAGCGCCTCGGCGTTGCCGTCGATCTCCAAAGGGCTGGTCCGCGTCGCCTTCATGATCACCGCTCGTTCAAGGCCCAGGCCCGCTCCGCCACGTAGCGGACCACCAACCGGGACCGGTATTAGTAGCCATCCGCTTATAACAGCACAAGCTAATATTCCGCGTTACGCCGGGCTGGAACCGGGCCGAGAGCCGCAGAACCTACCTTCCAAGGTCTCAGGAAACCACGTCCAGCAGCTCGCCCAGGACCTCGTCCTGGGTCTCCAGGGCGGCGAGATTGGCCTTGTAGGCGACCTTGGCCTGGAGCTGGACCACGAACTCCTGCTCCAGGGAGACGTTGGCCTGGGCGACCAGCCCCTCGCCGTCGGCCGCCGGGTTGTTGGGATCGAAGACCAGGATCGAGGGCGGCGAGATCGGCACGGCGACGCTGCGCACCTCGCCGCCGGCGCCCGAAAACTGCACCACCCGCTGCGGCACGTATTCGGGATACCCCGAGGTGCCGCCGTCGGGACGCACGCCCAGGCTGCGCGCATTGGCCACGTTGTTGGCCGACACCGCCAGGGTGTGGCCCTGCGCGCTCAGGCTCGACAGGGTCGCATTGGAAATCAGCATCCTCCACCCTCCGGCGGCATAGTCCAAATGTATAGTACAGGCGTCCCGGAGATCCTGCAAATATTTGATATTGAATAAAATTTTAGACGTTCCGCGGGGCAGGACAAACCATCAAATATATCAATGGACAATATGCTGGATCGATCTATATTGAAGCGATATACGAACGATCGACGTGGGGATCCAAAATGGACGCCAAGACCCTCTGCCTCGCCGTGCTGAGCCGGGGCGACGCCAGCGGCTACGAGATCAAGAAGGCCCTGGAGGAAGCGCCCTTCAGTCATTTCCAGGACACTGGCTTCGGCTCGATCTACCCGGCCCTGGGCAAACTGACCGAGGCGGGCCTGATCCACGGCACCGCCATGGCCCAGGAAAAGCGGCCGGACAAGAAGGTCTACGCCGTCACGGAGGCCGGCCGCCGCGCCTTGATCGAGGCCCTGCTGGAGCCGCCGGCGCCCGACCGCTACCGTTCGGATCTCCTTTTCGTCCTGTTTCTCGGCCACCTTTTGCCGAGCGCCCACCTGATCGAGATCGTCGACCAGCGCATTGCTTTCTACGAGGCGCAGATCGCCCGCATGGAAGGCTGCGTCCTGGAGCATCGCCCGGTCGGGCAACAACTGGTGCACGGCTTCGGCCTGGCGATCTACCGGGCCGCCGCCCAGTACCTGCGCGACAACCGCGCGGCGCTGCTGACCGCCGCCGGGAAGCCCACCGGCGAGGCCCCTGGCGAGACTCCTCGTGAAAACCCCGGCCCCGATCCGGTCCCGGCCCTGGTGGCCGAATAGCCGGCGCCACGGCAGGGAACCCTTTGGTCCGCTTGTGCGTATAACCCTTCAGCCCCCGTGCAGGATCTCAACCGGAAAATGAAGCGCTCGTATCTCTTGGCCGCCCTTCTGGCGATCGCCGCCGCCGGCTGGATCGCCTCGGGCCAGCTCGCGGATGGCGGCAGCGAGCCGCCCGCGAGCAAGCCCCCGGCCGATCTGAGCGCCGCCGACCAAGTGCCGCTGGTGCGGGTGCGCAGGCAGTCGGCAGAGACGCGGGTCGCCGAGGTCATCCTGCGCGGCCGGACCGAGGCCCTGCGGACCGTCGAGGTCAAGGCCGAGATCCAGGGCCGCGTGATCGAGCTCGGGATCGAACGCGGCGACAGCGTGACCGCCGGCCAAATGATCGCCCGGCTGGCACCGGAGGACCGCCCGGCCAAGGTGAAGGAGGCGCAGGCCCTGCTTGCCCAGCGGCGCATCGAATTCGACGCGGCCGATAAGCTCGCACAAAAGGGCTATCGGGCGGAGACCCAGGTGGCGGCCGCCAGGGCCGCCCTGGAAGCGGCCCAAGCGGCGCTCGAGCAGGCCCAGGTCGCGCTCGATAACACCAAGATTCTGGCGCCCTTCGACGGCCTGGTCGACGACCGCATGGCCGAAATCGGCGATTTTCTGGAAAAGGGCGCGCCGGTCGCGCGGGTCGTGGACCTCGACCCCCTGCTCGTCGTCGGCGACGTCAACGAGCGCGACGTCGGCGAGATCGAGGTCGGCACCGAGGCCAGGGCCCGCCTGATCACCGGGGCCGAAGTCAGCGGGACGCTGCGCTTCATCGGTGCCATGGCCGACGCCAATACCCGCACCTTCCGGGTCGAGATCGAGGTGGCCAACCCGGAGCGGCGGCTGCCCGACGGCGTGACCGCGGAGCTCTTCATCCCCAAGGGAGAGGCCGCCGCCCACCTGGTATCGCCGGCGATCCTGACCCTGACCGACGAGGGGCTGGTCGGCGTCAAGACACTCGAGGCCGACGGCACGGTGGGCTTCCACCCGGTCCAGATCCTGCAGAGCGGGTCGGACGGCGTCTGGGTGACCGGCCTGGCGCAGGAGATCATCCTGATCACGGTCGGCCAGGAGTTCGTCACCGTCGGCCAAAAGGTTCGGGCCGTCGAGGAAGGCAGCCTGGAGCCGGTCGCCGAGGCCGGAGGCACGTCGTGAACCGCCTGATCGACGCCGCCATCACCCATGGACGCACCGTGCTCTCCACCCTGGTGCTGGTGCTGATCGCCGGCACCTATGCCTATGTCACCGTACCCAAGGAGGCCGAGCCGGACATCAACATCCCGCAGCTCTACGTCAACGTCTCGCACGAGGGCATCTCGCCGGAGGACGCCGAGCGCCTGCTGATCAAGCCGATCGAGAAGGAACTGCGCGACATCGAGGGGGTCGAGGAGATCCGCTCCACGGGATTCCTCGGCGGCGCCAACATCATGCTCGAGTTCGACGCCGGCTTCGATCCGGACATTGCCATGGACGACGTGCGCAACAAGGTCGACCTGGCCAAGCCCGAGCTGCCCGAGGAGGCCGACGAGCCGACGGTCCACGAAATCAACTTCAGCCTCTTTCCGGTTCTGGTGGTGACGCTTTCGGGCGACGTACCGGAGCGCACCCTGCTGCGCCTGGCGCGCGGCCTGCAGGACCGCATCGAAGGCATATCGAGCGTGCTCAAGGCGCAGATCGGCGGCGACCGGGACGAGCTGGTCGAGCTGGTCATCGATCCGCTGGTGCTGGAAAGCTACAACCTGAACGCCCGCGACATCCTGGACGCGGTCGGCCGCTCCAACCGGCTGGTCGCGGCCGGCGCGCTCGACACCGGCCAGGGCCGCTTCGCGGTCAAGGTGCCGGGCCTGTTCGAGACCGCCGACGACATCCTCGACATGCCGGTCAAGGTCGGCGGAGATGCCGTGGTGCGCTTCCGCGACATCGGCATCCTGCGCCGCACCTTCAAGGACCCGGAAAGCTTCGCCCGGATCAACGGCCGGCGGGCGGTCTCGCTCGAGGTCTCCAAGCGGACCGGCGAGAACATCATCGCGACCATCGAGCAGGTCCGCGACGTGGTCGAGACCGCGCGCCGGGCATGGCCGGAAGACGTGGTGGTGAACTACAGCCAGGACAAATCCTCGCGCATCCGCAACATGCTGACCGACCTGCAGAACAACGTGCTCAGCGCGATCCTGCTGGTCATGGTGGTGGTCGTGGCGGCGCTCGGCCTGCGTACGGCCGGGCTGGTCGGCGTCGCCATTCCCGGCTCGTTCCTGACCGGCATCCTGGTGCTCGCGGCGCTCGGCTTCACGGTCAACATCGTGGTGCTGTTCAGCCTGATCCTGGCGGTCGGCATGCTGGTCGACGGCGCGATCGTGGTGACCGAATACGCCGACCGCAAGATGAGCGAGGGCGAGCCCAGGCAGCAGGCCTATGCCCTGGCCGCCAAGCGCATGGCCTGGCCGATCATCGCCGCCACCGCGACCACCCTGGCCGCCTTCCTGCCGTTGATCTTCTGGCCCGGGGTGGTCGGCGAGTTCATGAAGTACCTGCCGATCACCCTGGTTGCCACGCTTTCGGCCTCGCTCTTGATGGCCCTGATCTTCGTTCCGACCCTGGGCGGCATCTTCGGCCGCCCTGGCGGAGCCGAGGACCAGTCGACCGCCCGGGCCCTGGCGGCCGGGGACCAGGGCGAGCTCGCGGAGGTCCATGGCCTGACCGGCCGCTATCTCAAGGTCCTGGGCGTGGCGCTCAACCATCCGGGCAAGGTCCTGCTCGCGGCGGTGACGCTCCTGGTCGCGGCCCAGGTCGCCTATGCTCAGTTCGGCCGTGGGGTCGAGTTCTTTCCCGACGTGGAGCCGGACAACGCGGTGCTCCAGGTGCACGCGCGCGGCAACCTCTCGATCGAGGAGCGCGACCTGCTGCTGCGCCAGGTCGAGGCGCGGATCCTCGATCTGCAGCGTGAGCGCGGCGAGTTCCACGCCATCTACGCCCGCAGCATGGCCTCCTCGGGTGTGCAGCGTGACGACGAGCCGGAGGACCTGATCGGCACCGTGCAGCTCGAGTTCACCGACTGGCACCTGCGCCGCCCGGCCGACGACATTATCGCCGACCTGCGGGCGCGGAGCGCAAACCTGGCGGGCATCACCGTCGAACCGCGCAAGGAAGAAGCCGGCCCGCCGGTCGGCAAGCCGGTGCAGATCCAGATCGCCTCCGAGGATCCCGCGCGCATCGCCCCGGTGGCTGCGCGGATCGTCACGGCCATGGAGCGCATGGGCGGCTTCGTCGACCTGGAGGACGGCCAGCCGATCCCGGGAATCGAATGGGAGCTGACCGTGGACCGATCCCAGGCGGCCAAGTTCGGCGCCGACGTCTCGCTGATCGGCAGCTACGTGCGCATGATCACCAACGGTCTCAAGCTGGGCGAGTACCGGCCCGACGACAGCGACGACGAGATCGACATCGTGGTGCGCCTGCCCGAGGTCTACCGCAACCTCGATCAGCTCGACGACATCCGCGTGCAGACCAACGCGGGCCTGGTGCCGATCGCCAACTTCGTCGAGCGCGAGGCGCGGCCCAAGGTCGGGCTGCTGCACCGGGTCGACGGCAGCCGGGTCATGACCGTCAAGGCCGAGGTGGCGCCCGGCCTGCTGGTCGACGACAAGGTGAGCGAAATCCGCGCCTGGCTGGCCGGGGCCGAGATCGACCCGCGTGTCATGGTCACCTTCAAGGGCGAGGACGAGGAGCAGCAGGAGGCCCAGGCTTTCCTGATGAAGGCCTTCCTGGTCGCCCTCTTCCTCATGGCGATCATCCTGGTCACCCAGTTCAACAGCTTCTACAGCGCCTTCCTGATCCTCTCGGCGGTCATCATGTCGACCATCGGCGTGATGATCGGCCTGCTGGTCACCGAGCAGCCGTTCGGCATCGTCATGTCGGGCATCGGCGTGATCGCGCTGGCCGGTATCGTGGTCAACAACAACATCGTGCTGATCGACACCTTCGACCGCCTCAAGACCACGGCGGCGAGCCCGCGCGCGGCGATCCTGCGCAGCGGCGCCCAGCGCCTGCGGCCGGTGCTGCTGACCACGATCACCACCATCCTGGGCCTCATGCCCATGGTGCTGGCCATGAACATCGATTTCTTCTCGCGCTCGGTTCAGGTCGGCGCGCCCTCAACCCAGTGGTGGCGGCAGCTCTCGACCGCCATCGTCTTCGGCCTGTCCTTCGCCACCCTGCTGACCCTCCTGGTCACGCCCTCGGCGCTGATGCTGCGCGCCAACCTGGCCGCGTGGTGGCACCGCCGAGGCGGCGGCGCGAGCGCGCCGGCCAAGCCGGCGCCCGTCGAGCCGACCCCGTTCCCCAAGGCGGCCGAATAGGACCCGCCCAAGAGTTCAGTCTGACCTGTCGGCGTCATCTTTGAACGAGGGCGGCAGGGGGTTCTGGCGCTCGTAGCGGCGGTACAACAGCACCGAATAGGGAATGCTGGCCAGATAGGCGACCGCCGAAACCGCCAGGGTGATCCAGGGCGTCGAGATCAAGAAGGCGAAGAAGACGCCCATGCCGAGCAGCACGAAGCCGGCGTAGCCCGGCGGAATCTTGGTCTTCTTGAGCGCCAGGGTCGGCAGGCGGCTGACCATAAGGCCGGCGATGCTAAGTATCACCAGGGCGTTGACCGCCGGGTTGGCGAAGAACGCGGCCTCGGTCTCGAGGCCCAGGACCAGCGGTATCAGGGCGAGGATCCCGCCGACCGGCGCGGGCACCCCGACGAAGAAGTTCTTGGCCCAGGGCGGCTCGGGCACGGCGGATTCCAGGGCGGTGTTGAAGCGCGCCAGGCGAAGCCCGCAGGCAACCACGAACATCAGCGAGAGCGCCCAGCCGAAGCCGCCCGCGTCCTGCAGGCTCCAGAGATAGACGACGAAAGCCGGCGCGACGCCGAAGGCGACGAAGTCGGAGAGCGAGTCAAGCTCGGCGCCGAAGCGGCTGGCGGCACCTAGGATGCGCGCGATGCGGCCGTCCAGGCCGTCGAGCACCCCGGCGACCACGATCGCGATGACCGCGCGCGCCCAGGCGCCCTCGAGCCCGAAGCGCATGGCCGTGACCCCGGCACAGAGCGCCAAGAGGGTCAGCAGGTTGGGGATCAAGCGGTTGAGCGACTGGCCGCGCAGGCGGCGCCGGGGACGCATTTCCATCTATCTTTCCTCCGCCACGCGCTGGGGCTCCGCCGACTCCAGGTCGGCCAGCACGGTCTCGCCGCCGACCGCACGCTGCCCGACCGCCACCAGGGGCGCCACGCCGTCGGGCAGGAAGAGGTCGGTGCGGCTGCCGAAGCGGATCAGCCCGAAGCGCTGGCCGCTGCGCACCGACTGCTCGGGAGCCAGGTCGCAGACGATGCGCCGGGCCACCAGGCCGGCGATCTGGACCACGCCGAGCTTGCGCCCGTCGGCCAGTTCGATGGTGACCGACTGGCGCTCGTTGTCCTCCGAAGCCTTGTCGAGCGAGGCGTTGAGGAACTTGCCAGGCGTGTATTCCAGCCGCGTCACCTTGCCGCCGATCGGGATGCGGTTGATATGCACATCGAAGACGTTGAGGAAGATCGAGATGCGCATCAGCGGTTCCGTGCCCAGGGCCAGTTCCTCCGGCGGCTTGGCCAGGCCGACCCACTGGACCCGGCCGTCGGCCGGCGCCACGACCAGCCCCTGGCGGATCGGCGTCATGCGCGGCGGGTCGCGGAAGAAGTAGACGCACCAGCCGGTCGCGACCAGACCGAGCCAGAACAGGGGCTGCCAGAGCACGCCGAGCGCGACGGCGATCACCAGAAAGATCGCGATGAAGGGCCAGCCGGCCCGGTGTATCGGCACGAGTACCTGCATCGTCTTCCATAATCTCCGCCACGTCGGGGCGGAGCGCAGCATAGCCCCGGCCCGGGGCAAAACAAGTCCCGCCGCGTGCGCCCAAGGGTCTGGGACCCTAAAGCTGCCCCGCTATGCTTTACCAAAGATTAAACGCCCGGTGCTATGCACTGACGCGAGAGCACGACCCCAGGGAGCGACACGCAATCCATGCCGGCCGAGCAACAGCCCAGCGACCTGCAAGAGCTGATCAAGCTGATCACCGAGGAGACGCAGGCCCCGGAAAGCGAAAGCCCGGCGGCTGCCCAGGAGGCGACGCAGGACGCCTCCCAGCGAACGCCCCAGGGAATGCCCCGGGAGGCGCCCCGGGGAGCTGCCTTGGGGCCCTATGCCTTCGGCTTCGAGTACGCCGGCCTGCCGTTCCGCGCCGAGGCCGTGGCCGGCGCCCAGCCCCTGGTGCGCCTGACCGCCGATCTCGGCCGCCTGCCCTACTCCGTCGAGGGCCCGGAGCTGCGCCGCGGCCTGCTTCGGCTGATCGCCGCCAGCCAGGACCTGGAACGCGGGCGCTTGTTCCTCGACCAGAACTCCATGATCCGGCTGCAGGCCCAAACCGCACCGCCCGGCTGCAGCGCCGGCGACCCGGTCAGTGTGATCGCCACGGCGGTGGCCCTGTTGCTCGATTTCAAACCCTATCTGGACCTCATGGCCGTGCTCCTGAGCCACCACGAGCGCCGCACGCCGCGCCGAGGCGCGGCCTAGGGGTACCCTCGCGCCTGGAAGGCTTTCGTCGGTTAAAAAACCAACTTGCCCTCACCTTCCCACCGCCTTCGGCGGTGGGCCCCTCCCTCTCCCGCCGGGAGAGGGATTCTTGCAGGTCGTGCCCTCAAACCCTGGCCCACCGGGAGAGGGTGGCGAAGCGGCGCCGAGCCGGGTGAGGCAAGTTGGTTTCTGACGAACGGCCGCCCCGGGGCCTCCCGGGGGCTTCGATCATGCCTCAGTTCGACGGCGGCACGACGAAGATCTGGCCGGGGTAGATCAGGTCCGGGTCGCGGATCTGCGCCGCGTTGGCCTGGTAGATCACGGTGTAGCGAACGCCCTGGCCGTAGCTGCGCCGGGCGATGCGCCAGAGCGAGTTGCCGGGTTGGACCACGACGAACTCCTCGTCGCCCAGCGAGGTCAATACCGTGGCGCGCGAGAAGGGCGTCTCGACCCGGGCGACCACTTTGCCCGAGCCATCGACCCGGTCGACCCTGAGCGTGTGCAGCCCCGGCGGCACCCGGGTCGCTGGCACCAGCCGCCACAAGCCCTCGGCGTCGGCCACCACGCGGCCGATCAGCTGGTTGTTCAGGTAGACCACGATAGTCGCGCCCGGCGGCGCCTGGCCACTGATCACGACCCGGCCGGCGTCGTCGTAGTCGACCGCGTTGAGCACTAGGTCCCGGTCGATCAGGCCCGGCTCGCCCGGCTGCTGCAGCACCTTGGACCCGCCCTCGCCGGCGCGCGGCGTCAGCATGGCGATCGGCTGCTCGGGCTCCGGCGCCGGCTCGCCGGCCACCGTGACCTCGGCCTCGGGCTGTTCGGGCACCACGACCACCACTACGTTCTCCGACTGGGCGCCCTCGGGCTCGGTCAGGGGTTCCGGCACGGCCGCAACCTGGGTCTCCGTTGGAGCCTCAATGGCGGTCTCGGCAGGGGCCCCGGCCGGCGCGGCTTCCGGCTGCGCGGCGGTCTCGGCGGCGGTCCCGGCGGCGGTCTTGGCGGCCTCCGGGACCTCGGTGGCGGCCGGAGCCGCGGCTGTGGTCTCGCCGCCGCTCGGTGCCTTGGCCACCAGGCCGAGCTCGTGGGCGCCGGGATCGAGCGGCTTTTCGGGCAGGAAGACCCACTCGCCGGCCTCGTCGGCCGTGACCGTGCCGAGCGCCTCGTCGCCGTCCATCACGGTGACCTCGCTGCCCGGCGCGGCGCGGCCGGCCATGATGGTCTCGCCCGAGGGCTCGACCCGCACGACGTCGAAGCTGGGCGCGACCTCTTCGCCGGCAGGTGCTTCCGCTGCAGGCGTTTCCTGCGGCGCCACCGCGGCCTGCTGGGTCGCGGCGGAACCCTCCTGCCCGGCGGCGACAGTTTCCTCGTCGCCCGGCCCGCGAGTCATGAAGAAGACGCCGACCAGGACCGCCAGGACCAGTACGACGACGCCAATAACGATGTTACGGTTCAAGTAGCACGACTCCGATGACACACTCGCGGCAAGCCTAACCCCCCAGGGCCCGGATTGCCAGGGCCGGCACGCCTTTGACACGGCCGCTTCCGGCCGCTCCCAGGGGCGCCTACCGGGCACCGCCGGCACGAGGCTTGGACCTAATCCCATTCACTGCTTCATCCCGGACCAGCGGCGACGAAAAGCGGGCGGTGGGCTTTTCCTTCGCGGCGAGATGCGCTACCACCGGAGGCGCTTTCTTTGCGTTTTCCCGCCACGGCAGAAAGGTCCCCCATGGCCACGCTGACCTCGCTCTGCGTCTACTGCGGCTCCTCGGAGCGGGTCGCCGAGCGCCACAAGGAGGCGGCGGCCGATTTGGGCCGGGCGGCGGCGCAGCGCGGCGTCAGGATCGTCTTCGGCGGCGGGCGGGTCGGTCTGATGGGCGTGCTGGCCGAGGCGGCGCTGCAGGCCGGCGGCAAGGTCACCGGCATCATCCCCGAGCAGTTGCGCGCCCGCGAGGTCGGCCACGACGGCATCGGCGACCTGCGCGTGGTCGGCACCATGCACGCGCGCAAGCAGCTGATGTGCGAGGACTCCGACGCCTTCTGCGCCCTGCCCGGCGGGCTCGGCACGCTCGACGAGACCTTCGAGATCGTTACCTGGAAGCAGCTCGGCATCCACGACAAGCCGGTTGTGCTGGTCAATGTCGCCGGCTATTGGGACCCGCTGCTCGCCCTGGTCGAGCACCAGGCCGAGGCTGGCTACGTGCGCCCGGCGCACCGCGAGTTGTTCCAGGTGGTCCAAACGGTCGACCAGATCTTCGAGACCGTCGCCGCAGCTCCCGAGCCCCGGATCAAGGGCCTGTCCTGGATGGGCTGAGGCGCAGTGCAAGCCGGAGGTCTGGCTTCCGACCAAGTGTGGACCGGGACCGGTTCGCTGACGGGCCGTTTCTGGCCGCGGTCCTTCAGTAGCGCAGGTGTGCTTGGCGCTCGCTCAGCCAGGCCTGCTCGTCCGGTACGGCAAGCGCATCCAGGTCTTGCGGCGTCGCCGCCCCGTCGTCCACCCATTCTCGCAGCAAGGGACCGCCGTTGATGACGTCGATGGCGAGCTTGCCCTGCTCGTATTCGTAGGGGAAATCGCGCCACAGCGGATAGTCCGGATACAAACGGCGAATCGCCTTGAAGGCGAGCGCTTGGATCCGCCAGGGCTTGAACGCCTGGTGATCGTAGCCGGGATCCTCCGCGTGAATCTGCACGCCGTTGCACAGCGCGCCCAGGTGTTTGTGAAACGTGGGTTCGAACCAGCAATCGCGCAGCCGGCAGCCGCCCAGCCACTGGGGGGCGAGTTCGTGCATTTCCCCCATGACACGACGGGCATCGATGTCGGGAGCGCCGAAGACTTCGAGCGGCCGAGTGGTGCCGCGGCCTTCGGAGAGCGTCGTGCCCTCGACCATCACGGTGCCTGGAAAGGCGCGCGCCATCCACAAATTCGGCGCATTGGGACTGGGATTGACCCACACGCGCTCGCCGAGCGGCCAGCCGAATCCCGGCGCCGTATCGGGCGGCCAGCCCTGCATCTCGACGACGCGATACTCAAGATCGAGCTTGAGCATTTCGATGAACCAGAAACCCAGCTCGCCGAGCGTAAGCCCATGACGCATAGGCAAGGGTCCGGCGCCGACAAAGCTTTCCCAGCCGCTTCGCAGCCGCAGGCCTTCGACGGGCCGGCCGACGGGATTGGGGCGATCCAGCACCCAGACCGCCTTGCCGTGCTTCGACGCCGCTTCCAGCACGTAGCGCAGCGTCGTGACGTAGGTGTATATGCGGCACCCCAAGTCCTGCAGATCGACGAGCAGGACATCGAAGGTATCCGTCATCGCATCCGTCGGCCTGCGCACCTCGCCGTACAGACTGAAGACCGGGACGCCATGCACCGGATCGTTGAAATCGGGCGACTCGATCATGTTGTCCTGCTTGTCGCCGCGCAGACCGTGCTGCGGACCGAAAGCGGCGGCGACCTTTATGCCGCCGCAGGCGGCCAGCCCGTCGAGCGAATGCTCCAGGTCCTGCGTGACCGAAGCGGGGTGCGCGAGCAGTGCGACGCGCCTGCCCTCGAGCGGTGCGCGCAAAGCGGGTTCGGCGAGAAGGCGGTCTATGCCGAATTTCATGGCCGCTACGCTGCTGGAAGTTCCTGCGCAAAGCAATCGGAATGATGAAAATCCGCCTTGCCCGGTGGATGCGCCAAGGCCCAATAGGACTTGCGGCCGCTGGTTTCCTCGATCACCGCCGAGAGACCCAGACGCCAAACCGAATCGCTCGGCAAGTCCGGCAGCCGGTCCAACTCCAGCGAGGCCTGCAGTTCGTAGTACTCGCCGGCCGACTGCACTTCGACTCGCGGCGCGCTCATCTCGCTCGCAACGCTCATCCCGCTTCGGTAGTCGCTGAACCGATACGCCGCCCATTGCGTCGAGGGCGCGAAGTTGAACTCGTAGTACGCGGCGCCCGGCGATTCACGGACGAAGGCCTCGAAGCAGGAGTGCCGCCAAAGCGCGTCGGTGCGCGTGGCGGCCGTCACGGGAGGCAAGCGCAGATCCTTCATCCTGCCGGTCACGAGATAGTGCAGCACCAATTTGCCGGGGCGTGGACGCACCGCTTCGACTTCGATCCGTGTCGCTGCTGTGCAACGGGAGTCTGGGTGAAGTTTCAACACTTGACGCATGCCGGCATTCTAGCGGTGACGCCATTCGACATGGATACGGTTTTCGCAACGGCTTCAGCGCTGATGAAACCACGCCCGGTGTCAGGCCGTCTCGATCCCGGCCAGAAAATCTTCGACCAGGGCGTTGACCCGCGCCGGGAACTCCCAGGCGGGGAAGCCGCCCGCCTCGGGGATGATGCAGCATTTGACATCGGGCAGAAGCGTCTCGAGCCTTTGCGCGACGTCGATGAAGTCGGCCAGGTCGTATTCGCCGTTGTAGGCCAGCACCGGAACGCCGAGCGTCTTCAGATCCTGCTCGACCGGGGCCACGAGCAGCGGCTCGCCGGGATCGCTCCAGGGCCGGCCGCCGAAGTCCGCCACGATTTGCCAGTGCCGTTCGGCTCGGCACTCCTCGGGACGGCTCCGCATCACCTCGAACCACCCGGCCTTGTCGAACCAACGGCGCTTGGCCGCGTCCAGGCCATCGGCCTCGAGCACCTCGAGGGTCGCCGCCAGCTCGCGGGCGACGCTGGGCATGACGCGCCCGGGCAGCACCGCGCCCTCCAGGATCAGCGATGCGAAGCGGCCCGGCTGCCCAAGCGCCAGCAAGAGGCCGATCGCGGCCCCCGTGTGGGTGCCCCAGTAGTGCAGGCGCGCAAGCTTGGCCTCGCCCAGGGCCGCCTGGACATGGCCGGCAAGCTCGTGGTGCCCGAAAGGACCCGGAACGCCGGCCGACAGGCCGTGGCCGGGCAGATCGACCAGGAGAATACGGTAGCGGTCTCGAAAGAATTCGACCTGCTCCGCAAAGACCCGGTGGTCGCCGGACATGCCATGCACCATCACCAGCCACGGGGCGCTCTCTGGCGCCGCCAGTATCGTCCTCGTTGCCGCGACCATGGGCGCTCCGTCTTCGATGGATGCCTAACGAATCACCCGTCCCACGTGGCGGACGAATGTATCTCATCCGGCCATCGGGCGATCCAAGCAAATTCCAACGGCCGCAATGTCGCCTTGGTAGAGCCGGGAAATTTCGATCCTCGGCCGATGAGCCGCCTTGCCGGCGCAAAGCGCTCCTTGCCGAATGTGCGCCTCCGCTTCGGCACTCGCCAAGGGTGGTCGGACGACCCTTGGCAGCAAGCGGTCATTCAGCCGGCCCCCGATCGATCGCCTCGCGCAGGAACCTTGCGAGCTGGCATCGCCGGAACGGCTTGTTGAGGAGCACCTTGTCGGCGCCGAGAAGGCCGTTGTACTTGCCCGCCTCCGGCGAATAGCCCGACATGAAAACGAACTTGAGCCGGGGTTGGCGGGCGCGGGCCTCGCCGGCCAATTCCAAGCCGCTGGTACCGCCGGGGAGGATCACGTCAGAGAGAACCAGATCCAGCTCGCCTCCCTTCGCCAGGGCCTCGCGCGCCTCCGTCGCATCTGCGGCTTCGCGCACATGGTAGCCCAGTTCCTTCAGCATCTTCACGGCGAGCGTCCGAACGTTTGCATCGTCCTCGACGACCAGGATCGCCTCGCCCCGACCTCGCGGCACCTCCTCGCTCGGTTGCGCTTCCTCGGTCTTGGCGACCTCACTGCTACGGGGCAGGTAGAGCCTTACCGTCGTGCCCCGCCCTTCCTTGCTGCAAATCGACAGATACCCGCCCGACTGCCTGGCGAAGCCGTAGATCATCGATAGCCCCAGGCCCGAGCCCTGGCCCACCGCCTTGGTCGTGAAAAAGGGCTCGAAGGCGTGCGCCTGCACCTCGGCCGACATGCCGACGCCCGTGTCGGTCACCGTCAGAACCACGTAGTCCCCCACATCCGCTTCCGGCTTCAGGGCCACATAGTCCTCGTCCAGATTGCAGTTCTTGCACGCGATTGTCAGCTTGCCGCCACCCGGCATGGCGTCCCTTGCGTTGATCGCCAAGTTGAGAAGGGCGTTTTCCACTTGGCTCGGATCGGCCGAGGCGGTCCAGAGATCCGCTTCCGCCATGGTCTCGATCTCGACGGCCTCGCCCAGGGTCCGCTTGAGCAAGCCGGACATGCCCTCCGCGAGCTCCTGCAAGTCGATCGGCTTCGGCCGCAGGGGCTGCTGGCGCGAGAAGGCCAGTAGACGCTGGGTCAGCGCCGCGCCGCGGTCCGAGGCACGCAAGATCGCCTGGATCGATTTGTCGTCGCTTCCCAACTTGCCGGCGAGCAGCTCCGTGTTGCCGCTCATGACGGCCAGAAGATTGTTGAAGTCGTGGGCCACACCGCCCGTGAGCTGTCCGACGGCCTCCATTTTCTGCGCCTGAATGAGCCGCGCTTCCGCTTCCTTGCGTTCCGTAATGTCGCGCATGATACTGATGAGACCGCTGCGCCGGCCCGTTTCATCGAGTATCTCCGTTACGGAATGTTCCGTGTCGAAGATGCTTCCGTCCTTGCGGCGCGCCGAAAATTCAGCCCGAAACTCACCATCCTTGTCCAAGGCCGCAAAGAGCTTTCGACCGAACTCCTCGTATGCCGCCCTGTCCTTGTGCAGGAACGCCGTGTTATTGCCCAGCATCTCCTCTTTGCCATAGCCGAATATCTTCACTGCCGCCGGGTTGCAGGAAACGATCTTGCGAGTTTTTGCGTCGACGATGAGCAGCGCATCGCTCAGGCTGGCAAAGGTCTTATCCAAGAGGTGTTTTGCGGCCGACAATTCTTCTGCTGCCCGCTTGTGTTCGGTGATATCGCGCGTCGTCCCGCGATAACCGAGGAACCGG
>Ga0224512_10002160_pt1 | contig 18214 bp, 16 predicted proteins | sample SF_May12_sed_USG_4_FD_169103 | JGI IMG/M metagenome (GOLD analysis project Ga0224512, IMG submission 169103) | Sediment microbial communities from San Francisco Bay, California, United States - SF_May12_sed_USGS_13 | ecosystem: Environmental > Aquatic > Marine > Sediment | place: USA... | reverse complement strand
GGTCGGGCGCGCGCTCATCGGCCTGGGCGTGTCAGGCTGCCTGATGGGCGCCATCAAGGCGTTCACGCTCTGGTTTCCGCTGTCGCGCCTGGCGACGCTGAACGGCCTGTATCTCGCGGTGGGCGGGCTGGGCGGGCTCTCGGCCACCGCACCGGCCGAGGCCTTTCTCGGGCCGTTCGGCTGGCGCGCGCTTTTCTACCTGCTCGCCACCGCCTCGGTGGGCGTCGCGGCACTCATTTTTCTGCTGGTGCCGGAAAAGCCGCTGCCCGGGCACGGCCAGACGCTGCGCGCGCAGATCGCGGGCTTCGGCAGAATCTTCTCCTCGATTCCCTTCTGGCGCATCGCCCTGCCGCTCGTCGTCTGCCACGCGGTTTACCAGGCGCTGCAGGGCTTGTGGCTCGCCCCCTGGCTCTACGACATCGCCGGCTACCAGCGCCCGGCCGTGGCCACGGCGCTGCTCACCGCGGCCATCGCCTATACCGTCGGCTCGGTGTTCTTCGGCGTCTCCAGCGACCGCCTGGCGCAGGCTGGCGTCTCGCGCATGACCACCTACAAGCTCGGCCTCGTCACCTCGCTCGCGATGTTCGCGCTGCTCGCCGCGGGCGTCACCACCGGCCTGCCCGCGATCCTCGCGGTGTACGCCTTCACCGCCATCTCGGTGTCGCTCGCCTACGCGCTGATGACGCCGATCTTCCCGCCGGAGATGACCGGGCGCGTGATCACCGCGTCGAACGTCATGATGTTCGGGACCTCGTTCGCCTTCCAGTGGGGCATCGGCGCCGTGCTGCGGCTGTTTCCCGAGGCCGGCGGCCGCTATCCGGCCGAGAGCTACGCCGTGGCCTTCTGGTGGCTTGCCGCGCTGCAGGCGGCGGCGGTGCTATGGCTGCTGCCAATGCGCGAGCCGCCGCGCTAGGCGTCGCCTCATTCCTCCCGCAGCGCCCTGAGGCCGATGCCGGACGCATCGAATCCGCCGTCCACCGCCAGCATCTGGCCGTTGATATAGCTCGCCTCGTCGCTGCACAGGAACCACACCGCAGCGGCGATCTCCTCCTCGGTGCCATAGCGGTTGAGCGGAATTGCGTCGTGATAGTCGGCGCGAATAGCGGGAGTGTGCACCTGCCTGGCCATCGCCGTATCCACCGGGCCGGGCGCAACGCCGTTCACGCGGATGCCGGCGTTGCCCAGTTCCGCAGCCTGCTGCCGCGTGAGATGCGCGAGCGCTGCCTTGCTCGTGCCGTAGGCGACGCGCAGCGTGCTCGCGCGCACCCCCGAGATCGAACCGATGTTGACCACGCTGCCGCCGCCGCCCTTGAGCATCACCGGGGCGCAGGCCTGCGTGCACAGGAACGGGCCTGAGAGGTTGACCGCCAGCACCCGCGCCCACTCCTCGTAGGTGGTCTCGAGCAGCGGCTTGAACAAAGCGATGCCGGCGTTGTTGACCAGCGCGTCGATGCGGCCGAAGCGCGCGACGACCTGGTCGATGGCATCGCCCACCTGGCCGGGCTCGGCGACGTCGCACTCGATCGGCAGCGCCTGCGCTTCGCGCCCCAGCCCGCGCGCAGTAGCCGCCAGCGTCGGCCCATCGATATCGAGCAGCACGGCGCGCCAGTTTCCGGCGAGAAAACGCCGCGCGATCGCGAGTCCGATGCCGCGCGCGGCGCCGGTGACGACAACAACCTTGCTGAGGGCAATCGGCACGGATTCCGCATGCAGTATAGCGGCGCGCCGCTGGCGCGGGCGGCGCTCTCGCTTTATCCTTCGCCGACCCTCAATCGGAGCACGCCATGTTCGAGACCACCATCGCCGGCAGCCTGCCCAAGCCCTTCTGGCTCGCCGAGACCGACAAGCTTTGGCCCGCGTGGAAGTCGTCGGGCGCAGAGCTGGAAAAGGCCAAGCGCGACGCGACGCTGCTCTGGCTGAAGGAGCAGGAGGACGCAGGGCTGGACATCGTCACTGACGGCGAGCAGTCGCGCCAGCATTTCGTCCACGGCTTCCTCGAATGCGTCGAGGGCATCGATTTCGAGCACAAGGTGAAGATGGGAATCCGCGACAACCGCTACGAGGCCATGGTGCCGGTGGTGGTGGGGCCGATCCGCCTCAAAGGCCGCGTGCACCAGACCGAGGCGCGGCTCGCGCGCGCCCACACGAAGAAGAAGCTGAAGTTCACCATGCCCGGGCCTATGACTATCGTCGACACCATCGCCGACCGGTACTACGGCGACAAGGTGAAGCTGGCGATGGCGTTCGCCGGGCTTCTCAACCAGGAGGCGCGCGCGCTGGAGAAGGACGGCGTCGACGTGATCCAGTTCGACGAGCCGGCGTTCAACGTCTACATGGACGACGTGAACAAGTGGGGCATCAAGGCGCTCGAGCGCGCGGCGCAGGGCCTGAAATGCACGACCTGCGTGCACATCTGCTACGGCTACGGCATCAAGGCGAACCTCGACTGGAAGGACAAGCTCGGCAGCGAGTGGCGCCAGTACGAGGCGATCTTCCCGGCGCTGGCGAAAAGCAAGATAAAACAGGTGTCGCTGGAGTGCATCCACTCGCACGTGCCGCCCGAGCTGATGAAGCTCCTGAAGGGCAAGGACGTGCTGGTGGGCGTGATCGACGTCGCCTCGGACAAGGTGGAGACGCCGCAGGAAGTGGCGGCGACCATCCGCACGGCGCTCAAGTACGTGCCGGCCAAACACCTTTTCCCCTGCACCAACTGCGGCATGGCGCCGATGCAGCGCGAGATCGCGCTGGCCAAGCTGAAGGCCCTGGGCGCCGGCGCCGCGCTGGCGAGGAAGCGCCGGCGCTAGGCGGCGAGCCGCGCGCGGCGCGCGCGGCGGAAATGAATCACCGCCAGGGTGAGCGACGCCGCCTGCAGCGCGGCGCAGAAATAGAACGGCGCGCCGATTCGCCAGTCGCCTCTAGGCAGGTGCGAAACCATTGCCAGCAGCGGTGCGCCGATCGCCGGCGCGATCACGGCCATCAGGCTGTTCAGGCCGCCCACCGCGCCGAGTGCCTGCCCCTGGCTGCGCGGGTCGGCCGCCTGCGAGATGAGGCTCTGGATGGAAGCCGTCACCGTCACGCCCAGCAGATTGACGAAAATGATCGCGAACATCATCCAGCCCTCGGTCGCCGCGCCCCACATCAGGTAGGCGAGGGTCGACGACAGCAGGCCGAGCACGGCCAGGCGCCGCGGGCTGAAGGTCCGCAGCAGCCGGCCGAGCAGCAGGCCCTGGACGACGGCCGAGACGATGCCGACCGCCGCCAGCGACCAGCCGTTCTCCTGCGGCCCCCAGCCGAACTTGAAGGTCGTGTACAGCACCCAGGTGGTGTAGAGCACGAACTGCGACAGCCCGCTGCAGGCGATGACGGCCACCAGCAATCCCACGCCCCTGGTCTGCGCCAGGCCGCGCAGCGCGCCGACCGGGTTGATCGAGCGCCACTCGAACGCGCGCCGGCGCTCCGGCGGCAGCGACTCGGGCAGCACGAAGTAGCCGTAGAGCAGGTTGAGCAGCGCCAGGCTGCCGGCGAGGAAGAACGGCAGCCTTAGGTCGATCGCGCCGAGCAGCCCGCCCATCACCGGGCCGAGGATGAAGCCGATGCCGAACATCGCGCCGAGCATGCCGAACCGCTTGGCGCGCATTTCGGGCGGCGTGATGTCCGCCACGTAGGCATTGGCGACCGAGACGTTGGCCTGCATCGCTCCGCTCACCACCCGTACTGCAATCAGCATCCACAACGCCGTCGCCAGCACGGTAGCGAGGAAGCTGAACGCCATGCCGCAGAAGCCGAGCAGCAGCACCGCCCGGCGCCCGCGGCTGTCCGAAAGCGCGCCGAGGAACGGCGAGCCGAAGAAGTTCGCCAGGCTGAAGGCGAAGGTGACCACGCCGTACCAGTAGGCCTGGTGCGCCTGCGAGCCGGTGAACTCGCCGACCATCGCCGGCAGCACGGGAATGATGAGGCCGATCGCCATCATGTCGATCAGCGTCGCCAGCATGATGAATGGCATCGCCGCCGCGCGCTCGCGCCGCGGCGGCGGCGAGGGTGTCGAGCCGGACTTCAGTCGGCGTAGCCGGGATTCTCCCGGTCGAGCACGCGCATCATCGCCGCGAAAAACAGCCGCTCGCGCTCGGCGCACGAATGGCGGTCGTTCTCGGGCGGCGCCTGCACCTGCGCCACCACCGCCTCCGAGAGTACTTCGAGCGGCTTGCCGGTGCCCAGCGCCAGCACCTGGGCGCGGCAGACGCGCTCCAGCTTGTACAGGCGCCGGTAGGCCTGCGCCACGTTGTCCCCCGTCACCAGCACCCCGTGGTTCTTCATGAACAGCACGTGCTTCGTGCCGATGACGCCCGCCAGGCGCTCGCCTTCCTCGATGAAGTCGGCGGTGCCGGTATACGTGTCGTCATAGGCGACCTGGCCGTGAAAGAACGCCGCGGTCTGGCTCGCCGGCAGGAGGCGATTGTCCTTCAGCATGTTGAGCGCCACCGCCCAGGTCTGGTGGGTGTGCATCACCACGCGAGCGCCGCAGATGCGGTGGATGGGCGCATGGATGCACTGCGCCGAGAGTTCGACCACGCCTTCGCCCTCGAGCGTGCGGCCCGATTCGTCGAACACGATCATGTCGCTCGAGCGCGCCTCCGACCAGTGAAAGCCGAACGGCAGGATGAGGTAGCGGTCGTCGCGCCCCGGCACCGTGACGGTGAAATGATTGTCGATGCCCTCCTCGAGCTCGTCGAGCACCGCCAGACGGTGGGCGGCGGCGAGATGGATTTTCGCCTCGCGCACGGGATCGGCGGCGCGCGGCGATGAAAGCGGATGCACGGACATGGCGGATCTCCTGCTCAGGTCGGGGACAGGATATGGATCACGCGGCCGGCGATCATATCCTTGACCTTGGCCACGTAGGCGGCCATGTGCGGCGCGGCGGCGTGCGCTTTCAGCGCCTCCAGACTCTCCCACTTCTCGATCACGAGGAAGGTGTCGGCACCGTACTTGGTCTGCATCGGCGGCGCGGATTCGGCGTCGACGGCGGCGCCGTATTCGATGCAGCCTTGTTCGGCCCGCACCGCGGCCAGGTTGGCGCGCACGTGCTGCAGGATGTTGTCGCGCATTCCGGGTCTTGCGGTGATGACGGCGATGACATGGATCATTTCGGTGTTTCCTTTCAGGCGACTTTGGCGAGTTTTTGCAGCGAGCGCAGGCCTTGCGGGATGCTGCGATCCGGATACAGCCGCGGAAATTCAGTGTAGCTCACCTCGCCGACGTAAATGTCGCCGCGCGAGTCCACCGCCAGGCCGTGCGGGGCGACGAACTTGCCCGTTTCCAGGCCCGGGCCATGCTCGCCGCCGAGGCGCGCGATCAGCTTGCCCTCCCGGTCGACGATGGTGAGGCGCGGCCCGAGATTGGGATGGTCGCGGTTGATGTTCATGCCGGGCCCGAGCTCGCCGATGATGAACTTCGGGTTCTGCCCGCGGCAGCAGTACAGGCCGCAGGGCCGGTGCATATTGACCCACTGCGTCTCGTACTTGCCGTTGCCGTCGAACACCTGCACGCGATGGTTCTCGCGGTCGGCGACATACACCCAGCCTTCGGTGTCGGTGACAATGTTGTGCACGATGTTGAATTGGCCCGGGTCGGTGCCCGGCTCGCCCCAGGACAAGAGCAGTTTTCCGTCCGGCGAATACTTGTGCACCTTGGCGTTGCCGTAGCCGTCGCTGACGTAGATCTCGCCCTTGGGCGAGAGCGCGGTGTGCGTGCAGCGGTGAAACGGCTTGCCGCTCATGAAGGGCGCGGGCTTCCCCGGCACGCCGAGCTCGAGCAGCACCTTGCCCTCGGGGGTGCACTTGCGCACCATGTGGCCGCCGTCGTCGGTGCAGTACAGGGAGTCGTCAACGTCGATGTGCAGGCCGTGCGCGCGCGGGTAGGTGCCCTCGCCCCAGGAGCGCAGGAAGTTGCCTTCGCGGTCGAACACCATCATCGGGTGCTCGCCCCGGTTGAACACGTAGACGCGGTCCTGCCGGTCGCAGGCCACCGCCGCCACGTCCTTGAATTCCCAGCCCTCGGGCAGCTTCGCCCAGTTCTCCACCACGCGGTAGCGGTGCTCGCCGCTGCCCAGAACGATCGACATCAGGATTCCTTTCCTGAACTCACCAGGCCAGCGCAAACGCCGGGAAGCATTCGGCTTTCGAGCCGCGCGGATCGCAGCCGGCCTCGATCAGGCCGGTGTCCGCGTTGAACGCCGCGCAGGAGACAAAGCCTTCGGTCCAGTCGGGCGCCACATCCAGATCATGGCCGCGCCGGCGCAACTCGTCCAGCACTTCGCCGCCGAACCGCGGCTCGATGCGCACGCGGTTCGGCTCGGATGCGTGCGGTGCGAAAAAGCCCGGCGTGTGCTCGGAGGAAAGGCGCGGCGCTTCGATCGCCTCGGGGATCGACATGCCGTAGGCGGCGCGGCAGAGGTAGAACTGCAGCAGCCACTGCCCCTGGTTGTCGCCGCCCATGGTGCCGAAGGCCATCCACGGCTTGCCGTTCCTGAACGCCATCGACGGCGTGAGCGTGGTGCGCGGGCGCTTGCCGGGGGCGACCACGTTCGGGTGCTGCGCCGGCTCGAGGTAGAAGGTCATCATGCGCACCGAGAGCGGGAAGCCCAGCGCTTCGATCACCTCGGCCGAGGAGATCCACGCGCCACTCGGCGTGAAGGAGGCCATGTTGCCCTTCGCGTCCACCGCGTCCACGTGGACCGTGCCCGGCCCCCAGTCCTTCGGCGCAAGCCGGTCGCGCTCGGGCAGGAGCGCCGAGTTTTTCCACGCATCGCCCGGGCGCAGCTCGAGGCTTGCGCGCTGCATGTCGATGAGCGCCGCGCGCTTCTTCGTATAGTCCGCAGACAGCAGCGCTTCGCCCGGCACGCGCGCCATCGCCGGGTCGCCGTAGTACTGCTCTCGATCGGCGTACGCGAGCTTCATCGCCTCGACGAGCAGGTGGCAGTAGTCCGGCGTGCCGAAGCCGATCGATTTCAGGTCGAATTGCCACATCAGCGCGAGCGTCTGCAACTCCGCGGGGCCCTGCGACCAGAAACCGGTCTTGAACAACTCGGTATCGCCGAAGCGCAGCGACGCAGGCTCTTCGATTTTCGTCTTGAACGTAGCGAGATCCTCGCGCGCGAGCAGGCCGTCGCGCGCCTTGGAGAATTTCGCGATCTCGACGGCGATATCGCCTTCGTAGAACGCCTTGAGCGGGTCCTTGTCCGCGGCCAGGTATTCGAAGGTGCGCGCCAGCGCCGGGTTGCGGAAGAGCGCAGCCACCGCGGGCACCGGCAGATAGAGCTTCGCGCTCCCCGGCCATTCGGATTCGAAGCGCTTCTGCATGGGCGCAATGCCGTACTTGTGCTGGTTGCGCAGACCTTCCGATACCGGAAAGCCGTTCCGCGCCAGCTCGATCGCCGGCGCGATCACTTCGGCGAAGGGCAGCGTGCCCCAGCGGCGCAGCGCAGTGACGAGCGCGCCAAACGCCGCCGGCACGCCGGCGGCGAGGATGCCGGAATCGGGAATGTCGGCGAGGCCGCGCGCGCGGAACGCTTCGGGCGTCGCGCGCGCAGGAGCGGCCATGTTGCCGTTCACCGCGATGACGCGCGATTCGCCTGCGAGCCGAACCAGCATCGGGCATTCGCCGCCGATCGTGTGCATCTGCGGATTGACCAGGCCCTCGACGAAACTCGCCGCCACTGCCGCGTCGATGGCGTTGCCGCCCGCCTTCAGGACGTCCGCGCCGGCGTTCACCGAGGGGTTGCTGTTCGCGGCGACCGCGCCGCGCGTGCCCATCAGCCGCGGGTGGAAGGTCCGGCCCCCGGTGGGCAGGGTGCGGTAGGCGCGGCGGCTCATGGCCTCAACTGGGAAAATGCGCTTCCAGGTCGGCGACCTGCGCCGCATCGAGAGCGCGCGTGTCGCGCCCGGTGAGAAGCAGATGCAGCTTTGCCGTCTCCTCCATCTCCTCGGCGTTGTAGACGGCGTCCTCCAGCGATTTGCCCGCGACCACCGGCCCGTGGTTGGCAAGCAGCACCGCTTGGTGCTTGCGCGCTTTCTCACGCACCGCTTCGGCGAGTGCGCGGTCACCGGGCCTGAAGTACGGCACGAGCGGCAGGCGGCCGATGCGCATCACGTAGTAGGCCGTGAGCGGCGGCAGCACGTTCGCGGGATCGGCGTGGCGCAGGCACGAAACTGCGACGCAGTGCGTGCAGTGCAGGTGGACGATGGCCCGTGCTCTCTCCCGCTCTTCGTACATGGCGAGATGCAGGAACCCCTCTTTGGACGGTTTGTCGCCCGAAAGGTGGTTTCCCGCCTTGTCGAGCTTTGCAATGCGCGCCGGGTCGAGCCGGCCGAGGCAGGAGTTGGTCGGCGTCACCAGCAGCCCGTCGGCCAGGCGCACCGACAGGTTGCCCGAACTGCCGTGCGCGTAGCCGCGCGCGTAAAGCGACTCGCCGAACATCACGAGCTGCTCGCGCAGCCGGGTTTCGCTCACGCCAGCGCCTCGAAGGCCTTGAAGAAGAAATCGGGCCCGCCGAAGTTGCCGGATTTCAGCGCCAGCAGCATCGGCTCGCCGCCGAGCGCCGCGGTCCAGGGCACGCCCGGCGCGATCTCCGGCCCGATGGCGAGCGCGCGCACGCCGAGCGCCTCGGTCACCGCGCCCGAGGTTTCGCCGCCGGCGACAACGAAGCGGCGCACGCCCGCAGCGGCCAGGCCCTTGGCAAGCGTGCGGAACGCCTGCTCGATGTCCTCGGCGCGTCCTTCGGAGCGCTCTGCCGGCGGCGCCGACGTGTAGATCAGAACCGGGCCCTCGTGGAGCCGCGACTTTGCCCAGGCCAGCGCCGCCTTTACGTCGAGGCTCGCGGGGTCGAGCCGCAGCGAAGCATACTTCGCTCGCGCCGCCTCGACCTGCGCGAGCGTCGCCTCGGAGCAACTGCCCGAAAGGATCGCCGCCGCGCCTTCGACTTTCGGCAACGCCGCGCCCGCCGACTTCTTGGCGCCCTTGGCCAGAGCGCGCGCGATGCCCATGGCGAGGCCGGCGCCGCCGACCGCGAGCGGCATCGCCGCGCAGGCTTCGCCCGCCGCAATCAAGTGCTCGTCGCGGATCGCGTCGACGATCGCGTAGCGATGACCGGCCGCGCGCAGCTCATCGCAACGCGCGCGCACGGCTACCGCGCCCGCTTCGACGGCCGCGAAATCCACCAGCCCGACGCGGCCCTGCGCCTGCGCGCCCAGCACCCGCACCAGGTTCGAGTCGGTCATCGGCGTGAGCGGGTGGTTGCGCATGCCCGATTCGGCGAGCGGCACGCTGCCGACGAAGAGATTTCCAAGGTACACCGTGCGCTGGTTGCGCGGGTAGGCGGGGGTGGCGAGCGCGAAGTCCGCGTCGAGCGCGGCGAGCAGCGCGTCGGCCACCGGCCCGATGTTGCCGCGCGGCGTGGAATCGAAAGTCGAGCAGACCTTGAAGTAGACGTGGCTGGCCATGGCGCGCCGCAGCCAGGCGAGCGCCTGCAGCGACCATTCGACCGCCTCGCCGGGCGGATTGGTGCGCGACTTCAGCGCCACCACCACGGCGTCGGCGTCCGGCGCGGCAAGCCCCGCTTCCGGCACGCCGTTCACCTGCACGACCGAAAGCCCCTCGCGCGCGAGGGTGACGCCGAGGTCGGTGGCGCCAGTCAGGTCGTCCGCGATGCAGCCGAGGAGCATGGCCGCAATCTAACGCAAATGGCCGGCGCGGTGCCGGCGGCATCGTCCGCAGCCGGATCGTCACCGGGTATGCCGGCAGCGCTATGATCGACGGACGAAATGCCCCGCTCATGTGTTCGCTTCTCATGCCCAGAACCCTGATCCTGACCACCGCGCTGGCGCTGGTGCTCGCCGCGGGCAGCGCATTCCCGGCGCCCCCCGCCACGCGCGACGAGGCGCTCGCGGCCCTGGAGCACCCGGTCACCGAGCGGCGTGCCGAGGCCGTGGTCTGGGTCGCCAACCACGGCAGCATGGTCGATGCCGGCCTGCTCGTGAAGCGCCTGCGCGACGAAAGTCTCTTCGTGCGTGGCTATGCCGAGCAGGGCCTGTGGCTGCTGTGGAGCCGCTCGGGCGATCACGACATCGACGTCGTCATGGCGCGCGGGGTCGATGAAATGCAGTCCGAGCGCTACGCCGAAGCCGTGGCCACGTTCTCGGAGGTCATCGGCCGGCGGCCGGACTTCGCCGAGGGCTGGAACAAGCGCGCCACCGTGCGCTACCTGGCGGGCGAGTACCGCCAGTCGCTCGCCGACTGCGACGAGGTGCTCAAGCGCAACCCGCAGCATTTCGGCGCGCTCTCGGGGATCGGCCAGATCTACTTCGTGCTCGGCGAATACGAAATGGCGCTCAAGTGGTGGCACCGCGCCCTCGAAGTCAATCCCAACATGCTCGGCGTCGAGTTCAACATCAAGCGCGCCGAGGAGCTGCTTCGCGAGAAGCGCGGCCGCAGCACCTAGGCCGCGAGTCTGCCGATCAGTTCCTCCACTGCTGCCGCGGCGAGCAGCGGATGCTCGAACGGAAACAGGTGCCCGCCCGGCACGCGCAGCTTGGCGAACGGCGGCCCGCGCGTCGCCCCGAGTCCCAAGCGCCGCACTACATCCGAATCCACGCCGCCGATGAAGCCCGCCGGCACCTTGAGCGATTGCAGGTTGCGCCCCATGCCGTGAGGGATGGTGCGGTAGATCAGGTACTCGATCTCCGGGTCGATGCGCAGCCGGTAGCGCCCCGGCGCACCGACAAGGCCGTGTTGCACGTAATCCTCCAGGCACTCGTCCGTGAAATGCCGGAAGAGCTTCTTCGATGCGAAGTGCGCCCTCGCCTGCTCGCGGCTCGTCCAGGCGCTGCGCCGCTCGCGCGTCATGCCGGCGGGGGTGACGCGGTCGACGATGCCAAGTCTTTTCACTGCCCCCAGCGCGCGCCCCCTGAAGGCGCCGATGACCGGCGCATCGAGCATGACGATGGCGCGGAAGAGCTCGGGGCGCCGCGCTGCGGCAATGAAGTTCAGGTACGCGCCGAGCGAATGCCCGACGCCGAATACCGGCTCGCCGCGGTATTCGCGCTCGAGCGTGTCGATCAGCTGCTCGACGAGGTGCGGCCAGCCCTCGGTCGGCGGATAGCGCGGGTCGGTGCCGATGGCCTCGATGAAGCCGACGCGATAGTGCTGGCGCACAGGCGCGAGCATCGCCGCATAGCACGGCGCGGGAAAGCCGTTGGCATGCGAGAAGTGCAGGACGGGCTGGGCCACCCGGCCGCTATCGGCTAGACGTAATCCTTGGCGGCCGCGTCGGCGTCGACCGGCGGGCCGACGAGCGCGCCCTGCAAGTAGTCGCAGCCGATCTTGGCAAGCAGATCGCGCTGCGCCGGCGTCTCCACGCCCTCCGCCACCGCTGGCAGGCCAAGCGCGTGCGCGAGCGCGACGATGCCGCCCACCAGAGACGCGGCGCTCTCGTCGCCGGCCGCGTCGGCAACCAGGGTGCGTTCGATCTTCAGCCGGTCCACCGCGAAGCCGCGCAGGGCGGCGAGGCTGGTGCTGCCGGCGCCGAAGTCGTCGATCGCGAGCGCCACGCCCAACGCCTTCAATTTGCGCAGCGTGCTTGCGGCGACCTCGGGCTGCTGCACGAGGACCGCTTCGCCGATCTCCAGCGACAGCAGCTGCGGCGGCAGCCCGGTCTCGGCGAGCGTACGCCGCACCATTTCGATCAGCCCCGGATCATTGAACTGGCGCGCCGACAGGTTTACCGCCACCTGCACGCCGTGCTCGACGCCGATGAACGTGCACCAGCGGCAGGCTTCGCGCAGCGCCCAGCCGCCGATGCCCAGGATGAGACCGGTGTCCTCCGCCAGAGCGGCAAGGTCGCCCGGTGGCACCAGCCCGGTGCGCGGATGCTGCCAGTGCACCAGCGCTTCGTGCGCCGCCACCGTGCGGTCCTTCGCCGCGACGATCGGCTGGTAGTGCAGCTGCAGCTCGCCCAGCTGCACCGCGCGCCGCAGGTCGTTTTCCAGCGCCAGGCGGCGCGACGCCGTCTGGTTCATCTGCTCGGTGAAGAACTGGTAATTGGCGCGCCCCGACTCCTTGGCGTGGTACATCGCCGCATCGGCGTTGCGGATCAGCATGCCGGCGTCGCGCCCGTCCTCCGGAAACACGGCGATGCCGATCGAGGGCGTGACGGTAAGCTCGCGGTCGGCGGCCGGCACCGGCTGCGACAGCGTCTCGATGATCTTGGCGGCAACGTTGGCGGCGTCGGTCGAGCGCTTGGCTTCGGGCAGCACGATCACGAACTCGTCGCCGCCGACGCGGCACACGGTGTCGCCGACGCGCAGCTGCTTCACCAGGCGCTTTGCCACTTCCTTCAGCACCAGGTCGCCGACCGTGTGGCCGAGCGAATCGTTGATCGCCTTGAAGCGATCGAGGTCGACGAACATCACCGCCGTCTGCTTGCGATTGCGCTGGCTGAGCGCGAGCGCCTGCGTCAGGCGGTCTTCCAGGAGGCGACGGTTCGGCAGCCCGGTAAGCGCGTCGTGGTCGGCGAGGTGCTGGGCGCGCTCCTGCGCGTCGCGCAACTCGGCGGTGCGCTCGTTGACCACGCGCTCCAGGCCTTCGCGCGCCGCGTGCTCAGCGGAAACGTCGTCGTAAATCCATATCGAGGCCTCGAGCGGCTGCGCCGCGTCGATCGCCCGGCCGACCACCTTGCACCAGACCAGGCTGCCGTCCTTGCGCCGCACCTGCCGTTCCTGGCTGTAGGCCTCGCCGCTTGCCATCGACGCGTAGGCGAGCCGTCCCACCTCCTCGAACTTCTCGTGCGACAAGTGCATGATCTTGGCGCTCTTGCCGATCAGCTCGCCCGGACCGTACCCGAGCATCTCCTCCATGCGGCGGTTGCAGCGCTGGATGGTGCGCTTGCGCAAGAAAGCGATGCCGATGGTCGCGTTGTCGAGGATCAGCGCCTGCTCGGCGAGCGCGCGGCGCACTTCCTCCTCGCGCCGCCTGGCGTCGCTGATGTCCTCGAACAGCCACACCGTGCCGCGCGACGGGTCCTCCGCCCGCAGCGCGCGCCCCGTGAGCCGGCACCAGAAGCCCGTGCCGTCGCGCCGGCGCAGCCACTGCTCCCGCGAATGCGTTCGTCCGCTATGCACTTCGGCGTAGGATTCGCCCGCCTGCGCGTACTCCTCATCGGTGAAATAGAACTGGCGGGTCGGGGCGCCCGTCGCCTCGCCTGGCTCGTAGCCGAACATCTCCTCGAAGCGGCGGTTGCAGCGCAGGATCTTGCGCTCGCGCGCAAACGAAATGCCGACAATCACGTTGTTGAGCAGCGCCTCCTGCTCGGCGACCAATCGTTGCAGCTCGTCCTCGGCACGGCGCTGCTCGGTGATGTCTTCGTTGGTCCACACCGAGCCCTTGTCCGGCTCCGACGGGTCGATGGCGCGGCCGACGCTGTGGATCCAGATCACGCGGCCGTCCTTGCGCCGGCGCTGCGAGACCTCCTCGTAGGGCACGCCTTTGCGTAATTGCGCGTTGGCACCGTCGAGCCCGCGGTACTCGGCCTCGTCGAGGTATAACAGCGCGGTGGACTTTCCCTTGAGGTCGCCCGGCGCGTAGCCGTACATCTGCTCGAAGCGCGCATTGCAACGCACCACGCGCCGGTCGCGCAGGAACACGATGCCCACCGAGGCGGTTTCGAAGATCGCCTCCTGCTCGCGCAACAACCGCGCCACCTCGTCGCCGTGGCGCCGCGACGAGGTGACGTCGTCGACGATCCAGACCGTGCCGCGGCGCGCGTCGGAGGGGTCGATCGACTTCGCGATCATGCGCGCGAGGAACGTGGTGCCGTCCTTGCGGCGCATTTCCCAGTCGAGGTCGACCTGCTTGCCGGCCGAGAGCACCGGCACGGCGATGCGGCCGAGCGCCTCGTAGCTCTCCTGCGACGGGTACACCACCTCGCCGGGCTGGCCGATCAGCTCCTCGGGCAGCCAGCCGAAAAGTTCGGCGAACTTCGGATTGCAGAGGAAGAACTTGCGGTCGCGCGTGAAGGCGATGCCGATCCAGGCGTTGGCAAGCACCGCCTCGTACTCGAGCTGCGTGAAGCGCGTATGCCCGGCGTAGCCTGCCGGCGGCTGCTCCAGGTTACCCGCGGGTACGGTGCGATCGTTCATCGCGCGCTGGCCAGCACCTCGAAGTCGCGCGCGTAGTCGCGCAGGCGCCGCACGATGTGCCGCCGCTGGTCCGCGCTCAAGCTGCGCTCCAGGCCGGCGAGCATCGTGAACAAGCCCTCCAGGTACGCCCGGTTGGCGGCGGCGAACTCGGGCTCGCGCCTGCGGTCCCAATGCGCGGCCCAGTCGGCCAGCTGCGGCGCGCTCGCTCGCGCGCGCAGCATGGCGAGCAGCTCCGCCTGCAGGCGACGGCGCTCGCGGTCGCGCAGCGCGCCATTGAGCGGCGCGCGCTCGTTGAATTCCCGGACGCGCTCGATTTGCGCATCGTTCAGCTCTCCTAGCCAGTCTTCCAGCTCGTGCACCAGCCGCTTGAAGCGGCGCGCGCGGCGCTCGGCCAGCGTGCCCGCCAGCCAGCGCTCGGCGAACTTGCGGTTGTCCTCCGCGAAGCGCCGCTCCAGGCGCGCGATCTGCACCGGCGCGAGCCGGTCGAGGAAATCGCCCAGCCCGGCGCCCGTGCGGCGCAGTCCCTCGCGCGCCTCTTCCCGCATGGCATCGTACCCCCAAACCAGGTCGTCCCGAGTGGCGCCGCGTTCGAGGCGCGCGCCCGCCTCCTCGGCGAGGTGCGCATAGCGCGGCAGGGCCTCGGCACGGTGCCAGGCGAGAAACGCCGCGAGGCGCGTGTTGAATTCGTCGGCCTGTGCGCGCTCGAGGTCGAAGTAGCGATTGGCCTGCCAGCGAAGCCAGGTATCGGCGTTGTTGTAGGCAAACTCGATCGCGCTGCAACCCGCGGCCAGTGCGACGAGCAGAACCGCCAGCAGGCGCGCCCTCACCAGTAGGTCTCCACCGTGATATGGCCCGGCGCGCGCCGGCGATGCTTGCGCATGCCGCGCTCCTCGAGCGCCGCCGTGACGTCCGTCACCATCGCCGGGTTGCCGCACAGCATGACGTGCGAGCGCGCGGCGCTAAGCTCGGCGGCGGCCGCGCGCTCGAGGCGCGCGTCGCGGATCGCGTCGGGCACCCGGCCGGCGAGCGCGCCCGCCGCTGCCTCGCGGCTGACGAAGGAGACGAAGCCGAATTTGGCGCCGCGGGCGTGCGCGATGTCGCCGATCAGGTCGCGGTAGGCGCCGTCGGCGGCGGTACGCGTGGCATGCACCAGCGTCACCCTGGCGAAGCGCTGCCACGGCGTGTCCGTGCGCAGGATGGACAGGAACGGGCCGAGCCCGGTGCCAGTCGAGATCAGCCACAGGTTCTCGGCCTGAGGCACTTCGCGCAGCACGAGAAAGCCGGCGGGATTGGGCGCCACGAACAAGGGATCGCCCGCGCCGAGCGCCGCCAGGCGCGGCGACAGCGGTCCCTCCTGCACCACGTTGTAGTAGAACTCGAGCGGCTCGGCGCCCGGGGCATTGACGAGGGAATACGGCCGCGCGACGCGCTCGCCGCCGATGTCGAGCGCGAGCTTGGTGAACTGGCCGGCCTCGAACGGGCCGAGCGGCGCCCGGACCTGCAGGCTGAAGAGCCGATCGGTCCAGCGCGTCTGGCCCACCACCCGGCCTTCGAGCCATTTGCTCATGCGAGGCTTCGATTATATTCGGCGCATGCCCGGACTCCTTCCCCTGGCCGACGGCGGCTACGACTTTCTCGAGGGCGTATTCCCCTACTCGCAGGGCGTCATTGCACGCGCGGGCTTCGCCCTCGAGCGCGCGCGCTTTCAGCGGCCGCTGCCGCTGGCGCAGGGCTTCGCCGCCATCGAGGCGCACCTCGCTTCGCTCGGTCGACCGCGCACGGCGCTGTGCGCCGCCGAGCTGCGCTCGCCGCGGCCTTTCACCTTCGGCGGGTTTCGCGAGTTCAATCGAGGCTACGTGGAGGTGCTCGAGACCTGGGGACTGGTGCGCGACGGCCTCAACCCCGTCGCGCGCTCCAATGTCGCACCGGAAGTCGCGCCGCCCGCCGAGCCGGGCTTTCATGCCTTTTGCTACACCGTTCCCGCGAAAGACACGTCGCGCAGCTTCGTCGTCGCCGGCAGCGGCGAGTGGCCCGAGGGCGGCCGCTTTCCCGAGGACATCGTGGCGCGCGGCGACCTGTCGCCGGCGGGCCTGCGCCGCAAGGCGCACTGGGTGCTGGACATGATGGCCGCGCGCCTCGCGGGCCTCGGCGCGCGCTGGAGCGAAGCGAGCGCCACGCAGGTCTACACCGTGCACGACTTCCATCCCCTGGTCGCCAACATCGCCGCGCGCGCCGGTGCGGGCCTGGAATGGAACTACTGCCGCCCGCCGATCGAGGAGATCGAGTTCGAGATGGACGTGCGGCGCGTCACGATGGAGCGGCTGCTCGCCTAGGCGCGGCGCGCCGGTGCGCCCAGGCCTCCTGCGCCGCGCCGAGGATGCCCTTGGGCATGAAGATGATGAATAGCACCAGCATCAGGCCGTAGAGCGTGCTGTCGAGGCCGTGGATGTCATGGCCGAGCGCCAGGCGCAGGCCCTCGGCGAGCAGCAGCGTGAACGCCGCTCCCACGGTGGGTCCGAGGCGCACGAACATGCCGCCGGCGATGGCGCCGAACACCATCTGCAGGCTGATGCCGATGCCCGAGACGGTCTCCGGATTGACGTAGAGCTGGTACTGCGCGTAGAGCACGCCGCCCATGCAGGTCATCAGCGCGGAAATCACGGTGACGGTGAGCTTGAGCCGGGTGACGTTCATGCCGACGGAGGCCGCGGCCTCCTCCTCCTGGCTGATCGCCTGCAGCGCAAGCCGCGCCATCGAGCGGTCGACGCGCGTCCAGATCCACAGCCCCGCCAGCCAGAAGGCGAAGATGATGTAGAACCACACCAGCTTGGAGGAGAACTGCAGCGCGGAAAGCGACCAGGAAGCGTCGGCCAGAGCGGTCACCGGCGTCACGCCGAGCGAGCCGCCGGTCTGGTCGCGGAGCGCGACGATGATCAGGCGCGCCACTTCCGAGAGCGCGAGCGTGACCAGCGCGAAATAGTGGCCCACGATCTTGAAGCGGAAGCACGGGTAGCCGATCAGGATCGCCACCACGCCCGCCACGCCGAGCGCGAGCGGGATGCCGAACCAGGGCGAAAGCCCGAAGTGGTTCCAGCCCATCACCACCACGTACGCGCCGATGCCGAGGAATGCGCCGTGGCCCAGGCTCACCAGCCCGAGGCGCCCCATCACCGCCCAGCCGGTATACACGAAGGCCCACAGCAGCGTCATGATCAAGAGGTGCAGCGGGTAGTTGCCCATGCCCGCGAGCGGCGCCGTGGCAAGCAGCGCCAGGCCGATCCAGCGCAGCGTGTTGCCCACGTTACTTGCCTCCGAGAAGGCCCTGAGGCCGCCAGAACATCATCGCGATGAAGAACAGGAACGCGAATACGTAGCCCCATTCGATGTGCAGGATGTAGCCGCCCACCGAGATGAACTGGGCGAAGATGAACGCGGCGATGAAGCCGCCGAGCATGTTCCCGAGCCCGCCCAATACGCAGATCATGAAGGTGATGGGGCCGAAGGTGAGGCCGATCGCGGGGTGGATGTCGTACTGCAGCACGAGCAGGCAGGCCGCGAGCCCCGCCAGTGCGCCGCCCAGCGCCGAAGTGATGACGAAGATGCGGTTCGCGTTCACCCCCATCAGCGGCATGATGGCGCGGTCCTGCGAAATGGCGCGGATCGCGGTGCCGACGAAAGTACGTGTGAGGAACAGGTACATGCCGATCATGCCGCCAAGCGCCACCAGGAAGGCGATGAGCCGCGCGAAGCTGAGGTACATGTCCCCGAACTGCAGCGCCGGCAGGTTGACGCCGATGTTGCGGAACTCGACGCCGAAGGCGAGCGTGGCTGCGGCCTGCAGGAAGAAAAGCACCCCGCCGGTCACCAGCAGCTGGTTGATCGGCTCGGCGGCAAGCACCGGTCGGATCACGAACTGGTGCAGCAGCGCGCCGAGCACCGCCACCGCCAGGATGGCGACCAGCATCGCCAGCCACAGCGGCCAGCCGAACACGTTGTGCGAGTAGTACACCGCATACATGCCGATC
>Ga0224512_10002159_pt1 | contig 18217 bp, 14 predicted proteins | sample SF_May12_sed_USG_4_FD_169103 | JGI IMG/M metagenome (GOLD analysis project Ga0224512, IMG submission 169103) | Sediment microbial communities from San Francisco Bay, California, United States - SF_May12_sed_USGS_13 | ecosystem: Environmental > Aquatic > Marine > Sediment | place: USA... | reverse complement strand
CGTGGTCGGCGCCATCACGCCGTGGAACTATCCGCTGCACCAGATCGCGCTCAAGGTGGCGCCGGCGCTCGCCGCCGGCTGCACGGTGGTGCTGAAGCCTTCCGAGATCGCGCCCTTCAACGCCTTCATCCTCGCCGAGGTGGTGGAAGCCGCCGGCCTGCCCAAAGGCGTATTCAACCTCGTCACCGGCTTCGGCCCGGTGGTGGGCGAGGCGCTGGTCAAGCACCCGCGGGTCGACATGATCTCGTTCACGGGCTCGACGCGCGCCGGCAAGCGCATCTCCGAAGTCGCGGCGCAGCAGGTGAAGCGCGTGGCGCTGGAACTGGGCGGCAAGAGCGCGTCCGTCATCCTGGAGGACGCCGACCTCGCCGCCGCGGTGAAGGGCACGGTGAACGGCTGCTACCTCAATTCAGGGCAGACCTGCACGGCGCTCACCCGCATGCTGGTTCCGGCCTCGAGGTACGAAGAGGCGGCCAAGCTCGCGGTGGAGACGGCGAAGGGATTCACGCTCGGCGATCCGCTCCAGGAATCGACGCGGCTCGGGCCGCTGTCCTCGCAGGCGCAGCTCGAGCGCGTGAGGAGCTACATCAAGAAGGGCGTGGAGGAAGGTGCCGAGCTCCTCGCTGGCGGCGCCGAAAAGCCCGAGGGCCTGCCGGGCGGCTACTTCGTCAAGCCGACCATTTTCGGCAAGGTGAACAACTCCATGACCATCGCCCAGGAGGAGATCTTCGGCCCGGTGCTCTCCATCATCCCCTACAAGGACGAGGAGGAAGCGGTCACGATCGCCAACGACTCGCCCTATGGACTGGCGGGCGCCGTGTGGTCGAAGGACGACGCGCACGCGCAGGCGGTGGCGCGCCGCATCCGCGCAGGGCAGATCGACCTCAACGGCGGCGCTTTCAACATGAACGCACCCTTCGGCGGCTTCAAGCAGTCCGGCCACGGGCGCGAGGCGGGCGTCTACGGGCTGGAGGAGTTCCTCGAGCTCAAGTCGCTGCAGCTCAAGGGCTAGCTAGCTGCGGCGGGTGATCAGCGCGTCGACTGCCGCGACCCCCTGAGCGCCGCAGCGCAAGGGATTCACGTCCAGCTCCTCGATCTCGCCGGCGAGGTCCGCGGCGAGCTCTGAGACGCGCGCGATCGCATCGGCAAGCGCGTCCACGGCCACCGGCGCGCTGCCGCGAAACCCGGTCAGCAGCTTGCAGCCCTTCAGCCGAGCGAGCATCGCTTTCGCCTGCGCAACGGACACCGGGGCAAGCGCGGCGACGCTGTCCTGCATCAGCTCCACCAGCACGCCGCCCGAGCCGACCACCACCACCGGCCCCACGACCGGATCCACTCGCGCGCCGACGATGACCTCGACGCCCGGGATCATCGGCTGCACCAGCACGCCGCGCAGCTCGTGACCGCGCGCGGCGGCCTCAATCTCGTCGTAGGCCCGCTCAAGCTCGGCATCGTGGCCGATGCCGAGCTTCACCACGCCCAGCTCGGTCTTGTGCAGGATGGTGGGCGATTCGGCTTTCAGCGCCACCGGGTAACCGAAGGCTCGCGCGGCGGCGAGCGCTTCGTCCACGCCGCGCGCCAGGCGCTCCTCGATCACGGGCACGCCGTAGACTGCAAGCACGCGCTTCGCCTCGCTCTCGGTCAGGCTCGGCCCCGCGTTCGCGAGCAACTCGCCCGCCGCCTGCGCGGCGCCGGGTGGAGAGACGCGCGCCGTCGGCTTGGTCTCTTGCTCCGCGTGCGCATGCCACGCGGCGATCGTCGCGAAGCAGCGCTCCATGGAGCGGAACACGGGGATCTTGTCGTCCTTCTCGTAGGCGTCCGAGCCTGGGCCCTGCAGCCATTCGGAGAGCCAAACCAGCACGATCGGCTTCGCCTGCTCGCGCGCCATCGCCGCCATCGCCGGCACGCGGTCCCTGGCGGTCTCCGCGATCGCCACGGTCGCGGGGACGACAAGCACGCCGTACTGCGCATCGCCAAGCAGTGCCCGGCAACACCGGCCGAAGGACTCGGGAACGTTGATCACCTGCCCGGTCGGATCGCAGGGGTTCCTCGCGGCGCCGAACTCGGGAACGATGGCGCGCAGCTTCGTCACCGTCACCGGCAGCGGCTGCGGCATGGCCACGCCATGGGCGGCCGCCTTGTCCGCGGCCATCACGCCCGCGCCGCCCGAGCCCGAGATCACCGCCACGCCGCGCGCGAGCGGCCGGCCGGCGGCGGCAAAGAAGCCCGCGGTTTCGAGCAGCGCATCGTAATCCGCCACCGCCACGAAGCCCGCGCGCTCGAACAGCGCGCGCCAGGCCACCGCCGAGCCGGCGAGCGAGCCGGTGTGCGAGCGCGCGGCGGCCGCGCCGTCTTCGCTCGTGCCGAGCTTGAAGACGATCACCGGCTTGCCGTGGCGACGCGCACGCTCGCCCGCTTCCAGCATGCGCGCGGCGCTCGGCGCGCCCTCGAACAGGCAGGCGATCGCGCGCACCTCGTCATCCTCGGCCATCGCCGCGGTGAGATCGCCCACATCCACGTCGGCGGAATTGCCGACAGAAAAGAAGTGGCGGATGCCGAAGCCGCGATCCCAGGCTTGCGCGAGCGAGTAGCCGAGCGCACCCGACTGGCTGACCACGGCGATCGACCCGGCGCCCGCCGGCGCGCGCGCGTACTCGGGAATGAAGGTCATGCCGGCGCGCAGCGCGTGATTGACGAGCCCCATGCAGTTCGGCCCGAGCATCGGCATCTGCGCGGCACGCGCGATGTCGGCCAGGCGCCGCTGCGTTCGCCCCGCGTCCGCGTGCGCCATCTCGCCGTAGCCCGAGGCGTAGACGATGGCGGCGCCGGCGCCGGCCGCTGCGGCTTGTTCGAGCGTGCGCTCCACGCCCTCGCGCGGCACGACGAGCACCACGCAATCGGGCGCATGCGGCAGCGCCGCGAGCGAGGCGTAGCAGCGCCGCTCGCCGATGCGCTCGTACTTGGCGTTCACCGGGAATACCTCGCCCGCGTAATGCGCAAGGTTCTCCAGCGTGCGCATGCCGAAGGAGCCGGCGCGCGGCGAGGCGCCGACCACGGCGATCGAGCGCGGCGCGACAAGCCGCTCGAGCTGGGCGCGCGTGTACGCCGCGCGGCGCTCCGGTGTTAGCATAGCCGCGACGATAACAGCATCGGCCACCATGAACGTCAAGCAGCTTCTTGATCTGAAGGGGCGCGTCGCGCTGGTTACCGGCGGCTCGCGCGGGCTCGGTTTGCAGATGGCCGAAGCGCTCGGCGAGATGGGAGCGCGGCTCGCGCTTACCGCCCGCAAGCAGGCCGAGCTCGACGAAGCCGTAGCCCGCCTGAAGGCACAGGACATCGAGGCCTCGGCCTTTGTATGCGATCTCGGCAAGCGCGACAGCATCGCCCCGGCGCTCGAGGCCATCCTCGCCAAGCTTGGCAAAGTGGACATCCTTGTCAACAACGCCGGCGCCACCTGGGGCGCGCCGGCCGAGGATCACCCGCTCGATGCCTGGGACAAGCTCGTCAACCTCAATCTCACGGGCACATTCCTCGCATCGCAGCTCATCGCCAAGAAATCCATGATCCCGTCGAAATGGGGCCGCATCGTCAACGTCGCCTCGGTCGCCGGGCTGATGGCGAGCGACCCGCGCGTGGTGAAGACGGTGGCCTACAACGCCACCAAGCACGGCGTGGTGGGCATCACGCGCCAGCTCGCCGCGGAATGGGGCGAGCACGGCATCACCGTGAACGCCATCTGCCCGGGGTTCTTCCCCTCGAAGATGACCAAGGCGACGCTCGACGCGCTCGGGCGCATGGTGGCCGAGCTGACGCCGACCAAGCGCCTCGGCAACGAAGAGGACCTGAAGGGGCTCGTCGTGCTGCTCGCTTCCGAGGCCTCGCGCCACATCACGGGCCAGGCGATCGCGGTGGACGGCGGAGCGCTGCTCATATGAGCGCCGAGGCGAAGCTGCAGTACACGCGCGACTACCAGAACCGGATCCCGTTCGTCGCGCACCTCGGCCTCACCACCGACGAGCTCGGCGCGGGCACGGCGAAACTCTCCATGTCGCTGCCCAGACATTTCACCAACAGCCTGGGAACGGCGCATGGCGGCGTCATCATGTCGCTGCTCGACGTGGCGCTGTGCACGGCGGCGCGCACGCTGCACCCGGATTCCGTAGGCGTTGTCACCATCGACATGACCACCTCGTTCATCGGCGGCGGCAAGGGCGACCGTCTGATCGCCGAAGCGCGCGTGCTGAAGGACGGGCGCAGCATGACCTTCGTCGAGGGCGAGGCGAAGAACGCCGACGGCTCGCTGGTGGCGAAGGCCATCGGCACGGTGCGCGTGCGCAATCCAGAATCTAAAGAGGAGAGCCGGTCATGACCACCAACCCCTATTCGGCGCCCGTCGCCAAGGTCGCGGACGTCGCCGCGCCGCTGGGCAAATTCATTCCCGGCGGCCGCGCGGTCGCCGCGGGGCAGGGCTGGACCTGGTTCACCCAGGGCTGGGATCTCTTCAGGCGCCAGCCGGCCCTGTGGATCGGCATGACGGTGACGCTGTTCGTGATCCTGCTCGCGCTGGCGTTCATCCCGCTGCTTGGGCCGCTCGCCAACTCCCTTTTGTGGCCGGTGCTCGTGGCCGGGCTGCTGATCGGCTGCCGCGCCCTCGCCGAGGGCGGCAACCTGGAATTCGGCCATTTGTTCGCTGGCTTCCGCGAGCGTTTCGGCACGCTCATCGGCGTGGGCGCCATCGCGTTCGGCATATCGCTGGCGATCGGGATTCTCGTCGCGGCGGTGATGGGTCTCGGCATGTTCGCGCTGGTCGCCGGCCGCCCTGGCCCAGGGGTCGGGCCGCAGGCCCAGATGACCATGGCGCTCCCGTTTCTGGTGATGATGGCGCTGCTGCTGCCGCTGTTCATGGCGCTTTGGTTCGCGCCGCCGCTGGTGGCCTTCCATGAGCGCGGGCCGGTGGAGGCGATGAAGGAAAGCTTCACCGGCTGCCTTAAGAACATCGTGCCCTTCCTGGTCTACGGCCTGATCGGCCTCGTGCTCTCGATACTCGCCTCGATTCCCTTCGGTCTGGGCTGGCTGGTGCTCGGGCCAGTGCTGATCGCCTCGGTGTACGCGTCCTACCGGGACATCTACCTCGAGGCCTAGCCGGCGGTGAGGAGCTTGCGCCCGAACCATAGCCAGGCGAGTCCGGCGAACTGGGTGAGCCAAAGCATGCCGAGCGCCCAGGGATAGGCCGCGGGCGCGTAACCGGCCGCCGACTGCGGCCACAGGCTGAGGATCAACCCCACTGCCGCCTGGCCGCTGAACATGCCGACGAAGACAAAAACGTTCAGCGCCGTGTTTACGCGCCCGGCCATATGCCTCGGATAGCGGCGCGAAAAGAGCGAGTAGGACAGCACCACCGCCGTTGAGCACGCGAAAAACAGGCTCCACAGCGCGAGCGCGCCGGTGCGCACGCCGAGCGCAAGGAGCGCGAGACTTACGGAAGCCGCCGCCACGCCGCCGGCAAGCAGCGGCAGCGTGCTGCGGCCGCTGCGCACGCGCACGTCAGCCGCTCGCCCGAAACCGACGTAGCCGAGCATCATGGCGATGCTGAACAGGAGCAGCGCGCGCGCCACCTGCGCCGGGCTGTAGCCGGCGATGTCGCGCAGCCAGGTCGCCACCCACAGCGTCGACAGCGACACCGCCGCCAGCTGGCTCGCGCCAATGCACAGCGCCACGCGCCAGAACGCGCGATCCCGGGCGATCGCGGCAAGACCGCGCAGCTGCGCGACTATGCTTTCGCCGCGCTGCGTGGCGGTGCGCTCGGGCACCGCCAGGTAGAGCAGCAGGCTGACCGCGATGTTCAGCGCCACGATGCCGGCAATCACCTCGCGCCAGTGCAACACGCGCAGCAGCATCTCGAGGGGCACCGTGGCCACCATCGCGCCCAGCATGCCGCTCGCGAAGGCGACGCCATTCATGGTGGCGATGCGCTCCGGCGGGTACCACAGCGCGAACGCCGAGAACGCGGCCATCAGGCAGCCCGAGACGCCCAGGCCGATCAGGCCGCGCGCCGCGGTGAGCTCGGCCGCGCTCGTGCCGAACGCGAACCAGGTGCCACCCGCGGCGGCAACGAGCAGCATGGTGGCGTTGACGCGCCGCGGACCGTAGCGATCCAGCAGCACGCCGAGCGGCAGCTGGAACACGGCGAAGGCGAAGAAGAAGATGGCGGTGAGCAGCCCCAGGCCCGCGGCGGAAAGCCCGAGCTCGCGCGCGATCTCCGGCCCGATGATGGCGTTGACCGAGCGGTAGACGTAGGAGACGAAATACCCCGCCAGGAACGGCAGGGTGACGCGCGCCAGAAGCCTGCCCGCAGGTTGCGCCGCGTCCGCTTCGTCGGCTCGCATGCGGCGACGTCGCGCCCCGCTCAGGCCGCGGCGCTGCGCTCCTCGGCGGCGGGCCCTTCGATCACGAGCATCAGGTCTTCGGCCTTCACTTCGGTGTCGCCGAGATCCCAGAACAGGATGCGCTTCTTGTCGCGCTCGATGCCGATGACCAGGATCGGCAGAGCGCGCACCTGGCGCCCGATTTCACCCTTGTTGGGACTGCGCTCGCTGAGTCGCACGCGGCCGCGCTCGGTGAGCATCTCGTTGATCAGGCCGACGGTGTAGGCGCTCTCGACGGCGTCGGCGAGCAGATAGCCGCCGACGCGCGCCGGCGAGACGATCACGTCCGCGCCGCCCTGGCGCAGCAGCTTCGCGTTCTCGTTTTCGCGCACGCTGGCGATGATGCGCAGCTCCTTCGAGAGCTGGCGCGCGGTGAGCGTGGCGAGCACCGCAGTGTCGTCGCGGCCGACGCAGACGAGGAGCGCGCGCGCCTGCTGTACCACGGCGCGGCGCATGATCTCCTCGCTGGTGCAGCTGCCCACCAGCGCGACGAAGCCGGCCTCGGCGGCGGCGCGCGCCGCGCTTTCGTTCTGGTCGATCACCACCACGTGATCGGGCTTTTCGCCCTTGGCGACGAGTTCAACCGCAGCGATGCGCCCGCTGTGGCCGAAGCCGCAGACGATGACGTGGCCGGACAGGGATTCCTCGAGCTTTTTCATGCGGCGCTCCTCCATCATGCGCTGGAACACCATCTGGTAGGCGGTGCCCACGAATACGAACAGGACAAAAAACCGGATTGGCGTGACGAAGAAGGAATCGATCATGCGGGCACGGTCGGTGACCGGCACGATGTCGCCGTAGCCGACCGTGGTCACCGTCACCATCGTGAAGTAGACGACGTCGACGAACGACACCACGCCGTCCACCTGGTCGCGCAGGCCGCCGCGGTCCAGCCAGAGCACCGCCACCACGCTCACGAACAGCCCGATGACAATGGCGACGCGCACCGCCAGCGTGCGCGCCGCGGTCGACTCCTCCCGCCGCACCAGCAGGCGCACGCGCCGCCCCGAGCCGCGCCGCGGAAACAGCTGCACGCGCAGCAGCCGCGCGAGCAGCCGGGACTCTTCTCGATCTTCGGCCATCGCGGCGGGCGGCGTGGGGGTGCGTGCGCTCAGGGCTTCGGCGTCTCTAGTCCGCCGAGAATGAGGCGGTTCCAAGTCGGAGCGATGACCATCTCGTTGATGCAGGTCCGTGCCGGCATCGTCGCCACAAACAGAATCGCCTTACCGAGGTCTTCGGGCTGGGCCATGCGTGCGCGCTCCTCCTTGGACGGCGGGATCGGACGCTTTTCCATGATTGGCGTCGCCACTTCACCAGGCAGGATCGAGGTGGCGCGAATGCCGTTGGCGCATTCCTCGATGGTGATCGACTCAGTCAGCGCGATGACCGCGCGCTTGGTCGCGTTGTAGGCGGGTCCGGTCAGCGCACTTGCATAGCGCCCCGCCCAGGACGAGACGTTGATGATGAGCCCGTCCTTGCGCGTGCGCATGCCCGGCAGCACGGCATGGCAGCAGTAGAACATGCCCGACAAGTTGATCGCCACGACCTGGTCCCAGCCCTCGACCGACACGTTATGGAACGAGCGCTTGGGCAGATTGACGCCTGCGCTGTTCACCAGGATGTCGATGTGGCCGCGGCGCTTCTGGATCTCGGCTGCCGCCTTGGCAACCTCCTTCTGGTCCGCAACGTCCAGCGCGATCACCTCGCCGCTACCCGCGTCGCGCAACTCCTTCTCGGCATTCTTCAGGGTCTCCGCACTGCGGCCTGAGACGACGACGTGCGCGCCGGCCTTCGCCAACGCGATCGCTCCCGCCAGCCCGATGCCCGAGCCGCCGCCCGTGATCCAGGCGACCTTCCCCTTCAACTCAGCGCTTGGCATATTGCGTCGCTCCGAACAGCACCTCTTTCTGCTCCTTGCTCATTTCCGGGCGCCGCCGGTCCGCGAGCACCTGCAGCGCGCGCTGCACTGCCGGCCGCGCGGCGATGCCGTCGCGCCAGCGCCGCACGTTGGGGTACTCGTCGATGTTGACGCCCTGGCGCTCGGGAAAGCGCATCCAGGGCATGGTCGCCATGTCGGCGATGGTGTATTCGTTGCAGGCGAGGAACTTGGACTCTTTCAGCTGGCGATCCACCACGCCGTACAGTCGGTTGGCCTCGTTCTTGTAGCGGTTCATGGCGTACTCGATCTTCTCCGGCGCATAGCCGAGGAAGTGGTGCGCCTGGCCGAGCATCGGCCCGATGTGCCCCATCTGGAACATGACCCACTGCATTACCTGCCAGCGCTTGCGGATGTTCTCCGGAAGGAATTTTCCGGTTTTCGACGCCAGGTAAAAGAGCATCGCGCCCGACTCGGCGAGCGCCATCGGCTTGCCGTCCGGGCCGTCGGAATCGACCATCGCCGGCATCTTGTTGTTGGGCGAGATCTTGAGGAACTCGGGCTTGAACTGGTCGCCCGCGCCGATGTCGATCGGGATCACCTTGTACGGCAATCCCGTCTCCTCCAGCATGATGTGGATCTTGTGCCCGTTGGGCGTAGGCCAGGTATAGAGGTCGATCATGTGAGTTTCACCAGTTGTTTGCCGAAGTTTTCGCCCTTCAGGAGGCCGATGAGGCCCTTGGGCGCGTTTTCCAATCCCTGCAGCACGGACTCGCGGTACTTGAGCTTGCCGGCCAGCACGAGATCGAGCAAGGCCTGATTCGCTTCCGGGTAGCGCTGCAGCCAGTCGAACACGATCATGCCCTGCACCTTGATGCGGTTGACGAGGATCGAGCGGAACATCTTCACGCCGTAGGGCTCCTTGGTGTTGTAATCGGAGATCAGGCCGCAGATGGCGACGCGCCCGCGCACGTTCATCAGCCTGAGCACGGTATCGAGGATCTCGCCGCCCACGTTCTCGAAATCGGCGTCGACGCCTTTCGGGCACGCGACCTTCAGCTGGTTGTACAGGTCGCCCGCTTTGTAGTCGACGCAGGCGTCGAAGCCAAGCTCCTTCACCACGTAGTCGCACTTGGTTTTGCCGCCGGCGATACCGACCGCGCGGCAACCCCAGGCCTTGGCGAGCTGCCCGACCACGCTGCCCACTGCGCCGGAGGCCGCGGACACCACCACCGTCTCGCCGGGCTTGGGCGCGCAGATGTCCTTCATGCCGAAGTACGCCGTGCGTCCCGGCATGCCGAGGCAGCCGAGGAAATAGGATAGCGACACTTTCGAGGCATCCACCTTCGTCAGCAGCTCGCCCTTGCCGCTCCAATAGAGCTGCCAGCCCGAGGGCGCAGTCACCTTGTCGCCCGGCTTGAAGCCCGGGTGCTTCGATTCCACCACTTCGCCGGCGGTCTCGCCGGTCATCACTTCGCCGATTTCGACGCCCTTCACGTAGCTCTTCTGCTGGCTCATGCGGCCGCGCATGTACGGGTCGAGCGAGAGCCAGTGATTTTTCACCAGCACCTCGCCCTCGGCGGGCTTGGGGACGGGCGCCGTCTCGGCGCGGAAATTGGCCTCGGTGACCCAGGCTTCCGGGTAGCTGGCGAGGACGATGCGCTTATTGTCCATGCGGAATTCCCTGCAAAAAGGAATGCGATGGTAGCGCAGCTACTGCCAGGATGGCTTGCGCTTTTCGAGGAACGAACGCATGCCCTCGCGGGCCTCGGCGAGCGCCGCTGCGGTCTCGGCGGCAAGTTGCGGCGTGAGCGGCACCCCTTGCACATGCAGCAGCAGCTTCTTGGCGCGCGCCAGTGCCTCGGGCCCCGCCAGCGCCATCCGTTCGCACATTTTGCCGACAACAGTGTCGAGTTCCGTGGCGACGACGCACTCGTGCACGAAGCCGATCCTCTTCGCCTCCGGCGCTGACAGCCGCTCGCCCGTCAGCATGTAGCGCCGCGCCTGCGCCGCGCCCATGGCGCGCACGAGGTACGGGCTGATCATCGCCGGCACGAGGCCGAGGCGGGTCTCCGGGAGCGCGAACTCGGCTTCCTCGGATGCGACGACCAGGTCGCAGGCCGCGACCAGACCCATGCCGCCGGCGAACGCCGGCCCATGCACGCGCGCGACGACCGGCTTCGGATAGCCGTGCAGCCGGAAAAGGAGCTTGGCGAACCGCGACGCCTCGCGGCGCGAGCGCGCCTTCGTCATCTTCGCCGCCTTTTCCATCTTCGCGAGGTCGCCGCCTGCGCAAAACGCAGGCCCGCGTCCCGCGAGCACCAGCACGCGCGTCTGGGCGTCGCTTTGCAGCACGTCGAGCGCCGTCTCCAGCGCCGCAATCAGCTCGTCGCTGAGCGCGTTGCGCGCCTGCGGCCGGTTCATCCACAGCCAGGCCGCAGGGCCGTGCCGCTGGATGTCGAGAATCACGACAGCGCCAAGCGCCGGCGCGCTGCCGTGTACTCGGCAGCAAGCTTCGCCACCACCTCGGCGACGGGCATTACCTTGTCGATCTGGCCCACACCCTGCCCGGCGCTCCAGATGTCGCGCCATACCTTCTTCTCGACGCCGCTCGCGGAGCCGAAGTTCATCTTCTTCGGGTTGGACTTCGGCAGGTTCAGCGGATCGAAGCCTGCGGCGACGACGCTGTGCTTCAGGTAGTTGCCGTTCACGCCGGAGAAGAGGTCGGTGTAGACGATGTCGGCCGCCGCAGCCTTCAGGATTTCCTCCTTGTAGCGCTCCGGCACGCTCGCTTCCGGCGTGGCGAGAAAGCGCGTGCCGATGTAGGCGAGATCCGCTCCGGCCGCGAGCGCCGCGAGGATGGCGTCGCCCGAGGCGATCGCGCCCGAGAGAATGATGGGGCCGTCGAAGAAGCGCCGCACCTCGCCCACCAGGGCGAAGGGCGAGAGCATGCCGGCGTGGCCGCCCGCGCCCGCGCACACCAGGATCAGGCCGTCGACGCCCGCCTCGAGCGCTTTCTCGGCGTGGCGCACGTTGATGACGTCGTGCAGCACGATGCCGCCGTAGGCGTGGATCGCGGGTATGACGTCGTTCGGCGCCCTGAGGCTGGTGATGGTGATCGGCACCTTGTGGCGGATGCACACCTCGAGATCGTGCTCGAGGCGGTCGTTCGACTTGTGCACGATCTGGTTGACCGCATACGGCGCGGCGTCGGGTGTGCCGGTGAGCGTCTGCTCGATCTCGGTGAGCCACTGATCGAGCGCTTCTTTCGGCCGCGCATTCAACGCCGGAAACGAGCCAACGATGCCCGCCTTGCACTGCTCGATGACGAGCTTCGGGTTGCCGGCGATGAACATCGGCGCGCCGATCACCGGGAGCTTCAGGCGCTGCAGGACCGGCGGCAGCGCCATCAGGCGAGCGGCTTGTTCTTCGCAGCGAGGTCGCGCAGGAGCTTCGGCGGCGCGAAGCGCGGCCCGCACGACTTGGCCAGCGCTTCGGCGCGCTTGACGAATTTCTTCACGCCGACGTGGTTCACGTACTGCAGCGCACCGCCCGCCCAGGCCGGAAAGCCGATGCCGAACACCGAGCCGATGTTGCCGTCGTGCACGTGCTCGAGCACGCCTTCCTCGAGGCAGCGCGCGGTCTCGATTGCCTGGCGATAGAGCAGCCGCTCCTTCAGCTCCTCGAAGTCCCACTTCGCGCCTTTCTTGCCGAAGTGCTTCGCCAGCTCGGGCCAGAGAAATTTCCTGCCTTCCTTGGGATACTCATAGAAACCGCCGCCCCCCGCGCGCCCCGGTCGCTTGAACTCCTTCACCATGCGCACGATCACTTCCTGCCCCGGCTGCGGCGCATACTTCTTCCCTGCGGCCTCGAGATCGGCCTTGGCCTGGTCCATCACGGCCACCGAGAGCGACATCGAGGTCTCGTCGATTACCGCGAGCGGCCCCACCGGCATGCCGGCGAGGCGACCCGCGTTCTCGATCGCCGCTGCCGGGATGCCCTCGACGAGCATCGCGCAGCCTTCGGCGACGAAGGTGCCGAAGGTGCGGCTGGTGTAGAAGCCGCGCGAGTCGTTCACGACGATGGGAATCTTGCCGATCTGCAGCACGTAGTCGTAGGCGCGCGCCAGCGTCTCGGCCGAGGTCTTCTTTCCCTTGATGATCTCGACCAGCTGCATCCGGTCCACCGGCGAGAAGAAATGCAGGCCGATGAAATTTTCGGGCTTTGTCGACGCCTGTGCGAGCCCACTGATCGGCAGCGTCGACGTGTTGGAGGCGAAGATGCCGCCAAGAGCAAGCATCGGCTCGGCCTCCTTCGTCACCTGCGCCTTCAGCTCGCGCTTCTCGAACACCGCCTCGATGATCAGGTCGCAGTCCCGCAGGTCCGCGGCGCTCGCGGTAGGCGTGATCAGTGCGGGCGCCTGGGGACGATTGCGCTTGGCGGCGAGCTTTTCGCCGTAGGACTTGCCCTCTTGCGCCTGCTCGAGCGTGACGTCCTTCAGGATGCACGGCACGCCGCGGCTCGCGTTCGCCCAGGCGATGCCGCCGCCCATCATGCCCGCGCCGAGAATGCCGACTTTCGTCGCCTTCCACTTCGGCACGTCCTTCGGGCGCGAGGCGCCGGAGCGGATCGCGCTGCGGTTGAAGAAGAGCGAGATCAGGTTCTTCGCCACCTGCCCGACGGCGAGCTTGGCGAGATACCGCGATTCGATCCTGAGCGCGGTGTCGAAATCGACGCTCGCGCCTTCCACCGCCGCGGCCATGATCGCTTCGGGCGCCGGGTAGAGGCCGCGCGTCTTCTCGATGAGCATGGCCGGCGCGATAGTCAGCATCTGCGCGATCTGCGGGCTCGCGGGCGTGCCGCCAGGAATGCGGTAGTTCTCCTCGTCCCAGGGCTGCTTCGGCGACGGATTCTTCGCGATCCACTCGCGCGCCATGCGAAAGTGATCCTCGCGGCTCGCCGCCAAACCCTGCAGGAAGCCGAGCTGCGCGGCTGCCGCAGGGCGCAGGGTCTTGCCTTCCATGAGCATGGGCAGCGCCGCCTGCAGGCCGAGAAGCCGCACGGTCTTCGTCACGCCGCCCGCGCCGGGCAGCAGGCCGAGGGTCGCTTCGGGGAGCCCCAGCTCGATGCGCTCGTCATTCAGGCAGATGCGGCAATGCGCGGTCAGCGCGAGCTCCCAGCCGCCGCCGAGCGCCGCCCCCTCGAGGCAGGCGACCACGGGCTTGCCGAGGCGCTCGAGCTTGCGCATTTGCGCCTTCGCCGCTTCGATCCAGGCGAAGACCTTAGGACCGTCGTCGGCGCCGAACTTGATCACGTCTTTCAGCTCCGCACCGGCAAAGAATGTCTTCTTGGCGGAGCAGAGGATGACGCCGGCGATGTCGTTCTTTTCCTTTTCCAGCCGCGCCACCGCCGCGGTGAAGGCCTCCTGCCACGCGGCGGTCATGGTATTGACCGGCGCGCCGGGCGCGTCGAAGGTCAGGGTGACGATGCGGTCGTCGCCCTTTTCGTAGCGCACCGGCATCAAAGCCGCTCGACGATGGTGGCGATGCCCATGCCGCCGCCGACGCACAGCGTGGCAAGGCCGTAGCGCAGCTTCCTGCGCTCGAGCTCGTCGATGAGCGTGCCCAGGATCATGGCGCCGGTGGCGCCCAAAGGATGGCCCATGGCGATCGAGCCGCCGTTCACGTTCACCTTCTCTTGCGGCACGCCCATTTCCTTCATGAACTTCATCGGCACGACGGCAAAGGCTTCGTTCACTTCGAAGAGGTCGATCTGGTCGATCTTCAGCTTCGCCTTCTCGAGCGCCTTCCTTGCCGCGGGCATCGGCCCGGTGAGCATGATCGTCGGATCGGCGCCGGAGAGTGCCGCGGCGACGATGCGCGCCCGCGGCTTGAGCCCCAGTTCTCTGCCTTTCTTCTCCGTGCCGATCAGCACGGCGGCCGAGCCATCGACGATGCCCGAGGAATTGCCCGGGGTGTGCACGTGGCGGATGCGCTCGACCTGCGGGTAGCGGCGGATCGCCACCGCGTCGTAGCCCATCTCGCCCATCTTGTCGAAGGAGAGCTTGAGGGCGCCAAGGCCTTCCCTGGTGGTGTGTGGCTTGATGAACTCGTCGTGATCGAGGATCACGTCGCCGACCGCATCCTTCACCGGCACGACGGATTTCTTGAAGCGCCCGCTTTCCCGCGCCGCCGCGGCCTTCTGCTGCGACTTGAGCGCGAACTCGTCCACCGCCTCGCGCGAGAATTCCTCGAGCGTGGCGATGAGGTCGGCACTGATGCCCTGCGGGATGAATGCCAGGTCGATGCTCGTTTGCGGGTCGCAGGCCCAGGCGCCGCGGTCCGAGCCCATCGGCACGCGCGACATCGACTCGATGCCGCCGGCGACCACCAGGTCTTCCCAGCCCGAGCGCACCTTCTGCGCGGCGAGATTGACGGCTTCGAGCCCGGAGGCGCAGAAGCGGTTCAGCTGGAATCCCGGCACCTTCCAGTCCCAGCCCGCGGCGAGCGCCGCGGTCTTGGCGATGCACGAGCCCTGCTCGCCCGAGGCGGTGACACAGCCCATCACCACGTCTTCCACCTCGCCCGTGTCGAAGTCGTTGCGGCGCTGCAGTTCCTGCAGCACGCCAGCGAGCAGCGTCACCGGCTTCACCTCGTGCAGCGAGCCGTCGCGCTTGCCCTTGCCGCGCGGCGTGCGGATCGCGTCGAAGATCATTGCTTCGTGTGCGCTCCTAGCCATCCTTGCCTCCTAATCCCATCGAGCGGGATATCACTTCCTTCATGATCTCGCTGGTGCCGCCGTAGATGCGCTGCACGCGCGCGTCCGCGTAGGCGCGCGCGATGGGAAACTCCCACATGAAGCCGTAGCCGCCGTGCAGCTGCAGGCACTCGTCGATCACCTTGCACTCGAGGTCGGTGACCCAGTATTTGGCCATCGAGGCGGTGGCGGTGTCGAGCTTTTCCTCGAGCAGCAGTTCCATGCAGCGGTCGACGAAGACGCGCGCCACCTGCACCTCGGTGGCCATCTCGGCGAGCTTGAAACGCGTGTTCTGGAAGCTCGCCACCGGCTTGCCGAACACCTTGCGCTCGGTGACGTAGGCCTTGGTCCATTCCACTGCAGCCTCGGCCTTGGCGACCGCGGCGATCGCGATCTGCATGCGCTCCCAGGGCAGCTCCTGCATAAGATAGATAAAGCCGTTGTTTTCCTGGCCGAGCAGGTTTTCCGCCGGCACTTCGACGTTGTCGAAAAAGAGTTCGGCCGTGTCCTGGCCCTTGAGGCCCAGTTTCTTCAGCCGCCTGCCCTTGCTGAAGCCCTTCATCGAGGTATCGACGACCACCAGGCTCGTGCCCTTCGCGCCCTTCGCCGGTTCGGTCTTGGCGACGACGATGACGAGGTCGCAATGCCAGCCGTTGGTGATAAAGGTCTTCGAGCCGTTGACGACGTACTTGTCGCCTTTCTTGGCCGCAGTGGTCTTCACCGCCTGCAGGTCGGAGCCAGCGCCGGGCTCGCTCATGGCGATGGCGCTGATCATCTCGCCCGCGGCCATCTTCGGCAGGTACTTCTTCTTCAGTGCGTCGCTGCCGTAGCGCAGCAGGTAGGGCGCGACGATCTCGGAGTGCAGCCCCCAGCCGAGGGACGAATTGTTGGCGCGCGCCTGCTCCTCCATCAGCACCATGCTGTAGAGGCGATCGGCGCCCGCGCCGCCGTATTCCTCGGGCATCGAGCAGCACAGGAAACCGTTCGCGCCCGCTTTCTTCCACACTTCGCGATCGACGTAGCCCTGCTCCTGCCAGCGCTCGTCGTGCGGCACCACCTCCACTTCCATGAAGCGGCGCACGCTGTCGCGGAAAGTCTCGTGCTCGGGGGAAAATATCGTCCGCGGGATCATCTATCGCGGCCTAGGCGAGCGCGCCGAGGGCGGCCCGGACAATGCTGTTCCGATCTACGCCGAAATGCGCGCGCAACGCCGCGCGTGTGTCGCTGCACCCGAAGCCGTCGGTGCCGAGCGTCACGTATCGCCCCGGCACCCACTCTCGGATCAGGTCGGCAAGCGCGCTCACGTAGTCGCTTGCCGCGATCACGGGTCCCTTGCCGCCCTCGAGGCACTGCGCCACCCAGCTCTTCTTCGACCCGCGCCCGTCGCGCCGCAACTCGGTGAAACTCGTCACCGACCACACTTCCACCGCCACGCCGTGCTCAGACTCGAGCACCTCGGCCGCGGCCAGCGCCTCGCGCAATATCGCCCCGGCACCCAGGAGCCGCACGTGCTTCTTTCCTTTGCCAGCGGCGCGCACGCGATGCATGCCCTGCAGAATTCCTTCCTCTGCGCCTGCCGCCATCGCCGGGTGCGCGTAGTTCTCGTTCATCACCGTGACGTAATAGAAGACGTCCTCGTCGGCCTCGAGCATGCGCCGCGCGCCGTCCTGCAGGATGACGGCGAGCTCGTAGCCGTAGCACGGATCGTAGGCGACGCAGTTCGGGATGGTCGAGGCGGCGAGGTGGCTCGTGCCGTCCTGGTGCTGCAGCCCCTCGCCCGCGAGCGTCGTGCGTCCCGCGGTGGCACCGACGAGAAAACCGCGCGAGCGCGAGTCGGCCGCCGCCCAGATCAGGTCGCCGACACGCTGGAAGCCGAACATCGAATAGAAGATGTAGAAGGGCAGCATCGGCACGCCGTGAGTGCTGTAGCTCGTGGCGGCGGCGATCCAGGAAGCGAGCGCGCCCGCCTCGGTGATGCCCTCCTCCAGGATCTGGCCGTCCTGCGCCTCCTTGTAGTAGAGCAGCTCCTCGCGGTCCTCGGGCTCGTAGAGCTGGCCGTGCGGCGCGTAGATGGCGACGTTCCGGAACAGCGACTGCATGCCGAAAGTGCGCGCTTCGTCAGCGACGATCGGCACGACGTGCTTGCCGAGGCCCGAGTCCTTCAGCAGCAGCGACAGGAGCTGCACGTACTGCATGGTGGTGGACTGCTCGCGGCCGCCCGAGCCTTCCAGGAACTTGGCGAACGCCGCGCGCGCCGGCACCGGGAGCCGCTTGGCCTGCGTCCTGCGCTCCGGCAGATAGCCGCCGAGACGCTCGCGCCGCGCATGCAGGTAGCGCATCTCGGGCGAGGTTTCCGCGGGCCGATAGAACTTGAGGCCTGTCACTTCTTCGTCCGAGAGCGGCAGCGCGAAACGGTCGCGGAACGCCTTCAGCGCCTCGTCGTCGAGCTTCTTCTGCTGGTGGGTGCCCATCTTGCCCTGGCCCCAGGTGCCCATGCCATAGCCCTTCTTGGTCTTGGCGAGGATCACCGTGGGCTGGCCCTTGTGGTTCACGGCCGCGTGATAGGCGGAGTAGATCTTCACCGGGTCGTGGCCGCCGCGCTTCAGGCGGTCGATGTCGTCGTCGGTGAGGTCCGCGACCAGCGCTTTCAGCTCCGGGTACTTGTTGAAGAAGTGCTCGCGGTTGAAGCGCCCGTCGGTGGCGGCATAGGTCTGGAACTCGCCGTCCACCGTCTCGTGCAGCCGCCGCAGGATCACGCCCTCGTGATCGCGCGCGAACAGCGGATCCCAGTCGCTGCCCCAGATCAGCTTGACCACGTTCCAGCCCGCGCCCGCGAACAGGCCCTCCAGCTCCTGGATGATGGAGCTGTTGCCGCGCACCGGGCCGTCCAGGCGCTGCAGGTTGCAGTTGACGACGAAGATCAGGTTGTCCAGCCCCTCGCGCGCGGCAATCGACAGGCCCGCCAGCGATTCGGGCTCGTCCATCTCACCGTCGCCGGGGAACGCCCAGACCTTGCGGCCCTGCGTCTTCAGGACGCCGCGCTGCTCGAGGTAGCGCATGAAGCGCGCCTGGTAGATGGCGTTCAGCGGCCCCAGGCCCATCGAGCCAGTCGGGAACTGCCAGAACTGCGGCATCAGCCAGGGATGCGGGTAGGAGGAAA
>Ga0224512_10002157_pt1 | contig 18220 bp, 27 predicted proteins | sample SF_May12_sed_USG_4_FD_169103 | JGI IMG/M metagenome (GOLD analysis project Ga0224512, IMG submission 169103) | Sediment microbial communities from San Francisco Bay, California, United States - SF_May12_sed_USGS_13 | ecosystem: Environmental > Aquatic > Marine > Sediment | place: USA... | reverse complement strand
CCGGCACCTGCTGAATCGCATCCCAGTGCTCGACAATTTTTCCGTTCTCGTCAAACCGAAAAAAATCCATCGTCACGTACTCGTCACCCCCGGGCCAGGTCTGGTGGGTATGTAACGCCACCAGGTCGCCCTCTGCAGCGGCGCGCACGAAATCTATTGCCTTGTCCGGGTAGTCACGGGCCATCTCGGCGAAATACTCGATAAACGCCTCCTTGCCATCGCCCACTTCCGGATTGTGCTGGATATATACGTCTCCCAGGTATCGATCTACGGCTTCGGCGGGATTGCCCAGGTATGCCGTCCGATAGAAAGCAATTGCGTTCTGTCTGTTTCTTTCGGGATCTGTTTTCATCTTGGTCCTCATGTGAACAGGCCACGGTCGCGCGGCGGGCAGGGGATTGAATGCGACAGTTTTGCGAGTAATCGTTAGTTGAACAGGCAGTGTTTGGCGTAGTCCCTTGCCTCGCTGGCGCTCCAGTCGCCTTTTGGTTTCGCCTTCAGGTTTTCGCACCAGCCCTCGCTGCCGACCTCGGCGGAGCAGGCAACCATCTGGATCATCAGGATAATCAGGAACAGTAATTTCTTCATGCTATTTCCAGTGGCTCTAAATGGCCGGGGTTTATTCCTTGTCCCGTACCAATCGGTTGCCGGATGCGCGCGGTCAAGCCGGGCCTTCAATTCGGGTTTAATGCAATTTTTCGCTGACACCAAAAGCGGTATCGACTTCCGCGTCGGATGGTAATTCACCGTCGTTCAATATTTGCTCGCACAGCGGAAAGCACACGTCGCATATAAAAGAAATCTGGTCCATTATTTCGAACACTTCTTGCGGTGTCTGCTGCTTCGGATTGAGTTCGGCGCCGATAGACAGATAACCGGCGTCGTCGTAGGAAAATCGGCAGCCGAGGTTTCGATGCTGGAGTTCGAGCAAAAACCGGTCGAGAGCACCCAGGTGATCGGAGTCCTCCGTTTCGTCGGGGGCCAGAAAGGTGGTGCCGACGTAGAGCCAGTTGCCCAGTCGTTCAAAAATGAAATCCCCGTAATCGTCTGGCAGCGAAACCAGCACCGCCCCTTCGACCCGGTCCACCCTGCATCCGAGCGTGACCAGCCCTTTCAGTAAATCGTCATTGTCGGTCGCCGTGATTTCGTTTGTTTTATTCATAATGTCCTGCGTCAGTCGGCAACGAAGCGCTGGCCGGGATATCGTTCCGGCCGCAGGCGCTGGATTGCAGCTGGATTAATGGTAACCAAGTCATCCAGTCCCGTATGAAGCCCCGAATCATGATTGTATGCAATTATCGACCCAATGCCGGTCCAAGACAAACGCTTATCTCTGCTAAATCGACGATCGATAAACCCGGATCCTGGCACAGCCTTTTCGCTAGCCGGTAGCGCCTCGATTGACCTCGTCTACCTGTTCGTTCAGGGTCCACAGGTCGTAAAGCAGTCCCAGCAGTAAGAGGCCTCCGGACAACAGCCAGATCAGGCCGGTAATCCACTTGCCGAGATAGAACCTGTGGATGCCGAAAATCCCCAGAAAGGTCAGCAGAACCCAGCTGACATTGTAGTCCTTGTTACCCCCCAGGTACTTCAGGTCGGCGTCCCTGTCCATGCCCGGGATCAGGAAAAGGTCGACGATCCAGCCAACCAGGAAAAGCCCCAGCGTAAAAAAGTAAATCGTTCCGGAAACGGGGCGGCCGAAATAAAACCGATGCGCTCCCATGAAACCAAAAATCCACAGGATGTAGCCGATCAGTTTGCTGTGCGTATCGTCAGCGGGCTTCATGCGGATTAGTTGTCCTGGTAGTTGGGTTCAGGTTGGCGCATCTGCACCTGACGCGACCGTTATTCTCGCGTCATGCGCTTGCACAAACGTTTTTAATAGTAGCCGAACTTCGATCAGGCAACCACGCCAAACATTCGACCGACGCCCGCGGTCAGCGCCATGGCGAGTGCGCCCCAGAAAGCCACGCGAACAGCGCCTATGGTAATCGCGGCGCCGCCGGCGCGCGCCGCGAGTCCTCCGAGAGAGGCCAGAAACAACAGGGATGAAACAGCCACAAGCGGAATTAATCTGGACTCGGGCGTAATCCAGGCTACCAGTAATGGCAGCGCCGCACCAATGGTAAACGTGCCGGCCGAAAAAAACGCCGCCTGCACGGGTCGAGCGCCGAAGCCTTCCGAAATACCGATTTCGTCCCGCGCGTGCGCCCCGAGCGCATCATGTGCCATCAGTTTCTCGGCAACCTGTCTGGCCAGGGCGGGTTCGAGTCCTCGGCCCTCGTATATTGCTGCCAGCTCGTCCTGCTCGAATTCGTAGTCCTGTTCCAGCGACCACCTTTCGAGCGCCAGGTCGGCTTGCTCCGTGTCGGATTGTGAACTTACCGAGACATACTCGCCGGCCGCCATCGACATCGCTCCGGCCACAAGCCCGGCAACGCCCGCGATTATTATGTTTTGATGCGATGCGCTAGCCGCGGCGACGCCGATGATCAGACTGGCTGTCGAAACGATACCGTCATTCGCACCCAGCACGGCCGCCCGCAGCCAGCCGACACGATGCGACCGATGTATTTCACGATGACTCATACCTTTCCTCGTCTTAAAAATTACCCTGCTTCGTCGCGCTGACGATGTGCGCCGAAGTCCTGAATGCAGCCTCGCCCGCGGGCGTTACAAAATCGGCAAGTTCTCGCTCAGCCGTTCGCAGCAGTCCCTCGAGCTGATCGTCATCGAAGGCATCGTCGCCTGTCCAGCCTTTGGCACCGCTGTGTATCCAGCTGCGGATCGACGCGAAACGGGCAGCCCCGCTCACTGTGTCGATTCCGATATCAGGAATATCTGCGCTATCGAAAAGGGTCTCCAGAACCTGTTTATCGCCGAGGCGGTAGGGGGTTTCGTCTTCTGCGTCGTCCCCAAGAACCTGTCGCCATAGTATTTCTTCAGCCGAAAAGCCCGGGTTGTTTTCAAGACTATCCCAGACCGCAACCGCTAGCGAACCTCCGGGTCGGAGCACCCTCATCATCTCCCTTAGGGATAGTTCCGGGCTTTCGAAGTACATTAGACCGAACTGGCTTACGACACAATCGAATTGACATTCAACGAATGGTAACGCCTCGGCAGGCGCTTTTATCCATTTCACGCCGGTTGATTTTGACCGGGCAATTTTCAGCATTCCATCATTGATATCGATGCCGACGACAGATCCTTCCAGGCCGGTATGCTCGAGCGCTTTTAATGCCAGGACCCCGGATCCGCAAGCCACGTCGACGACCTGCTGTCCCTGGCGTATCCCGGCGGCTTCGACAACTCGGGGGCACCACTCTTCGAATAGCGCCGGAAGGTAGAACTCATCGTATATCTTTGCCGCGTCGGCGGAAACCTGACCTGTCTCGTTGTCACCCATTTTAAACCTCCATCGGTTTATGCATAGCTGTTGACGCTATACCGGCGGCCTGCCATGGCTCGTAACCGGGCCCCGGACGACCGCAACCTTGATCTATTATCAATCAGAATACGTGTTTCATTAATCACCAGTAAAGATTTACCGACCTTGCCTGGCGCCGCGGATGCGCAGCGCGCCTTCCTGCTATTGAGCTAGTTCTGCGAGCGCCGCCATGGCTTCGTCGGCGTGCTCGTGCAGGATGAATATATGATCATGGAAATATCCCGCGATCACGTTCGCGCTGATTCCGTGTTCGGTCAGTTTGGTTGCAAGGGCGGCGGTCAGGCCAACGGCCTCCAGGCCGGAATGAACACTCAGGCTTATGCCTCTGAAGGTGCAGTCGTAATCGAGGCCGTACTCGTCTGCCCTGGTTTTGGGGATGACAAGCGTCAGGCCCTCTGGCTCGATACAACTTGCGACAGGCTCGAGTTCGGCTCGGTCTCCATAGCGCGCATCCGGGAAACTGCAAAACACGTATTCTCCATCGACAAGAATCGGGGTCATGGATGCCAGTAGCTCGCCCAGGTTGGTTTCGCCCGTCATGGCTGGTTCGCCTCTACGCGTTTGTCATGCATGCCTTGCATCCTTCGTCAAAATACCTCTCCCGTGGCCGTGGTGGGGGTCAATCAAGCGTTCAACCGGTTACTGGCCCGGGGCGGTATGCGCCTGGCGCGAGATTCTTCTGTGTGAACCGGGGTATTTATGTCCCATCGACTTTACCGGGGTCTATCAATCGTTGCCGAACATCCAGGGTAGCTAACCTGGTGGACGTCACGGATTAGGCGGTCTGGCGCAGCTTCGCCTCGACACGTAACGCCTGCATCAACTTTTTGTCGACAATTTCCGGATACAGCGTGAAAAACCAGTCCACCTCGACGGCATTTTCCCTGGCGGACAGTTCCAGTCGGCGCCGTTCGACCCGGGGTAATCCCTGCAACATCAGCAGTCGTGGGGCCATGCGCCTGATATAGCTTTGGCACAATTGATAATGGTCCTCGCGTTCCCAGTTTTCGGTAACCAGGCACGGAGGAAAATCGTCTGCTTCGGTTGCGGTCCTCTCGAACCAGGCTGCTCGAGGGTATTGCCCGGCACGTTGCTCAACCAGCTTTTGCAGGCTGTAATTTACCGGTGGCACGTAGTGGTCCTGTCGTTTCCTGGGATCCGGTATATCCAGCTGCGCGGCGGGAATGGCGAGCCATACCGGCCGCACGCGACAGGCCGCCACTTCTTCGTTGCTGATACAGGAATTCAGGAGAGCCAGCGGCTCCCCATCGGACGCGTCCAGCAGCCAGTACTCGTATTTGTCGAGTCCCTGAAAGGGCAGGCGGGTCTCGCTGACGCAAGCGAACAGATCGTCGATGGCGGTATTGACGGACCCGGCGTCCAGCAGGGGATGCAGCGGACGCCGCAAAACATTTGCACCGATGACGCTGGCGATGCGGACATACTGGTAAACAGGCTTGCCGTCATCCGGATGATCCGAGCGTCTCGGGCCCCCCGTTATCAGGTACTGGATCTCCCAGTTTCTGCCATCGAGGCTCAGCGCCCTCGCCTCGGGCGTTTCGGCAATCTGGACCTGGCTGGTGTAGGGCAGCATCGCGCGCCTCGAGTAGGTTTTTACCATCGAGTCAATGCCGGGCGCTTTCCGGTTTTCAACAGCTGGAGCATTGCTTCGGTTGCTACGCTAATCGATATCGTAAACATGGATGTTAAATAAATTTTCTAAATCAAAAACCTGATCTCGATTGCCCCGGTTCACGAGGGTCGTTGTTGCGCGCAGGGCGCGCTGTTTACGGAGCCATAAATTTATAATCACCGGGTAAATCATCGCCCGGTGAACCCCCAAGTTCAAGTTTTGCATAGGCATAGTTCCCTGTGGATGCTCTGCTCGACACCCGGCACGAATCATGGTGATTCTCCCTGCCTAATCGAGGAAATGTCCCCGGGTTAAATTTGTTGATTCGGGTCAAACGGAATTGTCCGCCACTACCCGGTTACGCCCCTGGTCTTTTGCCCGGTAAAGATTCTTATCGGCAGTATGAATAAGGCTTTCCTGGCTCGTGGTCGAACCGCCGTAACTTGATACCCCGATACTGACCGTCAGCTTTATTTCCTCGGACTCGTCTGCGACAGGGCCGACGAAAAAAGTGTGACCCTCGATGCGCTTTCTCAACCGTTCTGCAAGGCTGTTGGCATCCGCGGGAGAGGTATTCGGTACGATCGCTAGAAATTCCTCGCCGCCGTAACGCGCCAGAATATCCGTGTCCCGAAGTTCGTGGACAACCAGAGTGCTCATATCGACCAGGACTTTATCCCCGGCCTGGTGGCCATGCTTGTCGTTGATGAGCTTGAAATGGTCCAGATCGAATAGCAACAGCGAAAGGTCGAATTTGTATCGACGGGCTTTAGCTATCTCCTCCTGCAGACGCTGCTCCATGTAACGGCGATTATAAACACCCGTCAGCGGATCGGTGAACGACTCTTTTTCCAGGCGAGTAACGTGCATTATATCCATCGCGGTTTGCAACGACAGAAGGGTTGATAGCCACACGAAACATGCGCCAAAAAAGAATACGCCTGGAACGATGAGGTCGATTGCTGCCTCATGTTTTGCCCAGAAGATCCCGACATAACCGAGGTAGCCAAGAACGAATAGTGCAATCAGGCTGGCCATCGCCAGCCAGCTCCTGCGAGACCGGCCCTTGGGCAAGCTCAGGATAATTCGCCTCACGGTAAAAAGTGACCCGAGAAGGATCAGGATGCCGACCAGCACCAGGCTATTGGACAGGAGTAATATCAAGTTATTGCCTGGATTATCATAAACGCCCCGGTGTAGGCATAATTCCCCGTAGTAGAGGGCGACAAAACTTGCAACAATATTAATTCGGTTGCATGCGCCTGTTAATCGTCGCTGCCTCGATTTCTGCTTGCGGCATTAGCCCAGGCTCGCGGGATTGAGTTGCCAGATCGCAAGGTTAAGCACCGACGCGAAGCCCACCCACAGCAGGTAGGGAACCAGCAGCCAGCCGGCCAACGTTCTCTCGCGAAAGAAAGCGACCAGGGTCACAACGATCAAAGCCAACAACAGCAGTATATCAGCAAAGGCCAGCGCACCGCGATGCCATCCGAAGAACAACCAGCTCCAGAGCGAATTGAATACGAGCTGGGCCAGGAACAGCGTTAGCGCCGTGCGCGCCGGGCCGAATCCATTGACGCGCCAGACCAGCCACGCGGCAATGGCAATCGACAGGTAGAGCACGGTCCAGACAGGGCCGAATACCCATGTCGGCGGGGCCCATGCAGGCAGCGCCAGCTGCGTGTAGAAGGTGCCGGCATTGACCGAGGCGGCTGCGCCGATCGCGGCAGCGACAAACGTGATGGCAAACCAGCCGGCGAGACCCAGGACCTGTCTGAACATCAGCGGATTATGCACGAATTCTTGCTGGCGGCCAGAACTGTGCTCGGTGTATTGCTGTTGGAGTTTGCATGATCCCGACGGCTCCCGGTTGGGGTTTCGTGATCCCATTCGCATCTCGGCTCATCCGGCAGGAATAGGTCATCGCCAAAAACATGGATTGCTGTCTTCGTTTTCCCGATAGGACCGAGTGCGGGATGAATGGTAATTGTCCCGAGCTTGGAGACATTCCCGACACATGCTGATTTGCGATTCATTGCCCACGCCAGACCTTCCCACAGTTCCCACGCGCGGGTTTATGCATACACAATGACTATCCCCAGCCTTTACACGACCAGATTCTCTCTTGTTCATTTATAAACTGGCCAAGGCCGACGGTTCTGATGCGATCCAGATTATCTATTACGCTGAGGCCGTAAGTGTTCCGGTAACGTTTATCGAGATTTTTGACCCGGTTGCAAGGATACATGTGACATTCAGAACAAAAACCAAGCTGACTACCTTTGACTAGAGGGCAATTCTTTATTTCGCATTTCATGCACTACGGCAGTTTTTTGCTATCATCCCCGCGGCAGCCTGGACAGGGATTTTTACCTCGACCGTAGCTCTGGCAAAGTCTGCAATCGAGACCACATGGAGCTATTAATTCCTGATGATTCAAAGTCATGGATTAGCATTCGCGTACTTAATTTAACTTCGCATAACGCTCCGCATCAGCGGCAAAGTGTGCACCTAGCGGGGATTTATCCGACTGCACGCGCTTTGCAGGTGGTGACCTCGACGAATCTGATACCTGAGGCAGATTTAGGAATTGGCGCCCCATCTTGCCTTGGGCCTTCGATGCTGAACCCGGATATGATGACGCTTAAATTAATTCCCGGCAGGGACGAGACTGAAATTCTTTCACCTTAATTCTTAGCTCAATCATCATTCGGAGGGGCGAGTCTTACGCAGGCGACGATGAGCTTCGACACATAGTCGGAAGGAGCGCGCGGCCCCAGCTCATCCCCCGCTTTTACGACGGCCTCGATTCTCGCCCGCAGGTTCGCCAGGTGGGAATCTATCGGGTAACTCTCCAGACCCGTTAGTTCGCGAATGTCGGGAGAGACATTCGGATCAGGGGCGAAGTCCAGTTTGCTTTCATCCACCTGCTTCAAAAGGTCAACGGCTCTTCCCAGATCGGTCAATAGTGGAGTACGTGCCATGGCCCTTATCCTGTAATGTCAAGATATCCGATATTCTAATGGGTGAAATCCATTGAAACAATCAAAAGCCCGTTATTACCACTATTCGGTATATTGGGGCCACCAGGTTTAGAGAATCGGAATTATGATCAACAGGAAGTCTAATAAGAGTTTAGATCCGCGTAACGCTCCGCATCAGCGACCCGGCTTTACCGGGTCTGACAGTATGCGATTGTTAGCGACATCGTATTACCAAAACGCCTTCTTGATGAGCAGGCTTGAAAACAAATCATCGTAATTGCAGTCAACATCATTTTGGGTTTTGATTACAACATCGACATGGTAAAGCTCGCCTTCAACGTAGGTTTGGCAGAATCGCGAGCTACCGATTAAAATTTCGAGAGTATCGTCCCCACAGGCTTCGAGAAATCTAAATATTGACTGCCCTGGTAGCAGGGTCTCGATTGGAAGTGTCTTTTCGCATGCTGAATAAGCGACCGCTGAAATTGTTTGATTCGATATGTTGTGGATTTTGACACTGGACGTCGCAAGCCAGACCAGGTTTGGAGTGATCATCAAGATCAGTAATGTGACTATTGCACCAAGGTGTCGCATTTTGGATTGGCGCCTAACGCCCGCGCTCAGCGGCGCGCCGACTCGTTATGTGTTGTGCCCGGGCGCATATTTTTCTATTACCTCTGCTTCGGTCATTTCGTCTGTTTTATTAGCAAAGCTGTAAAAAGAAGGTTTTCTATCAGTAAAAACCTGTAAATCGAATTTGAAACTCCCTTGATCATCGAAGAGACCTGCCGGTATTTGATGTTCATTGATTTCCTTGAGTCGGTAAAATAAGTGACTACCGCATTTCCTGCAAAATCCTCGCTCTGCCCAATCAGAAGAGTCGTAGACAGTAATATTTTCTTCTCCTTCGAATTCGACTTCCGTCCCACAACCAACGGCCATCAGAGGCCCGCCGCCCCATCTCCTGCACATGCCGCAATGGCAGGCGGCCACGTTATTATTTATGTTCCTTGCAGTAAACTTAACAGCGCCACAAAGGCATTGCCCTTTTCCTTTAGTCATTTCTCCTCCAATACTTCAATCTCTTACGAACACATAACGCCTCGCAACAGAGGTCATACCGCGAGCGCAGCGAGTAATCCTGGCCCGACTGCGTGCGCTTGTCAGGGGGACTTGCTCGGTGGTCTCCATGTGTCTGGAGGCCTTTCTTCGAATTGCGGGAGATCATCATTAATTTCATGCCATTGAGCCTTGGAACCGACGAAGATATGCAATTCGGGCCTTATACCTGGATCCCCTTCAACCGTACCTAGCGTTACCGTGTCGATCCTGCCTTTTTTGGTTCCCGCTAAAGACGAGCCACACTGACTACAAAAACACCATCCTGCACCAGTTAACGTTTCGTACACTTTTACATGGCCTTCTCCCGAGATCCAATTAAAATCGCCTGGATTGAATTCCGCGTATGTCGCAAACGCCGCACCATGCTGCCGTCTGCACATGGAACAATGGCAGTGATCCGCATTATAGAGGGGGCCGGTGATTTCGTAACGAACTCTGCCGCATAAACATCCACCTTTAATTACTGCTCTGGAATTCATCTCTATATACCCCCTAACGCTGTGCTTGGCGGCAATTCGAGAAGGGTAGCAAATTGTCCGACTGCATGCGCCTGTAATGCGACAATTTACTCCCTCCAAATCTCTATTGTTCGCAACAAGGCATCGGAATCAAGATTTTCTTCAACCTCGTCGGCGCGCGTCTCGACAAGGTAGTTCAGCAGCTTTACGACATAACTTCTCTGTTCAGGCGTGAATTTTAAATATCGAGTGTTTCTTTTTCCGTCTAGCTCCAAATGAAATATCAACTGGTCGATAAAGTAGGAATCTCCAGTGCCTTCTAGCGCTAGACGCACCAAGGCTGGAAAATAGTACTGGAAACCTTCGGGACTGATAAAACACAGAGGATCCCATCCTGGGCGTACACAATCGTAGGATAACGTCTCAATAGTATGCTTTCTAAGCGTTTCGTCATGTTCTGCACACTCACAGCAATGGGTAAAATTTGTAAAATGTTCCGGCCTTGCTGTACTACCGAAAAGTTCTATCGCTTCGTCCAGCAAATTCATGATTACCTATGTCGGATAACGCCCCGTATCAGTGGCCAAGTGCTGCTCGGGGAGAAGGCAGTGCGAGGTTCGGCTGCACGCGCTGGACAGAGCGTATTCCGTTTGTCTCCGTTACAAGGGATAGGTCTTGATTTGCAGTCAAAATAACCCCTTTCGATATAGTTGTTCCGTCTTTATAATTTCCGGGAAAGAAGATTTACTTGTTGCGCATCGACCAATAACCAGCCAATGGGCGATTTTGTGTGGTCTAAAACTCTAACCCACCATTCGACTACTGGCCACTCGTCCTCTTTATCAAAATCGCTATCTCGTGTAGCCTTCAGTGAGCATAATTTATCTCCTACTTTGAAAGTGCCCCAGCCTTCGGCCTCAAATTGAAGAAGCTCCACCTTATCGCCTGGCGAAAGCGTCCCGCAGCTGCCTTTAGTAATCTCTTTTCTTACAGTCCAAATAGCTGATTTTTTGGTTATAACCTTTGACTGGTCCCAAACTATTAGCCATCCGGTTTTAAATTTCAACTTCCTGCTTACAGATGTTGAGTCTGGTGTTTTGTGCAAGATTAGTTCATCATTTTTTGCTGCCAATCTGGGGGTGCCTTCTCCAGGCCAGCCCTCGCGTGTGAAATCTTCGCCGATGGCAGCAGTTGAGAATGAAATAATTGCTATAAATAAATGTATTAGCTTTGCCATATGATATTGAGTTTAGATGAATTTCTTGATTTTATGTTGTGCTATTAGGCTCCGCATCAACGGCCCTGCCTTACCGGGCCCGACCGAATGCGTTTGTTATGAGGCATTTGCATAGAGATTAAACCTTTCTTCCGACTCTCTGAATTGCGCTTTCACCTTATCAATATCCCAAGGACTCTCGATTAGTGTTTCATGATCCCATTCGCTTCTCGGCGCGGCAGGATCAAAAAAGTCACCACCATAAACGTGAATTGCCGTAGTCATTTTTCCTATTGGATTGAGAACTGAATGAATTATATTTTTACCTAAGGTTGCGACGTCCCCGACTCCAAGAGATTTTGCACCGGCGGCCTCTATACTGGTCCCGTTTCGTTTCCAATAAACGTTATCCTCTCGTCCTGAGTATATTCCTATGACTGCGAACATTTGATGATTGTGGGGCATCAGACTCATGCAAGGAGCCCAGGCAAAATTGATAATTGTAAGACTAGAATCTCTGTAAAGAGGTGTGATACCAGCATGCTCTGGTTCGCCCAATTCGGAAATCACACCGGTAGGGTCAGAAACTGCAGACTGGACTACTTCCCGGATAGCTGCCTGTCCTTCCTTCATCGCATCGATACAATCTTGTATGAATTTATCTTTACCGAACATTTATTCCCGCCATGACTAATGTTTGCAGGAACTATAACTTATACCTAATAGCGACTCATATCTAGTTCCTAATAGTCCAGGCTGACAAGCTATATAAAACCTCGCATTAAAGCGGCCAAGCTGCGCAGGTAATGAGTGGACTGGTTCGTCTGCGTGCGCCTGTTATATGTCACGTTGTTCAATATTTTCAATGTGCTTGGTGATGTCGTCTATGATGTTTAGAAGGGATTCGGATTTCTTCTCTTTTTCGAGTTTTGACGTCAAAATTTCCTTTGCTCTTTGTAAGGAAGGTAAGGCATTTTCCTTATCCCCGAGATAGTATCTAGATTTTCCTTCAATTGTATGACACAACCACTCGTATTGTTCTTCCAGATCCAAACGCCTTGCTTTCAAGGCCTTTTCTAACGCCTCTTGATAACGGCCATTCTGCAAGAACTTGTGCCCTTTCCCTAGAAGCAGCGAAGCTCTAATCGAGTTAATTAATTTCATGGCTAATTCCTGTGACACATGATGCTGCGCTCAGCGGCGGCCGGCGAAGCAGGTCGTCCGACCGCGGCGCCCCGTTATGATGTAAATGAGGTTTCATAGATAACAAATGAAATCCCGATGCCTGCTACCCAGCTTAACCCCCTTATAAGAATCTTCTCGATAGGGTCTACTGGTACCCACCTCAGGTTTTTCCAATTTCCGGGGCCATGCACAATAATTAACCACAGCAATCCATAAATTACGATAGCCAATGATACAGCTAGATTGGTCAAGTAGTCGGTTTCGTAAAAGTGTCGCGATAATGCTACTGGAAGTACTGTACACAATCCTAGTAGGAAAGCTTTTATTGCAGTAGGTTTAACCATTTTGCTGCTACGCACCCCAGCGCGTCGTATCAGCGATCAAAATGAACGCTTAGCGGGCATATTGATTCGACTACTCGTGTTTGTTATGAAAATTCATAGAATGCTTTTTCCTTGAACTCAAAATCTGGTGAAATTAGGTCTATTGTTGTCAACTTTATTTTATGCTCTTGTGGTTTTCCTTGATCCCCTTCCCAGCATGAGAACGCTGTGCATGTTGCACCCTGCTGCATCATCTTATCAATATATCCGGCAAGGGCCCTGTAATTGTCTTGTGCCTCCTCGAGTTCCTCCGGATCTATACCATCTTTAAAGAATCCGCACCCGCAACCTAAATGTGAACCAGCATATCTGACGTACGGAAAGGTGAATTGCTTTTGAACCGTCGTGTCATGATGCGACAATTCTTTGATATAAAATTTTGGATCCATTTCATCCCAGGAAATCAGGGGAAGCTCCATGTCACTCGAAATATATACAGCCAGGCACATTTTCTAAATCGCATACCGCCGCGTCCAGCGGCCTACAAAGCACGTAGCGGTTCGCAAATCCATCTGCAACTCCTTGTTATGGTGCCCTGGGTTGGCGCCTACTACATCTCTTTTTCGAGATCTCATCTTTTATGGTATTTTCAGTTTGGATTGCCAGTATTGTTCACATGCTGGTGTTTCTTGACTGTTCTGCCTCTGATGAAGAATGTTCCTTTGTTTTCCACGCCCAGGCAACCGTAGCAATATAAATCATAATAAGGACCAGACTTAGATTTGGGTTCTCCCCGTACTCTGCAATGACACCAACTAGCAGGAGTAAAAGGGTAGCCGGTAGGAGATTTTTACTTGGGGAAATTAGAGTGAATGCGATCGCTACGAATGCAAGCAGGAGCCCAGGAACGATGAGACTATATATGAGTAAAAATAATCCCATGCCCAGGCCCTCTGGGCTGACACCAATGAGTGCAAGGGCTAGTACAACAACCACAAAAGCTGCAATAACGGCTAGTGCCAGGTGGCACCAAAGAGCAATATTACTAAAGTTTCGCCTTATATTCATCAGCGTTGCCGTGCGCGCACTCACCCCTCTCGTCAGCGACCAAATGCTCGCGTAGGGGCACCTGACCCGTCTGCATGCGCTCGCCAGGCTGGGATAAAAACGCGGCCCCACGAACATTATTGTTTGTTCATTAGGTACTCTGCTATGGCCTGGTATGCCGGCAGTGAAGTTGGATCGATAAAGGAGTTTTTTGCCAAAGGGAAGGATGCAAAACGTACAATAACCATTTGCGCAACTGGATCGACATAAATAGTTTGCCCGTGAACTCCCCGAGCTGCAAAAGCTTTATGCTCGTTGTGCAAAAGCCACCACATACCGCGATAGCTGCCCCCCTCCAGAGCTTTGTAACCCGCTTTGCCAAAAGCGCGTTTATTTCCACCTTTCTGAATGCTTGTTACGACTGATTCAGGGAAGAGGCGTTGTCCATTTAATATACCCTTGTTTAGCATTAGCTGTCCGATTCGGCCCAGGTCGCGCAAGCCGGCGCTAAGCCCGCCGCCAGCAAACGGAGTACCTTTGCCATCGATAGTGATATATGCATCTTGCTCCGCGCCCATTTTGCGCCAGATTTTCTCTGATAGGAACTCTGCAAGACCCTGCCCTGTAGAACGCGAGATGATCCAACCTAGAGCATCGCTGTTAATAGTCTTGTAGCCGAAAGTCTCTCCATGGGTGCCTTTTTTTTGCACGGTCTGGAGATACTCAAAATATCCATCCGGCCCGTTGTAATCATTGGCTTTTGGCAATGGGTTGGCTGCAGCGGAATATAACCAAATGTCAGCCTCAGGGTCGGAGTAATCCTCGCTATAATCGAGCGCCGTGGTCATATCCATGACCTGGCGCACTGTCGCGTCACCAAATGCACTGTTTTCAAGCTCGGGAACTATGGAAGATACGTTAGCCTCATCATCAAGGCGCCCTTCTGCCACCAATATTTCTGCCAGGAGCCCGGTAAGCGATTTTGTCATTGACATCGCGGCATGCTTACCTGCTTCATTAAGACAGCCCAGATACTTTTCGTAAACTATTTTCCCATTATGCAAAATCAGGATACCGTCCGTGTAATTCGATGATAGAGACTCTGCCCATGTCATTACACGATTGCCATCGAGAGAGGTAAACGTAATTGAGTCAATATGCTTATCAACCGAGCGGTCAAAAAGAACTGGCGCATCAAGCCCGCGACTCACTTGCTTGGTGGGTAAAAGCTCACGTATATGGCACACGGTCCAGCGAAGCCTTGGAAAACCGAAATAGTTAGACTGTGGCTGCATGATTAATTTGTCTGGCGACGGCGGGAAACCGTTCATCCAGCCTAATATTCGTGGATCTGATTCTTCCGCACTAAGAAAATCGACTCCCTGAGCAGATGCACTAGAGAGGATCCCAGGGCAAATTGCAAAAAATAAAAACAAGAATTTTTTGTTGCTCATTTTCACGCGCTTAAATTTCCCTTCGTATGTAGTTCGTTGCGATATGTAGGTCGCAATATGGCCTAGCGCTTCGCAAGTCCGTCTGCATGCGCTTGTTATGCATGTAATATATTTAAATTATCTTCCATATTTGACAATCGCATACTTGGCGTACAGCACTAGTGCTAAAGCGACCACTAGCGGCAAGATGACCATAACAATAATTTCCAAAATGCTGAATTCTATATCCGACATTGCCACATCGATGGTGTGCACCATAGTTACAATAATGCCGATTAGGGATATGAGAAAGATACTAATTGAGCTACGCCATCTTAATAACAGAAAAATGCAGCCGATTGCTCCGCCGAATACGCCAATTGCAAAACCGCCAGTTGCCCAGATTGGACGCCCCATAATAATTGCCTGATGTGTTGCTGGCATCGAACTTACAATCTCAATATCTGTTTGCATTAGGTAGTTTACGGCTCCTCCTGCATTCCAAACTAACCCGATAATACAAACAACCCAAAAACTCCAGTGCAACTTTGCCCGTGATTGGTTGCCCATTTATCTACCTCGGAGATACTTTATAAGCATAATCCCTGGCATCAGCGGTTTAGTCAAACGCCAACCCGCCAAAGTCCGGCTGCATGCGCCTGTTAGATTTCACTTTCCTTAATATTGCTAATTCGTTCTGAAAAAAAGCGGCACAAACTTTCATCTGAAATCTGATCTTTGGAATAGGTGAACGTGCCCTGCTCTCGAATTTCCATTGCTGCGCGTTGGATTAATCCAAAAGTCGCTCTTGCTAATGATCCTCCAATGCTCACTCGTTTTACACCGAGCGCGCCCAGTTCACTCAGTGTGAGTAGATTTTCAGATAATCCCATTACCACGTTGATTGGCCCGTCAACTTCTCGAACTAAAGCACCGATAGTATCGGCATCCTTAACTCCTGGAACAAACAAACAATCGGCGCCTGCCTCACGATACAAGTTAGCTCTTTCTACTGATTCCTTAAAAGGGTTGGGATGATTCACTAAATAACACTCTGCTCGTGCTGTTAGAGTAAAAGGAAATTCTAAAGAATCGGCGGCCTCCCTTGCGGCTCTGATTCGAGATGCGGCGTGAGTTCGTTCATACAAAGAGTCCCCAAAACTTGCTGAATAGTCCTCGATGCTTGCTCCTACTACTCCGACGTCGGCAAAAAGCAGGATTGACTCCGCGACTTCAGTTGGTTCATGACCGTATCCGTTTTCAGCGTCAGCACTTACTGGTACTTTTACCGAATTAGAGATTCCGTAGGTCTCCTCTAATGCCGCGTCTCGTGAGAGCGCACCCTCGTAGTCGGGGAGGCCCATGCCAAAAGCAATTCCGGCACTCGTTGTACCGATAGCAGGAAATCCAGCTGCCTCCAGCATGCAGGCACTTCCAGCATTCCAGGCATTTGGCATAACGAAGATGCCATTTGAAGTGTGCAGATCTCTGAAAACGGTTCCTTTATGTGCCTGAAGCTTGTTCATCGAGGACTCCGTAAAACCTGACGCCCCGCATCAGCGGCCTGGCCGTAGGCCAGATCCGACTGCATGCGCTTGTTATGTGCAACTGCCTTACTCGTGATCATAGTATTCCAGGCAACAAGGCCTCTCCTAGAAAACGGTTTTTAATTTTCTTGACTATTTGCAGCAGGTGAAGCTGGGGATGAATATGCGGTACTTCCGCGTTAGTTACCAAGAGTATTGCATTCCTGGAGGTCAGGTCAGCCACCACTACTGCATTAAAAGCAAATCCCCTGCCGCCGTGCCAAATTAGGGCATGGTCGTCATCGGTTTTTTTCGTGAACCAGCCTAAAGCATAATCTGTGTCAAAGCCGATGTTTATATCCCATATCTCCATAGGTGGCGGCGTATGTAAAGTCATTAGTGTGTCCGATGTGAGCAGACGCCGACGTCCCGGAGGGTAAATATCCATGTGGGCAAGAATAAACTTTGCCCAATCGTGAAGGGAAATGCTCAGATATCCAGCGGGAGCCATGAAAGAAGGAGGTTTGGCTTCAAACCTCGAGAAAACATGTTTCGATTCATCCCAGTAATGTCCCCAGGGTTGCCTCATGCGTTCGGTGTCGGCAGGTGGCCCATAACCAGCAGTCGTTATTCCCAAGGGTTGAAAAATACGTTCCTCGCGAAGCATCTCAAAAGGCTTCCCAGAAACTCGTTCAAGTATTGCGCCAGCTATGATGTAACCGGCGTTTGAATAATGCACGACCTTGCCCGGGGGATAACTTAATGGGAGTAGGGCTGTTTGCTCGAGATATTGTTGTCTAAGGTTTTGTGGCGTCGAACCGCGAGTGCGGTCAAACCCGAAATCTATCGACCAGGTGTTTTGACCCTCCTTTAGGTTTTTAGGTAATCCGGCACGGTGCGACAGTAGTTGTTTGATGGTAATGGGCATGTAATCAGGCAACATTTCCATGTCGGGAAATATGTCCTTGATTGTCGTGTCCCAGGATAAAAGACCTTCGTCAACCAGTATTCCCGCCAGAGTGGCGGTAAAGGCTTTGGCGCAGGACCCGATCAGGAAACGATCATTCGTTTTCACCCAGTTATCGGTACCTTGGAGTCGCGTACCAACCGCAGCAATGAAATGTATTTTACCGCCAACGATGATGGCGGAAGCTATCGATGGCAATCTTTCCTCGACACGGATCTTTTCGAGTGTATGTGCGAATACCAGGTCTCCGGAATAGGGCCCAATATGGGCGGGAGATACAGGGCTAAGTGGAGACGAGCTACAGCCGTGAAAAACGAGAGCAGTGCACAAAGTCCCACACAGCTTTAGTCTGTGTATATTGCCGCAAGTACTGGGGACCAGCCGTCCTGCATTATTTCCACTCGACTTGATCATCGAACTGTAGGCTGCCTATTGCACCTAACGCCCGGAATCAGCGGCCAAATCGTGAGTATAGTGAGTGGTTTGGTCCGACTGCATGCGCTTGTTATGCATCATTTTCATTATTCATACATCTGTAAATAGTTTTTTTTCTTTGTGGATTTGATTCGTCCGATATAGTTTTTCTGTCGGCGGACATAACGTAATGTTTATATGCAAGCCAAAAATCGCCTCCACCGGAAAACTCCAAAATCATTGCAATTTCCTGTTTGTTCCTCCTGACGATTGTGGCGGCTTTACCAATCGACTCATAATAACTTATTCCATGCTCGGTAATGGTCATAAGGCTTGGGAAGGTGTCCTTTGTTAGTGGATGTAAGCTACATTCTTCAATACGATGCGACCATTTTCCCTGGAATTCGGCAGGGATAGATTTCAGTAAGTCGATTGCTGCCGAGTGTGTTGAAATCGAGATTAAT
>Ga0224512_10002156_pt1 | contig 18222 bp, 14 predicted proteins | sample SF_May12_sed_USG_4_FD_169103 | JGI IMG/M metagenome (GOLD analysis project Ga0224512, IMG submission 169103) | Sediment microbial communities from San Francisco Bay, California, United States - SF_May12_sed_USGS_13 | ecosystem: Environmental > Aquatic > Marine > Sediment | place: USA... | reverse complement strand
GCGATCAGCTCGAGCGCAACCACCGGATTGATCGCAGTCTGCCACACGACCGCCTGCGAGCCGTCGCGCGCCATCGTCTCCTGGTTGTCGACCACGTGGTAGAGATACACCTCACGCGGCTTCCCATCCTTCCCCTTGCCCGTGACCCAGGTTCCGGCGCACGTCTTGCCTTCCATGCGGTCGCCGAGCGTCGCCGGATCGGGCAGGCACGCAGCCACCACATCTCGCGGCGCAACCTCGACGCCTTTCACGGACACCGGATCCGTCGAATCGAGGCCGATGCGGTGCAACACCTTGAGCATCTCGATGAAATCCTCGCCCAAGCCGTACTTGAAGGTGACGCGCTTGCAGTCGACCCAGCGAGGGATGAGCAGGACCTCTTCGTGCTCGACGTTGACGCACTCCACGGGACCGATCCCGCACGGAAAATCGAACACCTCCGGCTCCGAGAAGGGCTTCGTCGTGTACCAATCCCTTCCCTTCTCCCAGATGACCGGCGGATTCAGGCACTCCTCGATCGTGGTCCAGATCGAGAATCCCGGCGCGTAGCGGTAGCCCTGGACATCGAGATTGGCCCCGTCGCGCACACCGATTTCATCGATCTCCGAGAAGAGGTGATCTGCGGCGTAGCGCGCGAAGATGTCCGAGAGACCCGGCTCGACACCGATTCCCGACAGCGCAAGCAGGCCCCTGGACTCCCACGCCTTGGACTTGGCGAACTGCGCGTCTCCGAGCTTGACACCCGGAAGCTCGAACGGCTTCTCGGAATGCCGCTCCGAGAGCGACATCGCCATGTCGAGATAGGTGCATCCCGCGTCGAATGCCGCGTCGAAGATGGGCATCACGAAGCGCGGATCGGCGCTGTTCAGGATGACGTCGATGCCCTTGTCGCGCACCAGGGAAGCAATCTCCCGCTGGTTCGCTGCATCGAGTCGCAGCCCTTGGAAGCGGCGATCGCCCCTCGCGTCGGCGACGGTCTTCGCGCGGTCTTCGTCGATGTCGGCCAGGACCATCGACTCGAAGAAATCACGACGCTGCGCGATGGCGGCCACCGCTGCGCCCACGCCTCCGGCTCCGATGACAAGAATCTTCATGGGGGCGGAGTCTAGCGGATGCCACTTATGGGGTCACCGAGTCTCGGGCATCGAGCGCAGCGCCGCGGTCGATACACCCGTCGCGATCCGGCACCGGAATCAGCGATCCACTGCGTCGCCGCGGACTGGACGCGAGCCGGCCCGGGGCATCAATCCACACCCGACCCGCCCACATCGCCACAGGGCCATTCCACGACGCTCGCGAGCAAGTCTTCCAGGCTGAGCTCGCGATGCGCGCGCGTGCGCACGATCTCGGCCAGCTCGCGCCCATGGCGCTCGAAATACGCGCGGGCGAAGCGCGCCGCGCCTCGGTAGAGCGCCGGATTCGCCGCGCGTGCCACGCGCAGCACGATGCGTCGCCACCGATGCGAGCGCATCCGCCACGTATGCGGCCGAACCCTGCGGGCACACAGGCGAAGCAGCAGAAAACACCCGCGCCGCAGATGGAAGGCTTCGGGCGTGTGCCAGTCGCCTTCGATCTCCTTCGGATAGTTCACGAAGACGATGCCGCCGGGCCGAATCCTGGCGAGCAGCTGTCGAAGGATGCGAAACGGATCGATCGTATGCTCGAGGACATCGGCGAGCGCAATCGCATCGTAGCGCCCCGAGATGCTCCGGCTGTCCACGGGAACGCGCGCGGCCCGCGGCGGCAGGGCGCAATCGCCCTCGAGGCGCTGGACGCGCAGTCGCTCGGGGAGATCGCGGTGCTTCCAGGCGAGATAGTGGACGAGCTTCGGATCCATGTCCGCGAGCGTGCAGCGCACCTCGTCGAACGAGAGTGCCAGATTTCCGAAGCTGCCCACACCGCAGCCGTAATCGAGAACCTGTAAAGGCGCGCCGGGAGCACGCAGAATCTCGAGCGCCTCGAGCCATTCGACATGCAAGGCCACCTTGTACGACTCGCGCGCCATCAGCTCGTAGTGAACCAGCTTGCAGAGCGGCATCGAGGCTGACCAACCGTGGGCGCGACACAGCGTCTCGCGCCGCGCCTCGAAAGCCGGATCCTCGCGATCCTTGGCCCAATCCGGGATCTCGGCAGCAGCCCGGTCCGCGAAGAAGCAGCCCAACAGATCGCGGAGCTCCTCGCGATCGAGGCCCGCGTAGCCCGCCAGGTCTGCGAGCCAGCCCACGTCGTCGTGGTAGGCCCGCATGCGCGCCCGCGCCTGGCTCTTCCCGCTGCAGCCCCGTCGCGATGCCATGGCCTCGGATCGTCCGCGGCCGCTCGGCGCTTGAGACACTCCTGGCGGTCACGCTCGCCAGGCCGCGGCTGCCCGCGCTACGGCCGGGCCCGCGTCCGGCCGATAGCGCGTGGCACCAGGCGAGTCCATCGCCTTCCACTCGGAGCCCATGATGAGCAAGGCCTTCGGAATCCTCTTGATCGTCGCCGCCGCCTGGGTGGGGATGGAGTTCTATACGGAGGGCTCACGCAACGCCTTCGGCGGAGCCTTCGCCTCCATTTTCGAGAACGAGCAGGCCCCCGCCCCGGACGCGCCCCGCCTCTCCACCCCCCAGCGCGCCGGTGCCGCCGTCGAGCGCGCCCATCGCGAGGGCGAGGCCCGCTACGATCGCATGCTGGACGAGTGAGTCCGATCTGTGATCCGAACAGCGCGCGCCACGCGTCGTGCGTCGCCGTGCTCGCGTCGCACCCGCGCTCGATGGTCGGGCCGGAGAGATTTGAACTCTCGACCTCCTGACCCCCAGTCAGGCGCGCTAACCAAGCTGCGCTACGGCCCGGACCGCCATCAGAGGTAGCGGGTGGCCGGCGCGCTGTCGAGCAGCACGCGGGGCGACCGAACGCCTGCGAGTCACTCGAACACGACGCGGCGATGCTCGGCGTCGATCTCCACGACGCGCTCTCGCACGCTGCCGTCGGGCATCCGCGCGCGGAAGCGATGGGCGCCGACGGCGATTCCGATCCCGGCGAGCGGTGTCTCGCCGATCTCGACTCCATCCACCTCGATCACCGCCCAGGGCACCGCATTGATGCCGACGCGAACGATCACCGGTGGCACGGGCGCCAGGACCGCGGTCGGCGTCGGAGACGTCGGCTGCGTCGCGAGCGGCGCGGGCGCGGCCGGGGCGTCCGTCTCCGGGAGGACCGGCGGCGGCGGCTCGGCGTGGCGCCCTGCCCGCTCGGCGTCCGCCCTTTCCACGAGCGCGGCCGGCCCACGCAGCGCGTCAGCCGCGCCCTTCGTCTCCGCGCGCTGCTGAACGAGCCCGTAGAGACCCACACTCAGGCCGACGATGCTGGCGCTCACAGCGGCCAGCAACAGCGCACGCAGCGCACGCCGCAGACGACTGCGCGGCGCGGCCGCTGCGCGCGGCGCTCCGCCTGCATGCGACCGCTCGGCGCGCACCACCAACGGCACGTTCCCGAGTGTCGCGTGCGCGGTGTGCCCGGCTCCCGGCGCACCTGCCCCGGCCCATCCCGAAGCAGTCTCGCCTGCCAACGTATCCACGTGGGGATGCGCTCGCTCGGGCACCTCCGACGGCCGCTCCACCGAGCCGCTCCCGCGCGTGAGCCGGTACGTCCCCACCCGAGATTCGCGGCGCTCGACCGGAGGCTCCGCGGCGGAAGCGGCCGGCGCAGGGGGCACCTCCACGGCGGGATGCTGCCGCGACGCTTCGCGCGCCTCGCTGCCACGGGATGCGGCGGGCAGCGCGGGCGCCGCCCGCTCCGGCTCGACACGGGCTCGCGGCGCCGATTGCGGGTCTCGCAGCGCATCCACGACCTCTTTCACGTCGGGCTCCTGCGCGAGCAGCGCCGCGATCGTCGAACGCGGCGGCGGCGGTGGCGGCGGTGCCGGCGCGGGTGCGCGCGTCGCGAGGCCCGGAAGCACCTCCTGAAGCACTTCCCGCACGCGCTGCTGTGCGGCCAGGTTGAGGCGGCGCGGGATGCCCTCGGACGCGCGATGGAGTGCGTCGATGCTCGCGTCGTCGAACGCCGTGCACAGGTGTGCATCCGCCCCGGCGAAGGCCAGGCGCGAAGCCACGTAGCGCCGCGCTTCGTCTGCACTCAGCGGCCCGTCGAGCCGGATCGGATCCAGCGTGCTGCCGAATACGGAAAACACGCGCTGCGCCGCGTCGCTCTCTCCCGCTGCGAGCACGAGGCCGAGCGCCGGGCCCACCCGCTCCAGCAGACTGGCGAGCGCCTCGGCCGTGGCGAAGGGCATGACGCCCGCGTCGTCGATCAAGAGCAGCACGCCCGATGCATCCTCTCCGCGGGCGCGCGCGTGCGCGGCCAGGGCAGAGACGGGATCCGGCGCATCCGCCTTGCCGAGCAGACGCAGCGCGAGGCTGCAGAGCTCGGCCAGCGTGAGGCTGCAGAACGGCACATAGACCGCCTCGAGCTGGCGCTCCTGAAGGGCGACGCGACGGAGCAGCAGCGACTTTCCGAAGCCCGGTGGGCCGACGAGCGCGGCCACCCGCGCGGCGCTCAAGGATGCTTCGATGGCAGTCAGCGCGCGCTCGGTCTCGGCGCGGGGCACGTAATCACTCGGACTCGCCGCCGGGCCGAAGGGATCGCGCGCAGCGTGCGCGTGCGACACCGGGCTCATCCTCCATCCGTTTCGCCGGCGCCCGCCGCCTCCGGCATCGCTTGCCAGCGCCACCTGCGCACGGGCGGATCCGCTGCCGGAAAATCGACCAGCTGCAGCACGAGATCGATTCCGGGGGAGAAGTTCCGCTCGAGGCGAAGCGGAGGATCGAGCTCGACGGTCAATACGCCGCGGCCCGGCGGCAGCGTCAGCGGACCGGCGCCCGCCTCGCCGCAGCTCACGAGCGGAATACCCGGTGCAAGTTCTGTCTCGACGTGGAAGCGGACCGATCGGATCGGGGCAATTCCGGCCGGCGGAGCCGTGTCGGGTAGATCGAGGCGCTCCAGCAGACAGGCGGGCACCTCGGCGTCGCCGATCACGACCAGGTCCAGGCGCACGCCACGGGCCGCAAAGCGCGGCGCGACCGCGCATAGATCGCCACCGCACTCGCTTCCGAGGTCGGTGAACGCAACGACGCGGCGCGCTTCATCGAGCACCTCGCGCGTCTCGAGCATCCCGAGCAGCGCTGCTGCAAGAGAAGCTTCCCCGCGCGAGCGCATCGCTTCGATCTGCTCGAGCAACACCCCGTCTCCGCGCGCGACCTCCGCCTCGGCCACGCGCGACGCGGTGCCGCACGCCTCCTCCTGCATCCCGAGCCCGTGCAGCCTGACCTGGGTTCCAGCGGGGAGCGCGCCCACGAGGCGCTGCGCCGCGCGGCGTGCCGCCGCCTGGTGCTCGGGCCCGGCATTGCTCTGCGCACCCATCGAGCGCGTCACGTCGAGAAGAATATCGACGCGCGGGCGTGTCAGCGTCGACATCAGGGCTGCGCTCTGCAGCAGCTCCAGCCGGACACGCGCGGGGGTCGGCGGCTTCGAGGCACAGGCAGGCGCCACCAGGGCTGCGAGCCAAACGAGCATCACTCCGATGCGCCGCATGCTCAGTGCTCTCCGGCGCGCCGCGTCGCCCGCGCCTGCTCGAGCGCGCGCAGCACCTTGGGCGGCGTGCGGGACGGCTCGAGGCGCAGCTCCGGATCTGCCGCGAGCGCGCGCCCGAGGCTGCGCTGCGCCGCATCGCCGCGGCCCAGCGCGAGCTGGGCGGTCGCCGTCAATACGTCGAGCTCGACATCGCGCCTGCGGCGCTCTGCCGCCCCGGCGCCCGCCAGCTTCTCACGCGCCTGCTCCGCGGCCGCGAGCGCCTCCTCGAAACGCGCTGCCTGCAGCTGTTCTCTCGCCTCGCCAATCGCGGCGTCGGCGGCGCGCGCGTCCCAGGCGGGCGGCTCGCGGCGCGGCGCCTTGCGCGAAGCGGTCGGCAGCGCCACGCGCACGCGAAGCGGGGCGCCGAGGTCCGTCCAGGCCACCGCTTCGGCTGGCTCCAGGGCGGGCTTGCGCAGCGCGACGATCGGGGGGCGAGCCACCGCGACCACGCGCGTCCGCTCCAGGCCCGCCGCCGCCGTGCGATTCGACGGATCCAGGCACTGCACGTGCCGCCACAATCGCTGGGCGCTGAGCGGCGCCGCCGACTCGGAGGCGCGCGCCGCAGCGACCAGCTCCTGGACGCGGAGCTCCGCCCAGAGCCCGCGCAGCGCATCGGGGTCGTCGCGGCTCGGCAGCGGCGTCGGCTCGCCCGGCCAGGCGAGGCAGCTCGACGCGCCGGCGACCCGGGCGAGCAACAGCGACACGATCAGGAGCCCGCTCAAGCCTCGTGCGTTCACGGCTCTCCTCGGTCGACTCCAGCGACCCGCAATTGCATCGGGGAGATGGCCGCTCTGCTTGAGGATGGACCGCGCCTCGCGTGCGGAACAAGCGACGCACCCGGCGCGAAGAATGCACGCCGCCGCTCAGAGCATTGCGCGAATGATCGCGAGCTCGTCTCGGATCTTCTGGTAGCGCGCGCGATGGTCCGTCTCGAATGCGAGCTCGCCGGTCTGCAGCGCGTTTCCGACACCCATTTCCCGCAGCTTCTTGCACGCCCCCGCGATCGTATAGCGCTGCCCGTAGAGCAATTTCTTGATCATCAAGATCATGTCGATGTCGCGCTTGCGATACAGCCGCTGCTTCGAGCGGGACTTCTGCGGCGCCATCCAGCGGAATTCGGATTCCCAGTAACGCAAGACGTACGGCTTGACGCCGGTGATCTTGCTGACCTCGCCGATTCGGTAATAGCGCTTCTCGCGCCCGCCCGGTTCGCCGTCGGCTGCTTCGCGATCCGCCATGGCTCCCCCTTGCGTCCGCCGCGCCACGCTCGATCTCAGCCGTGCGAACTCGATTGGACCGCGCCGCCGGCGCCCGTCGCGGCCTCGCCGCCCAGATCATCATTCAAGAGATTCTTCAGCACGAGGCTCGGTTTGAAGGTGAGTACCTTGCGCGCCTCGAGCAGGATTTCCTGTCCGGTCTGCGGGTTTCGTCCCTTGCGCGAGTTCTTGTCGCGCACGACGAAGTTCCCGAACCCGGAGATCTTCACCTTCTCTCCGCGGGCAAGGGTATCCTTGATCGCCTCGAATACTTTCTCCACGAGCTCTGCGGACTCCTTCTTCGAGAATCCCACCTGCTCATAGATCTGCTCGACGATGTCGGCCTTGGTCATCCGTTCTCCCTCGTCGGCTGGGAGCTAGCGAAGCTCCGCACCGAAGCGCTCCTTCAACACACGAATCACACGGGTCGTCACCTTGCTCACCTCGGCATCCGTGAGCGTGCGGTCCGGCCGCTGGAAGACCATGCGAAATGCCAGGCTCACGCGGCCCTCGGGAATGCCCTTGCCCTCGTAGCGATCGAAGATCTCCACGGAGACCAGCGCCGATCCGCCAACCTTGCCAATCTCCTCGAGAATCTCACCCGATGCCTGCTCGCGATCGACGAGCACGGCGACGTCCCTGCGAACCGAAGGCTCCTTCGATACCTCACGAAATTGTGCTGCGCGTCCGCGCGCTTCCGGGAATGCATGGAGGTCGATCTCAAGCACCGCACACGGCACAGCGATCTCGAATCGGTTCGCCACTGCGGGATGAAGCTCGCCGACCGCGCCCACGACTTGTCCCTCCACCCAGAGTTCGGCGGTCGCTCCCGGATGCAGATACGACACGCCCCCCCCGCTCCGTAAGCATGCCACATAACCCAGCGCAGACAAAAGTCTTTCTGCAATGCCTTTGGCTTCGAAGAAGAGCGGGGGCGCCTCGGCCGGTGCCCAGAGGTGGCGATCCGAGTCCGAGGTGACCACGACCGCCACCTTCAAGGGCTCGTGGGGCAGCGCGGCCGGGTCATTCCCGCGGGGCAGAAAGCAGCGCGCCACCTCGAACACGCCGATCCGGCCCACCTGCCGGCTCAGGTTCTGCCGGGCCATGCGCAGCAACGAGGGCAGCAGGGTCGTTCGCAGCCTCGACTCGTCCTCCTGGATCGGGTTCTGCAAGCACAGCCCGTTGCGCCGCGGATCGGTCTCCTCCAGCCCCAGCGCGGAGAGATCCTGCGGCCGCACGAAGGGAAACGTGACCAGCTCCAGCAGGCCGAGCGCGGCGAGCGCATCGCGCGCCCGCTCGCTCTGCTCGAAATCTCGGGGCAGCGCCACCGGCGCGAGGCGCGCCAGCGGAAGCGTGGACGGAATCTGCTCATAGCCGTGGATGCGTGCGATCTCCTCCACGAGGTCCTGGGGGAGATGCAGGTCGTTGCGGTGACTCGGAATCGCACAGACCAGCGTATCTGCCTCGCGGATCCGACACGCGATGCCCAGGCGTTCGAGCAGCTCCGCCGACGCAGCCACCGCGAGCTGCGTTCCGAGCAGGCGGTTGGCCCGCGTCACGGAGAGCTCGACGCTCTCGGTCCGCGGCGCCGCAGCGCCGCGCGCTTCCACCACACCGGCGGCGACCTCTCCCTGGGCGAGCGTCGCCAGCAGCTGCGCGGCTCGGTCCGCCGCGCGCACGATCCCGTCGCGATCCACGCCTCGCTCGAATCGATACGAGGCCTCGCTCTGCAGTCCGTGCCGCCGCGCGCTGAGTCGCACGCTCGACGGCGCGAAGTGCGCGCTTTCCAGCAAGACCACGCGGGTCGCGATCGTCACCTCGGTCGCCGCTCCGCCCATCACGCCGGCCAGCGCGACGCTGCGCGCGGCATCCGCGATCACGAGATCGCTGGCGTCCAGGCGCCGCTTCTGGCCGTCCAGTGTCTCGATCGTCTCGCCAGCGCGCGCCCGGCGGATGCGCAGCTCGCCCCCTTCGAGCTTCGCGAGATCGAACGCGTGCAGGGGCTGGCCGAGCTCGAGCAGCACCAGATTCGTCACGTCGACCACGTTGTTGATGGAGCGGATGCCCGATGCCGCCAAGCGCCGCTGCAGCCAGTCGGGCGAGGGCCCGACGCGCACGCCGCGCACGACGCGCGCGGCATAGTGGTGACAGGCATCCGGCGCCTCGATGCTCACGCGAATCGCGTCCGCTGCCGGCGCGCCGCGCTCGGCGGGCTGCGTCTCGGGCAGGCGCAGCGCGCCACCGAAGAAGGCCCGCACCTCGCGCGCCACCCCGAGCACCGAGGCCGTGTCGCCGCGGTTCGGCGTGATGCCGACCTCGAGCACGCGATCTCCCGGGGGCAGCACTCCGGGAAGCGCCGCGCCAATCGGTGCCGTCTCATCGAGAACCAGGATGCCCTCGTGCTCGTCCCCGAGCTGGAGCTCTCGCTGCGAGCAGATCATCCCCTGCGACGAAACCCCGCGGATCTTCGCCTTCTTGAGCAGCGTGCCGTCGGGAAGCCGCACACCCGGCAGCGCCACCGCCACCTTCTGGCCGGCCGCCACATTCGGTGCGCCGCAGACGATCTGTCGGGGCGCCCCGTCGCCGAGCTCCACGCTGCATACCGACAGCTTGTCGGCATTCGGATGCGGCTCGCGGCGCGCGACGCGCCCGACGAGAACGGCGGACAGATCCGGTCCGACGGGTTCGATGACGGCATCCTCGAAGCCCCCGAGGTTCAGGCGCTCGGCCAACGCAGCGTCGGAGGGGAGATCGATGAATTCGCCCAGCCACGCGAGCGAGATGCGCATCAGATCTGCTCCAGGACGCGCACGTCTCCCTCGAAGAGGTGGCGAAGGTGGGGGATGCCGTAGCGCCGGATTGCCGTGCGGTCGATGCCCATCCCGAATGCAAATCCCTGGTAGCGCTCCGGGTCGATCTCGCAGCGCTCGAGCACGGCCGGGTGAATCATCCCGCAACCGCCCCATTCCACCCAGCCCGTGTCCGAGCAGACCTTGCAGCCCTGTCCCGCGCAGAGCAGGCACGCGTAGTCGAGCTCGGCCGAGGGCTCCGTGAAGGGGAAGTAGTTGGCGCGGAAGCGCAGCTTGACCTCCGCTCCAAAGAGATGGCTTCCGAAGGCGTGCAGCACGCCCTTGAGATCGCCGAACGTGACGCGCTCGTCCACGAGAAATCCTTCGATCTGGTGAAACATCGGACTGTGTCGCGGACTGAGATCGTGGCGATAGACGCGCCCCACCGCGATGAAACGGAAGGGAGGCGTACGGCCCGTCATCGCGCGAATCTGGACATTCGACGTATGCGTGCGCAGGAGATTTCCGCCCTCGAGATAGAAGGTGTCCTGCATGTCCCGCGCCGGGTGGTCCGGCGGGATGTTCAGCGCCTCGAAATTGTAGTAGTCGGTTTCGACTTCCGGACCTTCCTCGATCGAGAAGCCGAGGGAGGTGAAGAAGCGAACCATGTCCCGCGCGATGTGCGTGATGGGATGCAGATGCCCGGCAGGCGGCGCGGCGCCCGGGAGCGTCACGTCCAGGCGATGTTCGGCGAGTGCGCGCCCCTGGGTTCCGCGCTCGAGCGCCTCGCGCCGCGCGGCGACCCAGGCTTCGATCTCGCGCTTGGCGGCGTTCGCCTCCTGCCCCGCGCGTGCGCGCGCGTCGGCCGCAAGCGAACCGATGCCGCGCAGCAGCGCTGCCAGTGAGCCTTTCTTGCCCAGGTAGCGCGCGCGGACTTCGATCAGAGACTGCAGCGTTTCGGCGGAATCAATCGCCGTGCGAGCCTCGGAAAGCAGCGCCTCGAGATTCGGGCTCCCCGCGGACATGCCAGGGAGCTCGTCAGGCCGCTTTCGATTTTGCCAGCTCGGCCAGCTGCCCGAATGCCTTGGGATCCTCGAGCGCGAGCTCCGCGAGCACCTTGCGATCGATCTCGATCCCGGCCTGCTTCAAGCCGTGCATCATGCGGCTGTACGAAATGCCATGCTCTCGCGCCGCGGCATTGATGCGCGCAATCCACAGACCACGAAAATCGCGCTTGCGCTGCCGGCGATCGCGGTAGGCGTACTTCCAACCCTTCTCCACGGCCTCCCGCGCCGTCTTGAGCAGGTTGCCGCGCGCGCCGAAGTAACCCTTCGCCTGGCGCAGGATGCGGCTCTTGCGTTTCTTCGCGGCGACCCCGCGCTTGACTCGAGGCATTTCCTGTCTCCCCTTCTCGACTCGCGCCCACTCAGCGGGTGGGCACCCGGCTCCAACGCGCTCAGAGAGTCGGCAGCATCTGCTTCAGGCGCTTCTCGTCCACCGTTGCGACGAGTGCGTCATGGCGCAGCTTGCGCTTCCGCTTCGAAGCCTTCTTCGTCAGGATGTGCTGCTTGTTGCTGTGAGATCGAGAAAACTTCCCGGTCCCGGTCTTCTTGAAGCGCTTCGCGGCGCCCCGGTGCGTCTTCATCTTCGGCATCTCAATCTCCCTGCGCAGAAGTCTGTTCGCTCGCCTGCGCCGCACTCTCTGCTTCCGCCGCCCTCGCCGCCTGTTCGGCTCGCCGTTCCTGCTCGACCACCTCGCGATTGGGCACGAGGATCATCGAGAGGAAGCGCCCTTCCATGCGGGGCGGATTCTCGACCGATGCGATCGGACCGAGCATCTCCACCACCAGGTCGAGCTGCTTGCGACCGATCTCCCGATGCACCATCTCACGCCCGCGATACATCACCGTCACCTTGACCTTGTCGCCGTCCATCAGGAAGCGCCGAGCATTCTTGAGCTTGAAATCGAGATCGTGCTGATCGGTGCGGGGCCGCAGCTTCACCTCCTTGAGGGTCGCCGCGTGTCCTCGCCCCTTCCCGGCCTTCTTCTTCTGCTCGTACTTGTACCGCCCATAATTCATGATGCGGCACACGGGCGGCCGCGCGGCCGGTGCGACCTCCACGAGATCGAGTCCCACCTCCTCGGCGTGACGAAGCGCATCATCCGGCGTCATCACGCCGAGCTGCTGGCCCTCTGCTCCAATGACACGGATCTCTGGCGATCGGATCATCTCATTCACCCGCGGACCGTCGTTCCTGGCGTTTCTTCTGATCTCGGCGATACGTCAGTCCCTCCCGGATCGAGCGTCTTCGACGCCATCCGAAGCATCGACCCACCGCAGGCATGTCGCCGCACCCCGTGCGGACACCGCCCGCTTCGCGCGCGCCTCGTGGCGAGCGCACGATTGCGCACGCACCGCCCGCGTCGTGTCCTTCGACACGCGAAACTGTTCACTCATGAACGCGCGCGGTACATGCTGTGGTCGGTCCGAGTTGATTCGCTTCTCTGGAACCGATCCCCTCCGGCGATCGCGGCGGGGATCTGGTAGGCACGGGCGGGATTGAACCGCCGACCCCCACCGTGTCAAGGTGGTGCTCTAGCCACTGAGCTACGTGCCTGCTGTTTCGAACTCCCGATTGCATCCCGCTCCGGGAGCGCGGCCGGCAGACCCGCGGTTTACCCGAGCTAAGAACGCGAATTCAATACCGATTTCGGCGTCGCGTGTCAATCGCGCCGAAAAAAGATGTGGCCGACCGGTCAGGGATGCGGATCCTCCGCCACATCGCTCGGCGCAGATGGACTCCAGCTGACCAGGAGCGTGATGGTGTCGTCGCTGCTCTCCAGGGGAATCACCTGCAGCCCCGCCGGGGTGGCCGCCAGCAGATCGTCGAGCAGCGCCGCGGCCTCGCGATTTGCGAGCACCTCGAGCACGATGCGCCCCCGCTGCATCTCCAGGGGAAGCGCCGAGCTCACGCCGGCGTCGTCCCGGAGTGCGCGCTGCAGGGCTTCGTAGGCGGGATAGGAGTCCGCGCCCTCGATCACGAATCGCGTCCGGAAGCGCGGATCGACCCCCGCAGGTACCTCCAGGGCTCCGACCGATCGGAGGCGCTCCCGCACGCGGCCCGCGTCCACGAAGACCTCGACGACCACCACGTACTCGCTCGTGACGTCCGGGCGGCCCGAGAGCAGCGCGGGCCGGATCCCCCGATCCTCGAGGATTCGGAAGCGCGTGGCGAACTCGAAGGGATCCTCCCCCAGCACCTGATCCAGCCAGACCGCACGCGCCGTGCCGATCTCCGCCGAATCCGCATTCTCGGCAGCCTCTGACTGCGGAAGCGATTCGGGCACTTCAGGCTCCGCATCGGCGACCTCCCCCGGTTGAAACCCGTCCGGGAGCAGAGCCAGCGCCGTGCGCTGCACGGCATCGCGCACCGCGCTGCGCACGGCGGCGTCACGCGGCGCCTGCTTCGCCGGCCGCTCGGGATCCAGCGGAAAGACGCCAACCGCCTCCATGCGTCGGACGTCGTCGCTCATCGCCCCCGCTGCGAGCGGTGCGATCGGCAGCCAGATCGCCAGCAACCATCCGAGTGTGCGCCGGTTCAAATCGCCAGCTCCGTCACGGCCCGTCCGAACAGGTCATCCACGTCCCGCCGCAGTGTGGCGTCCGGACGAACGCCGCGCACCGCCGAAATGCTGAGGATCGTCTCGCTCTCGTCCGGGATCACCAGATGGAGTCTCACAGCGCAGTCTCCGGGACGCTGCTCGAACAGGCGCCGCAGCGCCAGGAGGCGATCCTGGGTTGCCTCCTCGGCCCGAATCCTCACCTGGAGCTGTTTCGCGAGCTTCTCCTCGGCCCGATCGAGCTCGAGAACGTCGTGCACCAGGATCTTGGGCGGATCGTTCGCCTCGAGCTTGCCGCTGACCAGCACCGGCCGCGGTCCGTTGCCCCCCTCCGCGGCGATCACCGACTTGAGCAGGCTTCCGTACTGGGCATAGGGGTCGGGGAAGATCACGAGCTCGAACCTGCCGTCGAGATCTTCGAGCGTCGCGAAGGCCATCAGCTCTCTGCGCCGTGTGCGCTTCTCCTGGAGCTTGGTCAACAGACCGCCCACGCGCACGTCGCGCTCGTGCTTGTCCTCGACGTGGGTGGCCGTCGCGGTCGTAAAGCGCTCCAGCAGGTGCGCGACCGAAGCCAGCGGATGACCCGTCACGTAGAAGCCGAGCACCTCCTTCTCGTAGTCGAGCCGCTGCCGGTCGCTCCAGGGCGGCGCGTCGGGCAGCGTGGTCTCGGGCGCGGAGAGCGCACCGGGATCGCCGAACAAGCTCTCCTGCCCGATCGCGCGGTCGCGCTGCAGTGCCGCACCCGCCTCGAGCGCCACGTCCAGCGCTGCCCACACGCCGGCCCGATTCTCGTGAAGCGCGTCGAACGCACCGCATTTCACCAGGCTCTCCACGACGCGTCGATTGGCACGGCGGCCATCCACGCGCGACGCAAAATCGACGATGCTGCGGAACGCCGTGCCCGCCTTGCGCGCTTCCAGGATCGTCTCGATCGCGCCCTCCCCGACATTCTTCACCCCCGCCAGGCCGAAGCGCACGCCCTCCGATACCACGGTGAAATCTCGCGCCGATTCGTTCACGGACGGTGGCAACACCTTCACGCCGAGCTGTGCAGCGTGCGAGATGTATCGGGCGAGCTTGTCGTGGTTCCCGGCTTCCGTCGTGAGCAGTGCCGCCAGGTATTCGCGCGGATGATTCGCCTTCAGGTAGGCGGTCTGGTAGGTGATGAGCGCGTAGGCCGTCGAGTGCGACTTCGCGAAGCCGTAGCCCGCGAATTCAGCCATCAACGCGAAGACCTGCTCCGCCTTGTCCCGGTCGATGCCCCGCTGCACGGCGCCTTCCACGAAGCGCTCGCGCTGTTTCGCCATCTCCTTGGGCTTCTTCTTGCCCATGGCGCGTCGCAGCAGATCTGCCTCGCCCAGGCTGTACCCGGCCAGGCGATTCGCGATCTGTAGCACCTGGTCCTGATAGACGATCACGCCGAGCGTCTCAGCGGTGAGCTCTTCCAGCTCGGGCAGCAGATATTCGATGCGCCGCAGTCCGTTCTTGCGCTTGATGAAATCTTCGGCCATCCCAGAATTGAGCGGCCCGGGTCGGTGCAGCGCGACGATCGGAATCAGCTCCTTGAACGCGCGCGGCTTGAGACGGACGACCATCTCCGTCATGCCCGGCGATTCCACCTGGAACACGCCCTCGGTGTTGCCGCTCGCGAGCAGGTCGTACGTGACTGCGTCGTCGTAGGGAATCTTCTCGATGTCGAATTCCGGATGGCCGTTCTCGCGCAAGGACTGCTCGGCAGCCGCAATCGTCGTCAGGGTCTTGAGGCCCAGGAAGTCGAACTTGATCAGCCCGAGCTTCTCCACGCAGCGCATGTCGAATTGCGTGAGGATGTCGCCCGAGCGCGCGTCCCGATACAGGGGAACCGAGTCGATGAGGGGGCCGGTCCCGATCACGACGCCAGCCGCGTGGGTGGAGGCGTGCCGAGTCAACCCTTCGAGCCGCTGCGCGGTGGTGAACAGCTTGCGCACCTGCCCATCCGCTTCGATGCGCGAGCGCAGCTCTGCAGACTGCTCGAGCGCAGCCTCCAGCTTGATGCCCAGTGTGTCGGGAATCAGCTTCGCGATCCGATCCACATCCCCATAGGGCATGCCGAGGACGCGGCCCACGTCCCGCACGGCGGCCTTGGCCTGCAGCTTCCCGAAGGTGATGATCTGCGCGACGCGCCTGCCGTCATCGCCCTCGCCGTCGTACTTCTCGGCGACGTAGCGAATCACCTGATCGCGTCCCCGCATGCAGAAGTCGACATCGATGTCGGGCATGCTGATGCGTTCCGGGTTCAGGAATCGCTCGAAGATGATGTCGTACTCGATGGGATCGACGCCGGTAATCGCCAGGCTGTAGGCCACGAGGCTGCCTGCCGCGGAGCCTCGCCCCGGTCCCACCGGGATGCGGTTTCGCCTCGCGTACCCAATGAAGTCGGCGACGATCAGGAAATAGCCCGCGAAGCCCATGGACGTGATCACGCCCAGCTCGTGCTCCATGCGGCTCGCATACTCGGCATATTTGGGCGGGATCGGCTCGCCGGGATCGAGCCCGAGCCGCTGCCGGAGCCCCGCCCAGGCCTGACACGCGAGCACCTCCTCGCGCGTCATTCCAGCCGGCACCTGGAACTCGGGCATGTGGTAGCGGCCGGTGTCGACGGCAAGCTCCACATCGCAGCGTTCGTAGATCTCGAGCGTATTGGCCACGGCGGAGGGGTGATCGCGGAAGAGCTCCGCCATCTCGTCGCCGTCTTTGACGTAGAAGCCGTGCCCATCGAAGCGGAAGCGCCTCGGCTCGTCGAGATCCTTGCCGGTGCCGATGCAGAGCAGCGCGTCGTGGTGCTCGTGATCGGTGGCTTCCAGGTAGTGGGCGTCGTTGGTGGCCAGCAGCGGCAGCGACAAATCGCTCGCCATCCTCACCAGCTCGGCATTCACGACGTCCTGCGCGCCGATGCCGTGGCGCTGGAGCTCGAGGTAGTAGCGATCCACGAAGATCGACGAGAACTCCTCGACCAGCCGCCAGGCCGTCTCGAGCTCCCCTCCCGTGATGGCGCGACACACCATCGAGGACAGGCAGCCCGAGGTCGCGATCAGCCCTTCGCTGCGTTCCCGCAGCAGATCCAGATCGATGCGCGGCTTGTGGTAGAAGCCCTCGAGAAAGCCCTTCGAAACCAGATACATCAGGTTCCGGTATCCGGTCTCGTTCATCGCGAGCAGCAGCAGGTGGTTGATGGCGTCGAAGCCGTTCTCGTCGCGTTCGCGGCGCTCCTTGTCGAAGCGCGAGCCGGAGGCGATGTACACCTCGCAGCCGAGAATCGGCTTCACTTCGTTCCGCAGCGCTGCTTCGTAGAATTCGACCGCGCCGAAGAGATTGCCGTGATCGGTGAGGCCCACCGCCGGCATGCCCAGCGCCTTCGCCCGCTCGAAGAGCGGGTCGATCTTGATCGCCCCATCGAGAAGCGAGTACTGGCTGTGCAGATGCAGGTGGACGAAAGGTCTCGGTGCCACCCCTACTCCCACTCGATCGTTGCAGGCGGCTTGGACGAGATGTCGTACACGACCCGATTGACGCCCTTGATCTCGTTGATGATGCGGGTGGCGATCGTCTGCAGCACCCCGTGCGGGAGCGCCGCCCAATCGGCGGTCATCGCGTCGACGGAGGTGACGCAACGCACCGCGATGGCGTTCTCGTAGGTGCGTTCGTCTCCCATGACCCCCACGCTCTGCACGGGCAGGAACACCGCGAACGCCTGCCAGAGGGCGTCGTAGAGGCCGGCGCGCCGGATCTCCTCCACCACGATGGCGTCGGCACCGCGCAAGCAGGCGAGGCGCTCCGCCGTGACCTCGCCCATGATGCGGATCGCAAGGCCCGGGCCGGGGAACGGATGCCGGCCGATCAGGGGCGCCGGCAACCCGAGGCGGCGTCCCACCTCACGCACCTCGTCCTTGAAGAGCTCGCGCAGCGGCTCGACCAGGGCGAGGTGCATGCGCTCGGGGAGTCCTCCCACATTGTGGTGGGTCTTGATCGTGGCCGACGGGCCCTTGACCGACACGCTCTCGATCACGTCGGGGTAGAGCGTGCCCTGCACGAGGAACGCGACATCGCCGATGCGGCGGGCTTCTTCCTCGAAGATCTCGATGAACTGGTGGCCAATGATGCGCCGCTTGCGCTCCGGATCGACGACACCACGCAACGCCTCGAGAAAGCGCGCCTCGGCCGCCACGGTGACCAGCGGAATGTGCTCCTGATCGCGGAACAGGTGCTCGACCTCGCGCCGTTCGTCGCGCCGCAGCAGGCCGTTGTCCACGAAGACGCAGACGAGCTGCTCGCCGACGGCACGGTGCACCAACGTGGCCGCCACCGATGAGTCCACGCCGCCCGAGAGCGCGCACAGCACGCGACCCTCCCCCACCTGATCGCGGATGCGCTGCGTGGCTTCTTCGATGAACGCGTCCATCGTCCAGCTGCCCTCGCAGCCGCAGATGCGGTGGACGAAGTTCGCGAGGATGCGCTCGCCGCCCTCCGTGTGCGCCACCTCGGGGTGGAACTGGAGGCCCCAGATCGGCTTCTCCGCGTGCCGCACCGCCGCGAAGGGCGAGCTCTCGCTGGTACCCAGCTCGACGAACCCCGGGGGCAATCGCAGCACCCGGTCTCCGTGGCTCATCCACACCACGCGCTCGACACCCCCGGGCAGATCGGCAAAGAGCGGATCGCTGCGCTCGGTCTTCAGCAAAGCGCGCCCGTACTCGCGATCCTCGGCCTTCTCGACCAGGCCGCCCAGCCGGTGGGCCAGCAGCTGCAGGCCGTAGCAGATGCCGAGAATCGGACGACCGAGCTCCAACACCGCGGCATCGAGATCCGGCGCTCCCGCGTCGAGGACACTGGCCGGCCCGCCCGACAGCACGATGCCGGCGGGGTCCCACGCCTCGATGGCCGCGCGGCCGAGCGTGGGGGGATGGATCTCGCAGTA
>Ga0224512_10002155_pt1 | contig 18223 bp, 13 predicted proteins | sample SF_May12_sed_USG_4_FD_169103 | JGI IMG/M metagenome (GOLD analysis project Ga0224512, IMG submission 169103) | Sediment microbial communities from San Francisco Bay, California, United States - SF_May12_sed_USGS_13 | ecosystem: Environmental > Aquatic > Marine > Sediment | place: USA... | reverse complement strand
TGCCAAGGTTCCGCTCCGAATCGGTGTTGCCCCCATTAACCATCGGGCCGATTCCAAGGGCACTCTAGGCCTGATCCGGCGTATCGTGGCTGTGCCCGTGCCCGTGATCTCCGTGATGGTGATGAGGGCCGCTGCCCTGCTCATGGGCGTGGGAAGGACCGTGATCGTGATCCAGCCTCTGACCCGAGCGCGGATCGTCGGAAAACACCAAGGACTTGATGGTGACCGGCACCGTCCGCGACGGCAATCGAATCCTCCCCAGATCGATATAGTCGAAGTCCCACAGCACCACCCCGTCGATCACCAGCACGTCGACAGGCAGTTCCAGCTCGTCTTTGAGGATATGCCCCAACGACTGGGCGATATCGCCATCGAGCACGATGAAGAGCGGCTTGCCCGCCGCAATCATGTCCTTGAGACCCAGCACCAGCCCATTGGCGAAGGCATGCATGCGTTCGTAATCGGGATGGCCCTGCCAGTGAAACGACAGGGCGATTTCGCGGCCGTCATCATCCACCTCGAATGCCTGGCGATGGGCCTTGATCGCACGCGCCACATCCTCGGCCTTGATCACTTCCGGACAATCGTAAGGCGGCTGGATGACCTGCAAATTCCGGCGCGGCAGCAGCCCGCCGTGATCGGAGATGAAGCAGGTGTTTCCCGACAACTGAACGGAATATTCCGAGGCGCCGAGCGCGGTCGCGCGGATGCATTCGCCGGCCGGCAGCACCGGCCAGGGAAGATCGCCCGCCGCCAGTCGCCGCGCGATGGCGTGTCCCAGCCGCCGCCCCAAGTCGCCGAAGTCCCGCTCTTCTCGTCCGTAGACGTATTCCGCCACGCCGCCGGAAAACATGACGCCGTCGATCTGTCCCAAGTCGTCTATAGGATCGGTCAGATAGAGGTTCTCGATGTCTTTCGGGATCGGACGCACCACCAGCGCCTCGATCAGGGTCGCGGCCATGACGTCCGCAACCTTGTCGAGGTCTTCCGGGGCCGCATGGTCGCCGACCGCCCAATCGAAACCGGCGCGGGCGGCATGGGTGCGACCGGCCGGATCGAGCCGACTGATCATGCCGCTCTCGTCGACCACCTGCAAGCGGCCGCCGATATGGATTGCGGCTGTGACTTTGACCTGCCCCTCTTCCAGGATCGCCAGCTTCGCGGTCCCGCCCCCGATATCGACATTCAGGATGCGCTGGTCTAGGTCCAGCGAAGCCTTGGCGGCGCCGGAACCGAATGCCGCGAGCATGCTCTCCATATGATGGCCGGCCGTGGCGCAGACGAAATCGCCGCCGCGGGCCGACACCGTTGCCGCGATCGCCTGCGAGTTTTCCCGGCGCAACGCTTCGCCGGTCAGGATCACGGCGCCCGCGTCGATGTCATCGGGGCTGAGGCCGGCCGCCTCATAAGCCTGATCGAGGATGCGGCCGAGCGCCACGTTTGAGATCCGCGTTTCGCTCTCGTAAGGCGTGAGGAAAACCGGCGACTGGAAAAGCGTCTCGCGATTGACCACGAAGTAGCGGCTCGACATGTCCTCCGCCATCCGCCGCAGATGCAGCCTGGAGAAGATCACCTGGGTCCCGGACGAGCCGACATCGATGCCGACGCTGGTCAAGCGAACGTTGTCCGCGATCCAAAGGGGGTTCTCATCGAGCGGACCCTCGAAATCCTCGTCATGATCATGATCCGCGTTGGGGCCATGCTCATGGAAGAACACGTCTCCATAGGAATGGTCCTCCAGCGTATGGCCCGGCGGCGGCCCCGAAGGCTTTGGGTCTTCTCCTTTCAAAGCCTTGGTTTCGTTTTTTTCATGATCGTCACTCTGGCCCATTGGCCCTCCTGTCCTTTCCCGGATGGTATCTGGTCCCTGATGGTGCCCGGCCGCTTCAAGGCCCCGTCGAACGGCGCCCGCCTGACGCCAGAGACTTGTATCATACATGACCCGCCGCCGCCGCTGGGCTCAAACGAGCCATCGTGCCGGTTTTCGCCCTTTTCTGGACGATCCTGGCGCTGGCAGCCAACGACGCCGCCTGGAGGCACGCGGCCGATCCCAACGGATTCCATCCCAAGAACGACTTTCGACCCTCGTGAACCAAGCACCGGCGGAGGGTCGGATTCAATGGTTCATGATCCGCCGCCGATCGGTTTACACTAGGCGCCGACACCGGTCCGAGAGGCCGGGCAAACAAGAACAGCACAAACTGGCAGCAATTTGGCAGGCAGCAATTCGGGAGGCCTTGATGACACGTCTGAGCGCCACAGTACTGGGTGCCTTATCGGCGATCGCCCTCGCCCTTCTGCCGGGGACGCCGGCGGTTCACGCGGCGGAACTCGGAAAGACGATCGCGGAAATCACCGAACGGGCGAAGAACGAGCCTCCGGTCCGCCTCGCCGTGACCTGGCGCAAGAACCTGCGCCGGACGCTCGCCAAGGCGTACAAGAAAAAGTACGGGCTCACGTTCAAGGCGACGAGGGTGCGCGGCCTGGCCAGCCGGGAGCGCATCCTGAACGAAGGCATCGCCGGCATGGTGTCCTACGACCTGGTGAACGTCTCCGGCGAATTGCGCGAACAGTACATCAAGGCCAAGATCATCACCGCCGTCCCCTGGGCCGAACTGTTCCCCGATCTCAACAAATCGCTGATCGGTCCCAACAACTACTTCCTGGCCGCCAGCTTCAGCAAGTACGGCATCGTCTACAACACCAACTTGGTCAAGGGGGCCGACATCCCCAAGATTTGGAGCGATTGCCTCGATCCCAAATGGAAAGGAAAGGTCGCGGTGATGACGCGCCCGCGTGCCTACACCGCGCTATGGTCGGCCTGGGGCAAGGAAAAGAGCCTCAAGTTCCACCAGGCGCTGAAGGCGAATGCGCCCGTCTGGTCAGGCGGCAATACGGCGACGGCGACCCAGATCGCCGCCGGCGAGCAGCCGCTCGGTTGCGGCCTCGGCCACCACGCCGTGGTCAACGCCAAGCGCCGGGATCCGACGGCGCCGCTCGCCTTCGCCGTGCCCGAGATGCTGCCGATCCAGATCGGCGAGGGACTTTCGCTGATGAAGGGGTCCAAGAGCCCCAACGCCGCGGTGCTGCTGGCCGGCTTCCTGGCATCAAAGGAGGGGGGATCGTATTTCCACCTCCAGGGCCGTTCATCGCCGTTCGTGCCGGGATCCGTTACCGACGAGATGGTCAAGAAACGCGGCGCCACGCTGGCCTGGGGCGGCTGGTCCTGGACCGGCAAGCGCGAGGCCGAGGCATCGCGAGATATCGTTCAGGCCTGGGGCTTCCCCAAGGCCTCGCGGCGTTGATCCGGCGGCCCCAACGCGGCTGACAGGCCAATGGCGGTAAGCGGCACCCTCCGTGCCCCGGGCGGGGCACGGTCACGGATCCCGTGGGACGCGATCAGGAACAACTGGGCGGTGATCGCCGTCATCGCCTTCCTGTTGTTCCTGATCCTGGTCCCAATTGTGCGGCTGGTGGTCAACAGCTTCCTGCTGGGCCATCCATCGGTGCCCGAAGGATGGACGCTCAGCAACTACACCGCGGCCTTTTCCATGCCGATCTTCTATTCGGCACTGGGCACCACCTTGTGGATCTCCGCCGTTGGCACCTTCATCACCCTGGCCATCGCCGTGCTGTTCGCCTGGCTGATCGAGCGCACCGACATGCCCGGGCGCAACCTGGCCTGGTCGCTGATCCTGATCCCCATGGCGATCCCGGGGGTTCTGTTCGCCCTCGGCTGGGCCCTGCTGCTCGCACCCAATACCGGGGCGCTCAACATCGCGCTCCGCGACCTGTTCGGCCTCTTCGGCATGAGCTTCGAAAAGGGGCCGATCAACATCTATTCCATCGGCGGCCTGATCTTCCTCGACGGGTTGCGCGGCGTGACCACCGTGTTCCTGATGATCGTCGGGGCCTTCCGGATGATGGATCCCAGCCTGGAAGAGGCCGCCCGGGTGTCCAAGGCCGGCGCGGCGGGCACGTTCTTCCAGGTGACCCTGCCGGCGATGCTGCCGGCGGTGCTGGCGGCGGGCATGTATTCCTTCATTTCCTCGATGGAATCCTTCGAGGCCCCGCTGGCCGTCGGCCTGCCGGGAAATATCTTCGTCCTGTCCACCCTGATCTACTTCACAACCCGCATCCAAGCGCCCATGGACTACGGCCTCGCCGCCGTGTTCGGGGTCAGCTACATGGTCCTGATGCTGTTGCTGCTGGTGGTCTACCGCCGCGCCGTTCGCCAATCGGACCGGTTTTCCACCGTCACCGGCAAGGGCTTCCGGCCCCGGGTCACGAGCATCGGCAAGTGGCGCTACCCGGCGCTCGCCATGTTCATCTTCTATTTCCTGCTGGCGGTGGTGGCGCCCTTCGCCATCCTACTCTGGGCTTCGGTGCTGCCGAGCTACCGGGTGCCGTCCTGGCAAGCGCTGAACCTCTTCACCTGGGCCAATTACCTGGAAATCTTCGAAACCGAGCGGGTGCTCAACGTGGTCTGGAACACCTTTTACCTGATGTTGCTGTCGGCGACGCTCACCATGGTGCTGGCCTTCATCACGTCATGGGGAATCGTGCGCAGCCGGGTTCGGGGCGCCGGCCTGCTCGACGGGCTGGTCTTCATCCCCCACGCCATCCCCGGCATCGTCATCGCCCTCGCCCTGCTGATGGCCTATCTCAGCCCGCCGCTGAAATACCTCGGCATCTACGGCTCCATGTGGATCATGGTGATGGGACTGGTGGTCGCCTATGTGGCGTTCGGCACACGGCTGATGAACAGCGCCATCATGCAGGTCCACAAGGAACTGGAGCAGGCCGCCTATGTCAGCGGCGCCAGCACCATGCGGACGCTGTTCTCGATCACCCTGCCGCTTCTGTTCCCAGCCTTCGCCGCGGGATGGGTGTGGGTGGCGGTCCACGCGCTGCGCTCCTTCTCGATCCCGCTGATGCTGGCCAGCCGCGAGAACGAGGTCTTCGCGGTGCTGCTCTGGGAGTATTGGGACGAGGGCACCGCGTCGCTGTCCTCGGCCTTGGGCATTTTGATGATCCTGGTGCTGATCCCGATGACGCTGCTGATGCGGCGCTTCATCGTCCAGGTCAGCGGGCAGCAGGGCTAGGGGCTAGAGGGAAAAGCATGCGGGTCACCGTCCGAAACCTCGTCAAGAATTTCGCCTCGCCGGAAGGGCCGGTGGCGGCGTTGAAAGGCATCGATTTCGAGATCGGCGCCGGCGAGTTCTACACCCTCCTGGGGCCATCGGGCTGCGGCAAATCGACGACGCTGCGCTGCATCGCGGGCCTCGAAAGCCCCAACGGCGGCGAGATCACCATCGGCGAGGCGACGGTCTATCTCGACGGCCGATCGGTGCCGGCCAACTTGCGGCCGATCGGCATGGTGTTCCAGTCCTACGCCATCTGGCCCCACATGACGGTATTCAACAATGTCGCCTTTCCGCTCAAGCAGGCGCGCTCCCGCGTGCCCCGGGCGGAGCGCCGGGCGCGGGTGATGGAGGCGCTGGAGCTGGTGGAGATGGACGCGCTTGCCGACCGGCCGGCGCCGTATCTGTCCGGCGGCCAGCAGCAGCGCGTGGCGCTCGCCCGGGCGCTGGTGTCCCGGCCCGAGGTGCTGTTGCTGGACGAACCCTTGAGCAACCTGGACGCCAAGCTGCGCGAGGACCTTCGCCATGAAATCAAGCGGCTCACCCACAGGCTCGGCATCACCACGCTCTACGTCACCCACGATCAGGTCGAGGCGCTGGCCATGTCCGACCGCATCGCCGTGATGCTGGAGGGCGAAATCCTCCAGGAAGGCGGGCCGCGGGACATCTACCTCAAGCCCCAGACCGATTTCGTCGCGCGCTTCGTCGGCCAGGTGAATTTCTTCACCGGTACCGTCCGCGAAGCCCCGGCGGTGGGTCTCGGTGCCGTGGAAACCGCGGCCGGGCGCATCTCCTGCACGATCCCCCCGGGGATCACGGTCGGTGCCGAGGTTTCCATCGCGGTGCGCCCGGAAAGCCTCGCCGTCCGGCCGGTCCGCGGCGACGGCGACATCGTCACCGGCAACGCCGTGCGGGGCCGCGTCACCGAGGCCGTGTTCCTGGGCGATTCGATCGATTGCCGGATCGACCTTCAGGGCCGTCCCGTCCGGGCCAGGGTGGAACAGACATCGACCATCGGCGCCGGCGACGAGGTCATCCTCGAATTCGATCCCGCCGCCTGCGTGGTTTTCGCGAACTGAAAAGAACGGGGCAAAAGCACGGGAGGCAGAGCATGAAAATCCTACGTTTCAACGATGACCGCATCGGCGTCCTCACCGACGGCGATCTGGTGGCCGATGTCAGCGACGCCGTCGACCATCGCGATATCCGCGGCCCCCAGGGGACCATGGAGGAGCTGATCGGCCGCTTCGAGACCTATAAGGACAGGATCGAGGAACTGGCCGGCGCCGCCGAAGGCGTGCCCTTGGCCGACGTCACCCTGCTGGCGCCGGTGCCGCGGCCGAGCCGCTGCCTCGCCGCCTTCGTCAATTATCTCGACAGCCCGGAACGCACCGTCGACAAGCTGCCCAACGAGTTCTTCCACAAGGCGCCTGAGCTGGTGGGCCCCGGCAGCCCGGTGGTGCTGCCCGACATGGACCAGGTGCCGATCTTCCAGCCCGAGGCGGAGCTGGCCTATGTCATCGGCCGCCACGCCAAGAACGTGCCCGAAGCCGAGGCCATGGACTATGTCTTCGGCTACGTGCCGTTCTTCGATATCTCGGCCCGCGGCATGGTGCGGCGCAGCCAGTTCCTGCCCAAGGGCCAGGATACCTTTGCGCCCTGCGGTCCCTGGATCACCACCGCGGACGAGATCGCCGACCCCCACAATCTGCGTGTCAGGTCCTGGGTCAACGACGAGGCGCGCCAGGATTACAATACCCGGCACATGGCCCATTTCATCCCCGACCAGATCGCCTGGCTGACGCGCTTCATCCAGCTTCAACCCGGCGACGTGATCGCCACCGGCACCTACCACGAGGGGCTCGGCCCCTGCAATCCGGGCGACACCCTGCATATCGAGATCGAGGGCCTGGGCCGGGCCTCGTTCCCGGTCACCGGCGACGGTCCACCCAAGATGGGACCCTGGAACGCCGCAGCGCGCAAAGCCGCGGCGGCGAAGCTCGAGCCCGGCCTCGCCATCACCCGGGTTTAGACGAGACGCCCCCGAGGGCGCCCAAGCGAGAGAGAGGAGAACCCACTATGGACGCATCGGCCGACGGCATCGTCGCCCGCAACGTGCGGCAGATCAGCCACTTGGATATCCCGGGCGGCGGACAAATCATAGTCCAGGACAATCTGGCCTTCGTCGGCCACATGGATCCGCCCAACGGCACTTCGATCGTCGATATTTCGGACATCGAGCACCCCAAGGTGTTGTGCACAATTCCGATCGAGCCCGGCAACCATTCCCACAAGGTGCGGGTGTCGGGCAACGTGATGCTGATCAACAACGAAAATCACACCCGCCACCTGCAAGCGGCCGGCCGGCAACTGCCGAAAAAGCGCGCCGAGCTCGAGGCCGAGCTTGGCCGCGCGCCCACCGATGCGGAGCTCGCCGCCTGCTTCAACTACCGGGCCGAGGACCTGCCCGCCATGGAGAACGCCGCCAACGCGGTCTACGATTCCGGCGGTGTGCGCATCTTCGACATTTCCGACCCCACCGCGCCCAAGGAAACCAGCTTCTTCAAGACCTTTGGGAACGGCGTCCACCGCTTCGATTTCGACGGGCACTACGCCTATATCTCGACCCGGGCGGAAGGCTATCAAGCCAACATCGTCATGATCGTCGACGTCTCCGACCCGGCCAACCCCAAGGAGGTCTCGCGCTGGTGGCTGCCGGGCCAATGGATTGCCGGCGGCGAGGAACCGTACTGGGGCAACCTGCGCTTCGAATGTCACCACCCGCTGCGCTTCGGCGACCGGCTCTATGTCAGCTACCATGCCGCCGGGATGGTGATCCTCGACATCTCCGACATTACCAAGCCCAAGATGCTGAGCCATTACAATTACCACCCGCCGTTCCGCCCCTCGACCCACACCTATGCCCGCATGCCCTTCCCCATCGGCGGCAAGGACATCGCCGTAGTGGTGGACGAACAGCCGGGCCGGCCCCGTCCGGGCCAGGTCCCGGCCTTCATGTGGATTTTCGACGTCACCGACGAGACCGATCCCAAACCGTTGTCCTCCTTCTCAATGGTGGAGGAGGACACGCCCTACCGCCAAGGGGACCTACTGGCCCGCAACGCGCGGTTCGGCGCCCACCAGTGCCACGAACGGATGCGCGACAGCCTGGTCTACGTCGCCTGGTTCCGCGGCGGCCTGCGTGTGGTGGATATCGCCGATCCCACCCTGCCGGAGGAAGTCGGATACTTCATCCCGACGCCGGCAGAGGGCGCGCCGACGGTGCAGTCCAACGACGTCTTCGTGGACGACGGGGGCCGCATCTTCCTGCTCGACCGCTTCAAGGGGCTCGACATTCTGGAATACACCGGACCCAAGGCCGGCGCCACCGGCCCGACCTGAGGGACGGGCGCCCGGTTCGGAGGCGGAGGATCAAGATCCTTCGCCCCTTTCCGCCTGCAACGCATTGGCGGAAAAGCCCGCGATTTCCTTGTATCGATCGGAAAGCGCGCGCAGTTCCTCCTGGGTGATGAAATCGTCCAGATTGTCGAACGGCCGGTCGCCGACCAGTTCCTCCACCCGGATGTTTATGATGTCGGGCGGGTTGGCGCGGTTGGCCAGGACCACCTTGGTTGTCGCCGGCAGGCGGGCGTCCTCGTAGGCTTTGAGCGCGGCCTGGGCATCGCCGCCGGCGGCAAGGCAAGCGGCCAGGGTACGGGCATCGATCGCCGCCTGGGCCGCGCCGTTGGACCCGCGCGGGTACATCGGATGGGCGGCATCCCCCATCAGCGCGACCCGGCCGAACACCCAGCGGGCGACCGGATCCCTATCGACCATGGGATATTCCAGGATGGTTTCGGCGTTCCGGATCATGTCCGCCACGTCCAGCCAGTCGAAATGCCAATCTTCGTATAGGTGAAAGAAGTCGTCGAGCCGCCCCGGCTTGTTCCAGTCGTTGCGGGTGTGGCGGTCGCCCTCGATCTCCGCCATCCAATTGATCACCTGGGTGCCGTCGCGCGCCCGGTCGTCGATGATCGGGTAGATCACCAATTTGCCGGTCTTGATGGAACCGACGCGCATATAGCTGCGCCCGGTGAGGATCGGTGCCCTCCGGGTCACGCCGCGCCAGGTGTTGATACCGGCGAAGGCAAGCGCCTCATCGGGATAGAACTGGCGGCGGATCGCCGAATCGATGCCGTCGCAGGCGATCGCCAGGTCCGCCCGCCGGGTGCCCAGCCGGGTGCCCGTGCGGGGGTCGGCGAAGGCGATCTCCACCCCGTCCGCGTCCTGGGTCACGCCGTCGCAATGGTGAGCCGTAACGACGGCGTCGGGCCCCAGGCGGTCGCCCACGGCATCGAGCAACACGCGGTGCAGCCGGCCCCGGTGCAGGCCGATCTCGGGATAGGCGTTGCCGCCGTGACGCCCGCGCGGTTCCTTGTAGATCAACTGGCCGAAGCGATTGAAGAAGCAGCTCTCCAGATTCTCGATCCCGGCCGCGGCCACCGCCTTATCGACGCCGATCGCCGTAAATTCCCGCATGGCATGGGGCAACAGGGTGATGCCGACGCCGATCTCGCGGATCTCGGGCACGCTCTCGAAGACCCGCGCCTTGAGGCCTCGTTTATGGAGATGCAGCGCGAAGGAAAGCCCGGCGATGCCGCCGCCGATGATGGCGATTTCCATGACCTTGTGCTCCCCCAAAGCCCCGCCCGCCGCGCGCGGGCGGGCTCACGCGTCGGGCCAGACCTCCCGGGCGGTCTCCACCACCAGGCGCAGCTTCGCGATCTGGTGGTCGACGGTGAGCTCGTTTCCCTCGACGGTGGAGGAAAACCCGCATTGGGGGCTCAGCGCCAACTGCTCCAGCGGCGCGAGCCTGGCCGCCGCCTCGATTCGGCGCTTGAGTTCATCCCTGCTTTCGAGCGCGGGGTTTTTCGTGGTGACGAGACCCAGAACCACGATCTTGCCCTTCGGCAGGAAGCGGAGCGGCGCGAAATCACCCGAACGCTCATCGTCGTATTCCATGAAGATGCCGTCGGCCTCGAGCTCGGTGAACAACACCTCGGCGACCGGCTCATATCCGCCTTCGGCGACCCAGGCGCTCTTGAAATTGCCCCGGCACATGTGCACGCAGGCCGCCATGTCGGCGGGCCGGCCACGGATGATGTCGTTGATCAGCCGGCAATAGAGCCTGGGCAGCGCATCCGGATCGTGGCCGGCGGCAACCGATTGCGCGCGCAGCTTGGGATCGCAGAGATAGGCGAAGTTGGTGTCGTCGAACTGGATATAACGCGCGCCCAAATCCGCCAGGTCCGCGACCTCGGCGCGGTAGACCTTGATCAAATCGTCGAAGAATTCCTCCATCTCCGGATAGGCGCCCTTGTCGATGGCCTCGCGGCCGCCCCGGAAATGCAGCATCGAAGGGGACGGAATCGAGACCTTGGCGACCCGGTCGGTGACCGATTTCAGGAACGCGAAATCTCGGGTCTGGATGCCGTCGGGCCGCGCCAGTTTCCGGGTCACGGCGAGGGAGGTGACGTTGCGCTCCAGATCGGTGCCGTCGGCCCGATGAAAACTCGCCCGGACCTTGCTTTCGCCGAAATCGACACCATCGATGGCCGTCAGGAAATCGCTCGACCAGTTGGTGCGCCGGAACTCGCCGTCGGTGATGCCCTTGAGACCGACGTCCTCCTGAAGTTTCACCGCCTCGCGGATGCATTCGTCCTCGACGGCGCGAAGCGCCTCGGCGGTGATGGCGCCGGCCTCTCGTTGTTCGCGCGCCTGCCGAAGGCGCCTCGGCCTCAGCAGGCTGCCGACGTGATCGGCGCGGAAGGGCGGTCTGGTTCTTTCGCTCATGGCAGAGGGGCTCCCGGTCTTGGTCTTTCGGGCGCTCGCGCCCCATCGCCATCAAGGGCGCATGCGCGCTGTCTTGATCAAGGGGGCGTTCGCGCCACGGGACAAGCCTGCCACGGCGGCATGCGGGGCGCCATGAAAAACCCGGCTCAGCGTTCGCCGAACGAGCCTTCGATGGAGCGGTAGATCGGCAGCAGCAGGTAAGTCGACAGGGTCTTGGAACCGGTCACCACATCGGCATTGGCGACCATGCCGGGCAGGATGGGGCGGCGCTCCCCGCCCCGTCCCACATAAGCCTGGGCCAGCGCGATGGTCGCCTTGTAATAGGGCTCGCCGCGCTCGTCGGCGAAGGTGGAGGCGGAGACCTTCGTGACCTTGCCGTCGATGGAGCCGAATCGCGCCACGTGATAGGTGGTGATCTTGACCTTGGCGTCCTGGCCCACCCGCACGTAGCCGATATCGCGGGGAGAAATCTTGGCCTCGACCACCAGATTGGCGCTTTCGGGGACGATTGTCGCTCGGACCGACCACGCTGCCGCGCGAGCGCGCGATCAGGCCCTTGACGATGCCGGCCTCCGGCGCCGTGACCACCAGCCGCTCGGCACGGTCGGAAGATTTCTTCATCGCCTCGGTGACTTGGGCCAGTTCGTTGCGGACCCGGCCCATTTCCTCGATGGCGGTGTTGTAGGTGGTGGCGTTCAGTTCAATGAGGTTGGTTTCGGCCTCGTGCAGGGATTCCCGGGCGAGCCGGATCTGTCCCTTGACGTCGGTGATGTCGCCTTCGGCCTTGGCGAAGGCCTGCTCGCTCTCAAGATAGAGAAGCCGCGAGACCAGCCCTTTCGCGACCAGTTCGCGCCGCATCTCCACCGCTTCCTTGGTCAGCTTGAATCGGCGCTCCAGGTTCTTGAGGCGGCCCCGCAGGGTTCCCAGCTCCTGGCGGCGTTGTTGGATGCGGGATTCCAGGACCTGCTGCTTGCTGCGCTTGGCCTTGCGCTGGAGCCTGAGGATCGAGGCCTGGTCGCGAACTAGATCGGGATGATCCTTGCCGATGGAAAAGTCCGGCTTGCGTTCTTCCACGAAGGCCCGCAGGCGCTCGGTCTCGAGCGACAGGGCCACCTCCCGGGCGCGCAGCGCCCCGAGATCGGAAAGGGTTCCCCGCCCCGCCAGCCGGAACAGCGGCTGGCCCTTCCTGACCTTGTCGCCTTCGCGCACCATGATGTCCGAGATGATCCCGCCTTCCAGATGCTGCACCACGCCGACGCTGTCCTGGGTGCGGACCTGTCCCGGCGCGATCGCCGTTTCGTGAATTTCCGTCACCGTCGTCCAGACCACGAATGCCGCGACAAAGAGGCACGTCACCAGAAGCAGCTGATTGAACGTGCGCGGCGGCCCATGTTCCTCGAGCCGGAGCGGCTGGGCCAGGAATTTGGACAGTCGGGTCCGGCTCTCGGATCGCGGCGTCCTTTTGAGTTTGGCAAACGGATTTTTCGGCATCGGTCTCTTCTTTTCGAATTCGTCCCCGCGCTCAGGACTTGGCCATCAGTTCGGCCAGAACCTCTTGCGGCGGGCCGTCGCGCAGGATGCGCCCGCCGTCGATAAAGACCACCCGGTCGGCGAGCCGCATGTGGCGCGGCCGGTGGGTGGTGATCAGTACGGTGGCCCGGCCCTTCAGGTTCTGCAGCTTGCGGCAGAGCGCATTGTCGCCCTCTTCATCGATGGCCGATCCGGGATCGTCCAGCAGCACGATCGGGGCATCCGCGGCGTAGGCCCGGGCCAGCATCATCTTCTGCTTGATGCCGAGGGGCATCTGCTGCAGTTCCCTGTCCTTGAGCCAGCTGTCCAGCCCATCGGGCAATTGCAGGATGTAATCCATCAGGTCGGCATCGATGACCGCCGCGGTCAGTTCGGCATCGCTTGCCATCGGGCTGCCGAGGCGCAGGTTCTGGGCGACCGTGGCGTGGAACAGGTTGCAGACCTGGGGCACGTAACCGATGGAATGGCGGAGCTCGCTGGGATCGAGCTGGCGCACGTCGAGCCCGTCGATGGTGATCATGCCCGCCTGGGGTTCGTACAGCCCGGCGACATGCTTCAGCAGGGTGGACTTGCCCGAACCGCTGGGCCCCGTGATGGCGACGATCTCGCCCGGCTCGACCACCAGGTTGACCCCCAGCAAGGCGGGTTCCGCCTGCGGCGCGTAGCGCATGCTGACATTGCGGAACATGATCCGCCCCCCCATCCGGCGGAAGACCGTGGCCCTGCGGTTGGGGTCCCGTTCCGGAGCGAGGGCCATCAACCGGTTGACCTGCCCGATGCCGAGCTTGATCTGCTCGATATTGGCGAGGCTCAGGTAGCCGGTCTGCAGCGGGGTCAGGATACGCCAGACCATCGCCATGGTGGCGATCAGGGCGCCCACGGTCATGTCGTGCTCGGCCACCCGGACGGTCCCGACGGTGACGGTGGCGACGCCCGCGGCATACATCAGGAACTGTCCCAAGGTCTGAAGGCGGGCCGAGGCCTGGGCCACGCGGTAATGCGCCATGGCACTATCGGCGGAAATGTCCCTGAAACGCTCCGCCCAGGCGGATTCCGCCCCGCTTTGCTTCAATGCCCGCATGTAGGTCAGCATCTCGATCAGGAAATTCTGCCGCGCCGCCCGGGCTTCGCCGGATTCGCGGATGCGCTTCTGGAAGGTCCGTCCCATCAGGGTCCCCAGTGCCACGAAGGCCACCAGCAGGATCAACGGGATCCAAGCGATCGGCCCGGCGATCACGGCGATCAGGGCGATGAAGAGGAACACGAAAGGCAGATCCAGGACCACGGTGGCCAGGGGGCCGATGAAGAATTCCCGGATCGATTCGAACTGCTTGACCCGGGCCATCTGGCCGCCGATCGGGGCGTTCTCGGTCATGCCCAGGGGCAGATGCAGGATCTGGCGGAAGGCGGCCACGCTGAGGATCACATCGATCCTCGCCCCGACATAGGCGAGCAGCCGGGCGCGAATCATCCGGAGCGCGCTATCAAGCAGGATGACAAGGCCGATTCCCGCCGCGAGATAGCCGAGGGTCACGGGCGACCGCGCGGCGACCACCTTGTCGTACACCATCATGATGAACAACGGAATGAACAGGGCCAGCACATTGGTGGCGAAAGTGATGGTGAAGGTCTTGGCCACCACGCTTCGGAAACTTTGTGCGACGTAGGTGAACCATTTGTCTTTCTGGACCGCGGCGCCGGAATCCGTCTTGGGTTTCTCCGAAACCAGATAGGCCACGCCCTTTTCGCGGCCGATCCGCCGCTCCTTCTGGTCGCCCGTGGCGCCCTCGAACACGGTCAGACGGCTGCCGTTGCGGGCCAGCACCACCATGGCCGAACCTTCGGCCGGGATGAACAGGCAAGGCAGAAGATCGCTGTCCAGGTCTACCAGCCGGGCTGGCACGGCGCGGGTCTCATAGCCCAGGTTGGCGAGAACGGAGACGATGTCGTACTCGTCGAAAGACGTGGAGAAATGCGGCAGCGCTTCGGTGAGGTGGCGCAGTTCCCCGCGCCAGCCCATCGCCGTCAGGATCGGCGCCAGGCAGGCGGCAACCTCGGACACGGACTTGAATCCGCCGACATCGTGACCGCGAAGGATCTGGTCCAGCCGCTGGCCCGTCGCGAACGAGCTTTGGACCGGCCCCGCCGCGGATATCGCGAGGTCGGTCATTGCATCGCTCCCGACCCGGCCACGCGGCCCAACGGCGGCGGCGCTTGCTTGCCGCCGTCGCCGGGCGGCCTTGCGCCGGGTAGACTTGACCCCGGTGCCGCAACCGCATGAAGGGTGCCGTCGCGTAGCTCGAACCGGCGATCGGCGAGCCCGATCAAGGACGGCCGATAAGTCACCAGAACGATGGTCGCCGTGCCCTTGAGTTGCACCAATGCCTTGTTCAGCTGCTGGTCGCTTTTCACGTCCAACCCCGTCTGGGCCTCGTCGAACAGGATCACGGGCTTGGCGCCCGCGAGCGCCCGGGCGTTGGCGATGCTCTGGATCACGCCGGCGGCCAGGTTCCCCTCCGCCCCGTCGCCCACCATGGTGTCGTAGCCCCGGGGCAGATGATTGATGACCTTGTCGAGCCCCAGAAGGTGGCCCGCCTTCATCGCTTCGTCCACACGGCCTCGCCTTTGCGGAACAGAGCGAGGTTCTCCATGATCGTGCCGCGCATCAGGAGCGGCGATTGGGCCATGTAGGAAATCCGCTGGCGCAGCTTCACCGGGTCCAGCTTCGCCGTGCTGACCCCGTCGTAAAGCACCTCGCCTTTGGTCGGCAGCGCCATGCGCGACATCAGCGACAACAGGGTGCTCTTGCCGCTTCCTGCGCCGCCCAGGATGGCGATCATCTCTCCGGGTTCGATCTTCAGGTTGACGTCGCGCAAGACATCCTTGTCGTCCCCATCATGCCGGTAAGAGACATTGCGGAACTCTATCGCACCGGTGATCTCCGGCAGATCCTGGATGTCGGTCCCCGCTTCCCGGGGCAACCGGAACAACTCCGCGACCCGGTCGGTGGCGATGGCGACGCTCTCCAACTGTGTCGCCAGGCCGGCGGCACGCAGCACCGGCTGCATGATGCGGCCGGCGAGCAGCGTACAGGCGGCCAGGCCGCCGATGGAGAGCTCCCCGGCGACTACGTACAAGGCGCCGGTGGCAGCTACCGCCACCAACGTGACGTTGGAGAACAAGGCCCCGAGCCCTTGAGCCAGGTTGCTGAGCAGAGCCGTGTCGTAGGTCGCCATGGCGGCGCCTTCCTGCAGCCGCTCGTAGCGGCGCAGCATGGGTGCTTCCATGCTCAGTCCCTTGACCGTATGGATCCCCTTCAGAACCTCGATGATGAAGTTGTGGCGGCGTTCATCGATATCGTTGCGGGTCCTGAGCGCAGCCTTGAGCCGCTTTGCCAGCACCACCGATGCCAGTCCCAGCAGTCCCAGCAGCGCAATCGGAACCAGGACCAGGGGACCCGGCGACGAACCAGATCAGGAGCAGGAACAGGGCGACGAAGGGCAAATCGACCATCAGGGCCTTGGCCTGGCCCGAATGGAATTCGCGCAGGGTATCGATCGCGTTGATCCGCGCCAGGTGGATACCCGACGCCTCCCGCTCATAGGCCGCCGAATCGGTTGCCAAAAGGGACGTCACGGCGGCATTGGCCATCAGGTGTTCGAATCGCGCTCCGCTCCACCCCAGGATATAGGCCCGGATCACGCGTAACATGGCATCCAGCACAAGGGCGATCGCCAGCCCGCCAATCAACAGCGTCAGGGTTCCATAGGCCTGGTTGGGAATGATCCGATCGTAGACCTGGAGGATGACGAGGGGCATCGCCAGGGATAGGAGGTTGATCACGAAGCTCGCGAGGATCGGCCCCAGGCCATTGGCCGGCAGGTCGGGACCGCCCTCGAACCGGGCGCTTGGCAGGCGACTCAGCGGTGCACTCCGAAGACCCATAGACACGCGCCGTAACCGGCACCCCCTTGACAAATTCAGCCGCGATCCCACCGACCCGTGCCGCGTGCAGCCGCGTCCAGGGCCTCTCGCGAGGTCCTCGGCAAGGGGGAACTGTCTCAAACGAGGTTTGCGAATTGGTTAATGGCTGGAATTACTTGTGGCCGCGCAAACAACAAGATTTCCTCACCTTAGAGAAAAATCCGCCTTCCTAATGCACATGTCACGACAATAATGAAATCCTATGTTTACTACATCACGTCATGTTTTGTTATTTATCTAGTTAATATATAAACTTTTAGACAAATTACACCTTTGCGAAACTTAACATTTTATTTGTAATTTCGTTTTAATTTTTGCCCAGTTTTCAGTTGGAGTCCGCCGCGGTGGGATGGCGGACCAGGAGTATACGGGGGTCAACATGGCGACCGAAGAACGCGGAAACGGCGGCGATCAAAGGGCGGACAACGCCCGCAGGCCGGGTGAGGAGGAGCTCGATCTCGCCCGCCCGGCGGCCGAACGGCCGGAAAGGGACAAGTGGGAGGACGATCCCACCGAGGCCGCGGTTTCCGAGGAACAACTGTCCAACCCCAATATCCATTATGGATCGCGCGCCGAAGCGGGCGTCAACGCCGACGGGCCCCGGTCTACCGGAGCCCCTTCCGCCGGCGGCCGGCCCCCGTTATCCGACCACGCCCACATTCCGGAGAGCGAACCGCTGCACCAGGGGAGAAGCGGGGGCACAGGCGGCTCCGAGGGGAGCGTTGCGTCATCACAGGCGCCGGAAGCGGGCTCCGAGGTGGCGGGAAACGGGTTCCGCGCCGTCGGCCATGGCCGGGCCGCCCTGCGGTCACGCGAAACAGAGGATACCGTGGACGCGCAGCCCGGCGCCGGAACTTTCGCCGGGAACGGCCTTGGCGTGCCAAGTGCCGCAGCCGTAACCGATGACGATGGCGTCCGGACGGAGGACGACCGCCCCGCCCCGCCGGTCGCGGACCCCGCCATCGTCGGCACCGCCGATGTGGCCGGGGCCGAGGACACCGCCATCGCGCTCGACCTCTCCGCCGCGCTCGCCGATACCGACGGCTCCGACACGCTGTCGGTCACCATCTCCGGCGTACCCGAGGGCGCCAGCCTCAACCACGGCATCGATCAGGGCGGCGGCGTCTGGTCGGTCGATCCGGGCGATCTCGGCGACCTGACCGTCACGCCGCCGGCCGATTCCGATGCCGACTTCACCCTGACCCTCCACGCCACGACGACCGAGAGCTCCGAAACCCATACCATCAGCGAGAGCTTCACCGTCACCGTCGACCCCGTGGCCGATGAAGCGATTCTTGACGCGGCCGACGTCACGGGGGCCGAGGATACGGCCATCGCGCTCGACCTCTCGGCGGCGCTTGCCGATACCGACGGCTCGGAAAGCCTCTTGGTCACCATTTCCGGCGTGCCCGAGGGCGCCAGCCTCAATCACGGCACGGATCAGGGCGGCGGCGTCTGGTCGGTCGATGCCGGGGATTTGGCCGACCTCACCGTCACGCCGCCGGCCGATTCCGATGCCGACTTCACCCTGACCCTCAACGCCACCTCTACCGACGGGTCCGACACCGCAACAGTCAGCGAAAGCTTCACCGTCACCGTCGACGCCGTGGCCGATGCTGCCGATATCAGCGCCGCCGATGTGACCGGCGACGAAAATTCCGCGATCGCTCTCGATCTTTCCGCCGCATTGACCGACGCCGACGGCTCGGAAA
>Ga0224512_10002154_pt1 | contig 18225 bp, 12 predicted proteins | sample SF_May12_sed_USG_4_FD_169103 | JGI IMG/M metagenome (GOLD analysis project Ga0224512, IMG submission 169103) | Sediment microbial communities from San Francisco Bay, California, United States - SF_May12_sed_USGS_13 | ecosystem: Environmental > Aquatic > Marine > Sediment | place: USA... | reverse complement strand
CGCCGAGCCCGTCGGCGGTACTGATATAAAGCTGACGGAGGACGGCAAGAGAGATCCGCTCCTAGAGGGATTCCCACAGACGTTTCGTGCTTTGCTGGGGCACAAGGAAGCCTGCGACGACGTCCCGCCAGGAACGGTGCTGTTGGCGAGTTCCGCAGAGTGCCCCGTGCAGATGTTTCGACTCAAGAACAACATCTACGCAACGCAATTCCATCCGGAAGGTGATCTGGAGGGATTTACGGTACGTATCAAGGTCTACAAGAATCACGGCTATTTCGCGCCGGAAACGGCGCTCGAGTTGATCGAGGCCGTGGCCAAGGAAGATACGCCTTTCGCGAAACGCATACTCGAGCGATTCGTCAGCCGATACCGACACTGATCCCCGGCGATCCACGCGACGCCGCGCGCGCGAAGACCGGTCAAACGGCCTTCGCGGTCATTCCGGTGGCGCGAGCCCTTCCTCTGCGAGGATCGCGCGGCTCTCCGGCTCCAGCAAGACTGCGACGAAGTCGCGTGCCTCCGGCGTGAGCTCGTCGCGATGCCAGAGCGCATAGGCTGTTGCTAGCTCGAATTCCGGCGGGAACGGTCCGGCGAGGGCATCACGATTCGCCTGCAGGATTTCGACGCTTTGTGTGATGCCGATGTCGACACCTTCCTCGAGTACGAGACGCATGGTTTCGATTCCGTTCGGTGCCAGCGTGGCTTTCGCAAGTACTTCGTCCTCGATGCCGAGTGCTGCGATCACGGTCATAAAATGATTTCCGACGGTCGCCCCGCGGGACGGATCCGAGAAAGCAATGCGCTCGGCAGCGAGCAGGGCAGCTCTCAGATTCTCCGCATTGGAGATATCCGGCTTCGTGGCGCCCGGAGGGACGGCAATGCCGGCAACAGTCGTGCCGAGCACGATGGTCGTTCCTTCAGGTAGCGAGCCTGCGTTCTGGGCCTGCTCGATCCGCGCGGGCGTCGTAATCAGGAGGTCGGCCTCGGGGTCAGCCAGATAGTTTCGCTGGGTAGCGCCTGCGGAGTCGAAAACGACCTTTACGTCGCGTCCGGTTGCCCGCTCATGATTGGTGGCAATCTCGGTCAGCGAGGTTTTTACTGCCGCGGCCGCGTAGATAACGAGGTCTTCGCCGTCGGCTGATTGAGCCAGTCCGGCATCGGCGATTAACGCCGAAATGATTGAAAGAGCAATAAGTTTTCCGCCTCTCATGGATGTCTCCATCGACTCATAGCGCAACGGGGGCACCATACCACGTGCACGTTGTCGAACGAGACGCAGCCCGCTGAAATCGCCGGCATTTTGCTGCACAATCGCGCGTGGCCTGACGCGGGCTAGCGCGGCGATACAAACGCAATGACAAACAGAGTTTTATTGGTATCGACAGTCACTCTGTGGGCAGTGGTGATTGCCGCATTCGTGATCGGCACGTCTGCCGCCGCACAGGAGACGCTGACAGCCGGCGCCGGACCCAAGTCTTTCGTGATCAGTCGCGGCGATGCGCCGATCCTCGACGGAAGGCTCGACGAAGCCGACTGGCAAACGGCGACCCTCATCGACGACTTCCACGAGGTCGAGCCAATCGAGTACACGTTGCCGAGCCAGAACACGGTTGTGCGCGTTTACTACGACGACGACGCCCTCTACGTCGGTGCGCGGATGCTCGACTCCGGGGCAGTCACAGCGAACACGCTGAGACAGGGCGCGCAGTTCTGGGGCGACGACTATTTCTCGCTCGTCGTCGCGCCGTACAACGATCAGCGCAACGGCTATCGATTCCAGATCAATCCGAACGGCATCCGGATGGAGATGGTTTTTTTCGAGACTGCGCGACAGGACTGGGACTGGAACGGCATATGGCAGGGTGCCGCGAGCATCGACGATGAGGGTTGGACCGCGGAGATGGCCATCCCCTTCCAGACGCTGTCGTTCGATCCCGAGAGTGACACCTGGGGCATCAACTTCGGTCGGGACATTGCGCGCGTATCGGAGTCGGTAGGTTGGGTGTCACGTAACTCGCAGCAGAACCCCAGCATCGCCGGGGAGGCTGTCGGCCTCGCGGACCTGCAGCTCGGCAGAGGTCTCGATTTCGTTCCCTCGATCACTTTGCGCCAGAGCAAGACCTACGACCCGTCGGGCCAGGACTCCGAGATCGAGCCCTCGCTGGACGTGTTCTACAAACTCACGCCGTCGATCAACGCGGCCCTCACGCTGAACACGGATTTCTCGGCGACCGAGGTCGACGACCGCCAGGTCGAGCTCACGCGGTTCAGCCTGTTCTTTCCCGAGAAGCGTACGTTCTTTCTCCGCGAGTCGGATTTCTTTCGCTTTGGCCGCGTCGGCGGACGCCTCGGCTTCGGCCTCTCGGGATCGAGCACGCTTTCGCAGCCCGACCTCGAGAACGGCCGGCCGTATTTCTCTCGGCGCATCGGACTCGGTGCGAACGGCACGCCCGTCGATCTCGAGGCGGGAGCCAGGGTCAGCGGTCGCGTCGGGCCCTGGAACCTCGGTGCTCTGGCCATCCGCCAGGATCAGTTCGCAGGCGTCGAGGCCACAGATATATTCGTGGGGCGCATCTCCGCCAACGTGCTCGCGGAATCTTCCGTCGGCGTCGTCTTCACGGATGGAGATCCGCGTTCGAATCTCGACAACTCGGTCGCCGGCTTCGATTTTCTCTACAACAACACCCGACTGCCCGGTGGCCGCCAAATCCAGGCCGACGCCTGGTATCAGGAATCCGACACAGAGGGTGTCGACTCCGATCAGGCCGCCTATGGGTTCCGGCTGCGGTCACCGAATACGCTCGGTTGGCGCGGCGGGATTGGTGTCAAGGAGATCGAGGAGAACTTTTTTCCGGCGCTCGGCTTTGTGAACCGCTCGGGTGTCCGCGACAACGTGTTCGAGCTGGGCTATTCACGCCGCGTGGGCGGCGATTTCTTCAGAACCGTGTTCAGCGGTATCGATGCGCAGCGTATCGACTTTCTCGATGGCGAACTCCAGACGCAGGTCGTGACTCTGCGCGCCCTGGAGTTCGACACCGCTGCGCAGGACCAGGGCAGCATCCGCCTGCACGCGACCAAGGAGGCGCTGATCGATCCATTCGTGGTTTGGCAGAAGGGTACCGATCAGGTCGTCATTCCGCCGGGACTCTATTCTTTCGATGAGGCCGAGTTCTCGATTTCGACGGGAGATCTGCGCCGCGTCTGGACGACGCTGAGCTATCGGTCAGGCGACTTCTTCAACGGTACGCGCGATCGAATCGGTGTCGGGATCGGTTGGCGGCCGAGCAATCATTTCCAACTTACAGTGGATTACGATTTCAACGACGTCGAGTTGCCGACCGGCGATTTCATGACTCGTCTCGTTCAGCTCAGAGCCGATGTCATCTTCTCCGCGACGACGTCATGGAGCACATTGATTCAATACGACAATGTGAGCGAGAGCATGGGTGTGAACACGCGATTCAACTGGATCCCCGAGGCAGGTCGAGAGATCTTTGTCGTGCTGAACCACAATCTGCAGGACCTCGACTTGAACAATCGCTTTGAATCAGCGCTCGCCGATCTCGCCATTAAGGTCAATTACACGTTCCGATATTGAGGCGCGTTCGAGGCCGAGCCAGGCGCGGAATCGGTCGCTGGATACAGAGGTCTCAGATCTCCCGGAGACAATAGATCTCTGCATTGCTCCGTGTTGCCAGACATCGCTTGATTGCGAAACGCGAGTGGTTTAGCGTGCCGCGAGGAACAAGTCGAGCACCGGAGGGTCCACAGATCAGTGGGCCCGTGGGAATTAGGAAAAGAGAAGGAATATCAAATGCTTACGCCAGGCAAGACACTAGCCGTTCTAGTTGGGCTGACCATTGGGATAGCGACGGGCGCGCAGGCCGTCGCGCCGGATTTCATGGACAAGCTCGGCGCTGCTGCGCGGCCGGCCGAGGACAAGGCACGGGACGGCTCCCGGCGCCCGTATCAGGTCATGCAGCTGCTCGACGTGCGGGAGGGAATGACGGTCGTCGATGTCGCGGCCGGTGGAGGCTGGTACACGGAGGTGCTGTCGGCCGCAGTTGGGCCCAGCGGCACCGTGATTGCGCAGTTCGGCTCGGGGGGTGATGCTGCGCAGCGTCAGGCTAGACAGGCAAGAGCGGATCGGCTCGGTAACGTTCAGGCTCTGTTCGACGGGCTACCAGCAGCTGGCGTGGGTGTCGCGGACCGAGCCGTGACGGCGTTGACCCTGCACCATCGCAATACGGCATTTCTGCGCGAGATTTACGAAGCCCTCAAGCCAGGCGGGATGGCGATCGTCATCGATCATGAAGGCAGCCCCGGCATGGACAACGACGAGTTGCACCGGATGGTCAAGGCCGACGCTCGGCGCATGATCGATGAAGCGGGTTTCGAGGTCGTCGCGGATTCTGATCTGCTGCACACGAGTGCAGACGACCACAGCTTGTACATCATGTCCGCGGAACTCGGGCGTGATACGGATCGCTTCCTGTTTCTCGTCAGGAGGCCCTAGGGGAATTGATCGGTTTAGGCTGGGGTGATTGCGTTGTGCTCCGGCTGACCGAGTTCTCAGCCCCCGAGCGCGTGGCTCCAGCCGCGGTAAGCCTCGGCGTGCAGCGGTACGTTGTGCACGCGCAGGATATCGATACCCTGCTTGCATAGTGCGAGAGATGCGCCGACGGTCGCGAGGTCTCTGGCCTCGGCGCTGGCGCCGGTGAGATTGCCGAAAAAGGATTTGCGCGAGTGGCCGAGGAGAACGCGCAGACCAAAGCGCCGGAACCGCCCGGCCGAGCGCAGCAGCTCGAGTGACTGCAACGCATCCTTACCGAAGCCGACACCCGGATCGAAAATCACGCGGTTGAGGTCGAGGCCAGCGTTATCCCAGTCATCGAGTCGCTCGACGAGCCATGACTCGACGGCTGCATAGGCGCTCTCGCCGGCAGGGAGCGTTCGATGCTTGTCGACGGGTACGCTGAGGCTGTGCATCGCGACCCAGTCGGCACGGCTGGATCTTGCCAGGTCGATCATCGCGGGGTTCGTTAGGCCGCTGACGTCATTGATGATGTCGACGTCGCGTTCGAGGGCGAGCCGTGCCGTCTCGGGATGATACGTATCGACACTGACGAGTGGACGCAGCGGATCGCCTGTGAGTCGCTCTTGCAGCGGCGCGAGAACCGGCTCGAGCCGTCGCCACTCCTCGGTGGCGGTGATCGGCTCAGCACCGGGGCGCGTCGACTCGGCGCCAATATCGACGATATTTACGCCCGCGTTGAGCATCGCCTCGAGTTGCGGCTGCACGGCGGCCCAATCCAGGAACGAGCCCCCATCGCTGAAGGAGTCCGGCGTCACATTGATGATGCCCATCCAGAGCGGAATGTGGTCGTCGAGAGAACGCGACCAGTCGAGAATGGTTTTTTCCGGCCGTCCAGGGAGGCGTAGTCGCGGCGCGAGCGCGACGAGCGGCGTCAGCACGAAGCTGCGTCTATGCACATCGCGATGCGGTATCGTCAGTGTCTCGGTTTCGATGCGCTCGTCGCCCCAGAGCAGGATATCGATGTCCAGTGCGCGCGGCGCCCAGCGATCGCCTTGGCTGCGGCCGAGAGACTGCTCGATGGTCTTTATCTTTTCTCGCAGCGCTTGCGGTTCGTGCTGCGTCTGCGCGTCGAGGACGAGATTCAAAAACGGCAAGTTCCAGTCTGACGGCGCGTCGGGTGGCAGCAGAGCCGGGGACTCGACAACAGGTGAGACACGGCGTACGGCTACGCCGCCTTTCTCTAGTGCAGCGATGCCGCAGCGCAAATTTTCGCGCCGATCGCCGATATTCGATCCGAGTCCGAGGTAAGTTTGCATGTAGTCGTTAGTTGCGCGTGCCTAGTGCGGCCGCTCGTTGCTGCTAGTATAAGCCGCAACGATCACCACCAATCGTTCATCGGGGGACGAAATGAAAACGAGAGCCGCGGTCGCATGGGAAGCTGGTCAGCCATTAACTGTCGAGGAGGTCGACATAGAAGGGCCAAAAGCCGGTGAGGCGCTCGTCCGGATCGTCGCCACGGGTGTCTGTCACACGGACGCTTATACGCTGTCCGGCAGCGACCCGGAAGGCGCGTTCCCGTCCATACTCGGCCACGAGGGTGGCGGCATCGTCGAGGAGGTCGGCGCTGGTGTCACGAGCGTCAAGCCCGGCGATCACGTCATTCCGCTCTATACGCCGGAGTGCCGCGAGTGCAAGTTCTGCAAGTCCGGCAAGACGAACCTCTGTCAGGCGATTCGCGTAACGCAAGGGCAGGGCCTCATGCCCGACGGCACGAGCCGATTCTCTGCGGGAGGCAAGCAGATCCTACATTTCATGGGCACGTCGACATTCTCAGAGTACACAGTGCTGCCCGAGATCGCACTCGCGAAGGTCGCTGAGTCGGCTCCGCTCGAAAAAGTTTGCCTGCTCGGTTGCGGTATCACGACAGGCATCGGCGCAGTGTTGAATTCAGCTAAGGTCGAGCCCGGCTCGACCGTCGCCGTGTTCGGACTCGGCGGCGTGGGCTTGAGTGTCATTCAGGGCGCTGTGATGGCCAAAGCCGAACGCATCATCGCGGTTGACGTGAATGTCGACAAGGAGCAGATGGCTCGCCAACTCGGAGCGACCGATTTCGTCAATCCGAAAGACTACGATCAGCCGATCCAGGACGTCATTGTCGAACTGACCGACGGCGGAGTCGATTATTCGTTCGAGGCCGTCGGCAACGTCGATCTCATGCGCGCGGCGCTGGAGTGTTGCCACAAAGGTTGGGGCGAGTCGACGATCATCGGTGTCGCAGGTGCCGGCCAGGAGATCTGCACGCGGCCGTTTCAGCTCGTGACGGGGCGCGTCTGGCGTGGCAGTGCGTTCGGCGGGGTCAAGGGACGCAGTGAGCTACCCGGCCTCGTGGATCAGTATATGGCCGGTAACGTCAAGGTCGATGAGATGATCACGCACACGATGGGCCTGGAGGATATCAATCGTGCGTTCGATCTCATGCATGAGGGACAGAGCATCCGCTCCGTCATTCACTTTTGACTGGCCCAGACTAGAAATCGTAGCGCAGCTCGATACCTGCATAGATGTTCCGATCGGGACCCGGCTCGAAGTAGCGGCTGCCGAACGCATTGATACGCAAGTTCGAGTTGTACGACTCATCGAACAGGTTGTTGATGCCGATGAACGGCGAAGCAATCAGCGGCCCCATCGTCGTTTCTATTCCCACGCGTGCGTTTGCGATCGTATAGCTATCGCTGATGGCCGTGTTGGAGTTGTTTGCGAACATATCGTCGGCATGCAGGACATCGAGCGCGGCGAAAGCACCGGACGGAAGGTTGTAAGTGATCTCTCCGAATAGCAGGTGCTCCGGCGTCCCCGGAATAATGTTCCCTGCAAAGTCATTACCGTTGTTGTCGATGAACTGCTTGAACGTGAAATCCGAGTACGTATAGCTCAGCACGACGCTGAGGTTTTCGATCGGTTCAGCCTGAATGGAGAATTCGAGCCCTGTCCGGTCCGATTTTCCGGCGTTTGCGAAAAACTCTCGTCCGACCGTCTCAAAAGGGATGAGCTCGTCCTCGACGTCGATCGAGAATGCTGCAAGCTCGTAGCTCGATCGCTGGCCTAATCGGCCACGTAGCCCGACCTCGAGGCTGGTCGCCTGCTGAGGCTCAAGACTGAGATTGAAGCCGCCGCCGCCAGAGGGGTTCGAGAATTCCGTTGTCGTCGGCGTCTCGAACGATGTGGACAGCGTGCTGTAGAGCGTCAGATCCGGGGTCAGCTTGGCGACGATGCCGAGCATCGGGTTCACGTTATCGAGCGTCCGCGACCCGGAATCGTTGCCATCGGCTAAGAACCGGTCAGTCGCGGTGAACTCGATCTCGTCGAAACGTAGACCGAACGACAAATCGATCGTGTCGCTCAGGGTCAGCTGATCCTGAATGAACACTCCCAATGACTTTACGCGTTCGTTCTGATCGAACGTGAGCGGTCCGATCGTGCCGAGCAGGTTGTCGAATCGCCTGCGGTCGTCGTCTTGGTCGTCGAAGTCCAAGCCGACAATTAGGCGATTCGGCATCTCCTGAAACATGCCCGAATACGTGTAGCTCACGCCGCCACCTGTAAACGCGCGGTCGATTTCGACAGTGCCGCCGCCGGTGAACGGCAGCTTGTTCGCGAAGTCGCGGCTCACGTGATAAGTCCGGACCGCTAGCTCGTGAGCGTCAGAAAAGGGCAGTGTGTAAACGAAGCCGAGGCGTGTCTGCTCGAGTGCTTCGCCAGCGTCGAAGTTCAGATTGGCGTCGCGCGCCGAGCGTGGGTCGGCTTCGGCCTGGGCTGCGTTGATGCCGCCCGGATCGTTCGACACGGGCTGATCCGTATGGTTGACGACCGCGAGAAAGGTGCTGTCGTTGCCGAGGTCGAAATTGAAGCGGCCGCTGAACTGCAGGTTCTCCGCTTCGCTGTGCTCGCGGTAGCCGTCGATCTCCATATCGGAGAGACTCATGAGGTAGTTCACGCGGCCCGTCTGCCCGCCGGTCTTGACCTGGATCTTGCGAAAGTCGTACGCCCCGGTGGAGAGTCGTGCGGTTGCAAACGGGGTTTCCGGGCCGCCTTCGGAGACGACGCTGATGACGCCGCCGGAGGCATTACCGTAAAGGCTGGAGCTCGGACCGCGGATCACCTCGATCTGCCGGGCCGAGCCGATGTCGATACTGTCCACCGCGCCTTGACCGTCCGGCAAAGTCTCGGGGATGCCGTCGACGAGAATTTTCACACCGCGAATGCCGAAGGCCGCACGAGCCCCGAAGCCGCGGATCGAAATTCTGAGATCCTGGGCGAAGTTGTAGCGATTCTGCATGAATAAGCCCGGTACACGAGTCAGGGCCTCGTCCAGGGCGAGCTGCTGGCGGCCGAGCTGTATTTCGTCGGTGCCGATGATGCTAACGGCTCCCGGAACGCTATCGAGTGCCGTCTCGAGCCGCGTCGCCGTCACGATGATCTCTTCGAGCGCCTCATTCGTAGCTTCGGAGGCTTCCTGCGCCCATAGCAGCATCGGTGCAAAACTGAGCCCGGAGGCCGTGACGCAGGATGCGATGAATTTGGCCGTGATCCTTCTCTTGCCATTCATTATTCTTGCCTCTCGAAGTTCTCAGCTACAGGGGCCGGAGCAATCATACACGCTCGCTCAGGCATTTCCCTCCAATAGGCGCTCGATGAGATACAAAATGCGCTGGGTGTGTGCACGTGTCTCCAGGCTGCCGCCGCGTTTACGGTTCAGCAGACGCTCGATTTCCCGCACCTGGTACAGCGCCATCGATTTCGATGTGTGGTCATAGTCGTTCTCATCGGCAACGACGCCGATGAGCCGCTGCACGTACTCGGTTTGCAGGTTCTGCCGGAAGGTGTTCACGTCGCCGCGCAGGTCTGCGGAGAAGATCGCTTCGGTCAGATCCGTCATGACTTCAGCCAGCCCGTACTCGTTGCCATAGAGACGCGAATCGGTGATGCGCGTCATGACGCGCGGGTGCAGGAAGTGATCGAGTGCGCTGCTCTGCAGGTCCAAAACCCATTCGTGGATCTTGGGATCCTCGGTCGAATTTCTGAAGTTCCAGAGGCGCCGCTGCTCTTGCAGCCGGTTATAGAGATCCTCCGGCGCAGCTAAGGCTGACGGTGCGAAAAGATGCTCTGACAGGGCTGTCATGGCTCGCTGTTGGTCGGCGAGTGCGACAGGCTCGAACGGCGTGCGCGCGCCGGCTTGACCAACGACGGAGCGGTTGATGTACACGCCACCGATCTGGTGCGTGAGCACGCCCATCGACCGAGCTAATTGCGCGAGCATCACGATATAACCGTCGCGTAGCTCATGGTACGACTCGCCATCGCGTGAGAGCTTGTCGACGGCCTCGTCGAGTAAGCTCTCGATCAGCTCGATGCGTTCCACGGCGTAGCCGATCGGGTCGCTGCTCATGTCATACCAGTGAATGCGAGGATCCGACCCCAGGCCGGCCCCGCGCATGACATGATCGTCCGCACCGAAGAGTAACGAAGGCTGCGTCGAACGCGCGGCGATCGATGCTAGGCGCTGTTGCTCTGCGTCTGTATCGTCGATGCCCTGCGAGTAGCTGTATTCGACGATCCAATCATCGTACGGCCCGGGAACGACAGTGAAGAAATTCGTTTGTTCGCGACCGGGCGGCGCGACATGGATATCGGTGTAGTCCATTACTGTCGCATAGAGGCCGGCACGATCGACCGAACTGCGATCGTAGAGCTCATCGTGGCTGAGCATTTGCGAGCCGGCGAAATTATGCGCGAAGCCGAGCGTGTGACCGACTTCGTGCAGCACCAGATCGATGAGAAATTCGCGCAGCACCTGTTTCTCGACGGCGGAGCCGAGATTCAATGCGTTCACGGCGAAACGCCCGAACGCGTGGCTGACCTGCAGGTCGTGAGCGAAGGAGCAAACCTCGTGCGCCAGACCCGCTGGGACCGCAGCGGCTTGGCCGCCGAGGCTACTGAGAATGCGCTGATACTGGACGCGCCGCAGCGTGGTCGCATACTCGAGCATGATGTCCGCACCGATGATCTGGCCCGTGCGCGGGTTCGTGAACGAAGGCCCGTAGCCAGAGAACAGCGGATCGGGTGACGAGGTCCAGCGCAGCACGTTGTAACGAACGTCCTCCGCTTCCCAATCAGCGTCGTCCGGTTGCACGCGAACTTCGATCGCATTTCTAAAGCCGATTTTCTCGAATGCGCTATTCCATGCGAGCACGCCTTCACGTACGGCGTCGCGGAACTCCATCGGCGTCGTGTTCTCGATCCACCAGACGATCGGCTCGACGGGCGCAGAGATTTCAGCGTCTGGATCCTGCTTGACGAGATGCCAGCGCTCGACGAGATCTCGATACGGCGTCGGATGATCCTGGGTCAGGTCCGTTATCTGCTGGGAAAAGTAGCCCATGCGGTGATCTGTGAAGCGAGGCTCGTAATCATTTTCCGGTACTGCAATCAGCGAGTGCTGAACGGAGATGCTGACGTAGCGGCTGTCCGTGATTTCTTCGTTACCTTGTACGACCGGTGCCGGGTTGTCGTAGACATATTCGACCTGGATATCGGTATTGAGCGGGTAGCTGCGAATAGCCGTAATCTTGGTTTTATCGTCGCTGAGGTTGCCGAGTCGAAAGGCGTCTTTCGGCCCTTGATCCGGATCAGGCGTTGCTTTGATTTGCAGCAGATTTTCGTTCACGAAGAGCTCATCAACGCCGATCAGGAGATCGCCGGTTTCCTCGTCCTCGGCGGCGATCTCCACGGAAGCCAGCAGGGCCGGACTGATATTTGCAGTAGAAGCGCGGCTCAGCGGATGCGCTGGATCGAAATAGAAGGCGGTATTTTCGTAGTGAAACTCGATCCGGTCATAGTGCCTGCGCAGAGAGATAATACGGTTCTCGCGAAAATTTCCCCTGAAATGCCCGCCCTGGCGAACGCCATTGATACTGACGGCGAAGTAAATAAATTCGCGATTGAGCTGATCAGGCTTGATGAGCAAATGCGTCTCACCTGACTCACGGTTGCGGAAAAGCGTAAAGAGACCCTCGATACGATCGCTCTCGCCTGCGATGTCCGCGATCGTCCGCGGGCTGTCTTCTTCCTCAGCCTCACCGTTCTCCTGAGCGCTGCCCGGCGTGCCGATAACGAGGCTCATCAGTATTAGGAACATCCAGACAGGGGTGTCGAATTTCATGACGTTTACCTCCGCGAGGGCCTCGAAGCATAGAAAATCTAAGTGCGCTGGGCTAGCTCTGCCTTCGCTCGAAGGCTGCACGGGTATTGCTCAGGCGTTGTAAACGCGCACACGTAGTGGCGATGGCGATGCCACCGGTGCCATGGTAGAATCGTTCGATCACGCAACTGTTGTATTATTACAACACGCGTACTGAACTTGGGGAGTGACGTTCGCATTGACAGCTGGACGTTGTCTTTTCTGAGGGGCGGCTCAACAGCGCCCCTTTTTCTTTGCCCGAAACGAATTCTGCTCCATGGTCTGCGCTTCCGCTTTTTCGACGGCGCTGGCGCGCCGACGAAGCCAAACCCGCCTCCTGTAAGATGGCTGCTGCAACCGTCCATCGTGCGAGCGTGAGCGTATCGGGCCATGACAGCAGCGAAGATCTGCATCTATCTACCGGTTGATGAGTCCGGCAAATCGCATCGACGCCTCGAGTCGGCTGGATGCACCGTGGTGCTCGGCGATGCGCGTTGGGGCACGGGTGTCGACCGGGATTCCGTCGCACGCCTTGCACGCGGTGCGCACGTCCTGATGGGCTCGACGATTCGCGGCGCGCCGCTCGATGCCTCGTTTCTCGACGAGTTGCCGGAGCTCAGAATCATTTCGAAATACACGATTGGTGTCGAGGACGTTGATCTGGATGCGGCGACGGAGCGTGGTGTGATCGTGACGCATTGTCCGACCGAGGCGAATTGGGGCGGCGTTGCAGAAGGCACACTCGCGTTTATGCTGACGCTGCTCAAGCGCTTGCGCGAGCGCGATCGCCACGTCAAGCAGGGCGGTTGGCGCGACCCGAGCCTCGTCGGCCGATATGTCGGGTCGCGACAGGATGGCTTCCCCGGCTTGACGATCGGTATCGTTGGCTTAGGCCGTATTGGCACGCGCGTCGCTGACCTGCTCGCGCCGTGGCGCGTGCGCGTGCTCGGTGTCGATCCGTACGTCGAGCTGGCGAAGTTCGTGCACCACAACGTGGAGCGCGTCGATCTCGATACGCTGCTGCGATCAGCCGACGTCGTCTCGCTCCATTGTGCACTCACGAGTGAGACCCGCGGCCTGATTGGTGCCACAGAACTCGGGCGCATGAAGCACGGCGCAGTGCTCATCAACTCGGCCCGCGGCGCGCTCGTGGATATCGACGCACTCGCGGATGCGCTCGACGCGGGCTCGCTCGCCGGCGCGGCATTGGACGTGTTGCCCGAGGAGCCGCCACCGTCCGACTCACGCCTGAAGCGCATGGACGACCGTGTATTGCTGAGTCCGCACATGATCGCGGCCAACGATCGGGGCACGCTATACGCGGCGATTCCTTGGGCGACGGATGCGGCGCTTGCAGCGCTCGCCGGCTGTGTTCCGGAGCACGTGGCCAATGTTGCTGCCATTCCGTGCTGGCGGGAGCGTTTCGAAGGCAGGCCATTGATCGCGGAAAAGAAAAAGTAGCTCCGCGTATGGTTGCTCGAAAAATCACGAGTCGGGTCGGCGGCTCGCAGCCGATTAACGGGAATGCTCGGGCGATCTGGTCATGGGCGTTATACGATTTCGCGAACTCGCCGTTCTCGACGCTGGTCGTGACGTTCGTCTTCGGCACGTATTTCACGCAGGCGATTGCCTCGGACCCGATTGTTGGAACGGCACTCTGGTCGCGAGCCATGACGATCACTGCCCTCATCGTTGCCATTTGCTCGCCCGTGCTCGGTGCGCTTGCCGATCGCGGGGGCTACCGCAAGGCGTTCGTGCTGATATTCACGCTGATCTGTGTCGTTGCGACGACGGCTTTGTACGGTGTGTTGCCGGGGCAAGTCATGGCTGCGCTCGTGCTTGTCGTTATAGCCAACATCGCATATGAATTTGCAGCTGTGTTCTACAATGCGTTCCTGCCCGACATCGCTCCGCGCGAGCGAATAGGCAGAGTATCCGGCTTGGGTTGGGGGTTGGGCTACATCGGCGGTCTCGCGGCGCTGGGCGTCGCGCTCGTCACGCTCGTTCAGCCCGAAACGCCATGGTTTGGATTTTCTCGCGAAGCCGGGGAGAACATCCGCGCAACGAACTTACTCGTTGCAGCCTGGCTGCTGGTGTTCAGCATCCCGCTCATGATTTGGGTGACCGAGGACCGCTCTGAGATCTCAAAGGCCGGGCAGGTTCTCGTCGATACGGCCAAGCAGCTTACGGGAACGTTCAGCGAAATTCGCCGATATCGGCAGATCGTGCGCTTTCTTATCGCGCGGCTCATTTTTAACGACGGTCTCGTAACGATTTTCGCATTCGGTGGAATTTACGCAGCGGAAACGTTCGGGTTTTCGCTCGAGGAGGTGTTGATCTTCGGCATCGTGTTAAACGTCGCGGCGGGCAGCGGCGCACTGCTCATGGGGCATCTCGACGATTGGATCGGTGGTAAGCGTACCGTCGTGTTATCACTCATCGGGCTTATTGTGGCGACGCTGTTGGCGGTATTTGCGACGACGAGACTGTGGTTCTGGGTGGCTGGCATCATAATCGGCGTTTTCGTCGGGCCGAATCAGGCTGCAAGCCGCTCGCTCATGAGCCGCTTCGTGCCGCCGCGATTCGAGAACGAGTTCTTCGGTTTCTTCGCCTTTTCCGGCAAACTCACGGCTTTCATGGGGCCGTTTCTGCTGGGTGTGCTAACTCAGTTGACGGGTTCGCAGCGGGTCGGCGTGGCTGCCGTGCTCGGATTCTTCGTCGTAGGGCTGGCGTTGATGCTGACGGTCGACGAGGAGGAGGCCATCATGGTAGCGGGCCGATCATGAAGGGAGCCCGCAGCTCGGTCCGCGTGCGGATTGGATTGGCAGAGGAGTATTACGGCCTATGCGCCTAGGTGTGCCGAAGGAGATCAAGGACAACGAGAATCGTGTTGCGATGACCCCGGCTGGTGTCGCGCGGCTCATCGAGGCAGGTCATCCGGTGCGTGTCGAACATGGCGCCGGAAACGGCTGTGGTTTCGCGGACGATGACTACGTGTCAGCCGGTGCGCAGCTCTGCGACCGGGCGGCGGCGTGGGACACCGAGCTCGTCGTGAAAGTCAAAGAACCGCTCGAGTCGGAGTATGGTTTTTTGCACGGGCAGATCGTATTCACGTATCTGCATCTTGCGGGCGTACCGGCAGCGTTGACCGAAGCGCTCCTCGCAAGCCGCACGACGGCCGTCGCCTACGAGACTACCGAGGATGCAGCCGGGCGCTTGCCGCTGCTCGCGCCGATGAGTGCCGTTGCCGGCAGCATGGCGCCGATCGTTGGCTCGTATCATCTCGCGCGCTTCAACGGCGGCCGCGGGATGCTCCTTGGCAAGGTGCTCGGTCAGCCTTACGGGCGTGTCATGATCGTCGGTGACGGTGTAGTCGGCAGGCATGCGGCGTCGGTCGCTACGGCCATGGGTGCCGAAGTCTATCTCTTCGGCCTCAATGCCGAGCTTGGCCCAGCGCTCAAAGCCGAAATCTCGCAGGATCTCAACTTCGTCATATCGACACGGGAGTCGCTGGCCGAGCACGCGCGCGACTCGGATCTGCTCATCGGCGCCGTGCTCGTCGAAGGCGCCCGCGCGCCGCACCTGATCTCCGCAGCGATGGTCGCGACGATGCCGAAGGGCTCGGTCATCGTCGATGTCAGTATCGATCAGGGCGGTTGCGTAGAGACGTCGCGGCCGACGTCGCATTCCGAGCCCACGTTCGTCGAGCATGGTGTCATTCATTACTGTGTTACGAACATGCCTGGCGCTTACCCGCGTACGTCCACGTTCGCATTGACCGATGCGACGCTGCCGTACGTATCCCGCATTGCCGACAGCGGCTTGTCTGTGTTCTCCGAGGACGCGGGCTTCGGCAACGGGGTCAATACGCTCGATGGATTTTTGACATGTCTGCCCGTTGCCGAGGCGTTGGGAATGCAGGACCGTTACCGGTCTCTGAGCGAGATACTCGCCTGAGGCGTTTGCGAGAATCTGCTAACTGGCCCAGGGGTCGAAATCGAGCGCCTTCAGCGGCGCCGCTGTCTCGGGATCGATGACAAGCGTCAGCGCGCGATCACCGCCGACGACTGGGAGGTAGAAAATTTCCGCCGGGTCCATTCCGAGATCTCGACTGACGCGTGAGATTTCCTCGGCGGTATCGGGTCGTTGTTCGAGTAGGGTGCTGAGCGGTTCAGCCCGTGCAAGGACGGCATTTTTGGATTCAGCGTATGCACGCCAGCGGTCCGGGCGGCGCTCGATATCGGGCTTGCCCTCGAATAATGTTTCTTCGAGCAGGCGCTGGAACTCGACCGGGTCGGACGGAACGCTCGCGAAGGCGAGCAACGGGCCGACGAGCGGTTTGTTCTCGAAAGCGGTTCCCGCGACAGCAGCGGCATCCACATCGCGCTTGGCGAGCACCTCGATTCGATCCACCGCGAAGACCACGTAATAGGGCCGTTCCTGAAATATCATGGAGGTGCCGTAGAGTAGGGCGGACAGCTGGATCATGGCGATCATCGTCACATCGATTGCGAGACCGCGTTTGCCTGGCCGGAACAGGATTAACGTCATTAGCGGACCAACAACTAGATCCACGCCGATCAGGACGCGCAGCACATTCCAGGCACCCTTGATGTCGAAATACGGAGCTGGATACCAGATGAAGAAGATCACGCCGCAGACAGCGCCGACGATCGTCGCGCTCAGTCCCAGATGATTCAGAAAAGCACGCCGTGTGCTCACGCCGCGCCACCCGCGCTGGCCGTCGCTCGATACTGGATTCCCGTTACTCATCGCCCGTGTATGTAACTCAGGTGCTCGCGCGTTTCAATCGAGCGCGTCTATACTTCGAGAACCCACCTCGCCGAGGATATTCGAGATATGCAGGTCATCGCCGAGATCCAGGCCGGACAAGACGAGCTGACTGCTTGGCGGCGCCATCTTCATAGCCATCCCGAGCTAGCGTACGAGGAAGTCCAGACCGCCGAGTTCGTGGCGCAGAAGCTCGATGCCTGGGGGTTGCGCGTGCATCGCGGGCTTGCGACAACCGGTGTCATCGGCACGCTCGAGCGTGGCGCGGGGCGGCGGGTCGGATTGCGCGCGGACATGGATGCGCTACCGATTCATGAAGCCAATACCTTCGAGCACCGATCACGTCATGACGGCAAGATGCACGCGTGCGGGCACGACGGGCACACCGCCATGTTGCTTGGCGCGGCGCGTTATCTCGCTGAGCACGGGCGCTTCGAGGGAACGATTCAGTTTATTTTCCAGCCGGCGGAAGAAGCCGCGGGCGGCGCCAAGGTCATGATCGACGAAGGTCTTTTCGAGACCTTCCCGGTCGACGCCGTTTTCGGTATGCACAATTGGCCGGGACTGGACGCTGGGCGCTTCGCAATGCGCACGGGGCCGATGATGGCCTCTATGGATTGCTTCGACATGGAAATTCAGGGGCATGGCGCACACGGTGCGTTGCCGCACAACGGTGTCGATCCCGTTGCAGCAGCGGCGCAGGTCATATCGGCGCTGCAGACCGTCGTAAGCCGTAACGTCAATCCGTTGGAGGCGGCGGTCATCAGTGTGACCAAAATCCACGGCGGCGATGCCCACAACGTTATTCCCGACATTGTTCAGCTGGGTGGAGCGATTCGGTGCTTCGATGATGAGTTGCGCGCGTTTCTATGTCGCCGCGTCGTGGAAGTTGCCAACGGCGTTTGCGAGGCGCTCGGCGCAACCATTGTCGTCAATTTCAATAGTGGGTATCCGGCTGTCAAGAACTGGCCGGAGCAGACCGAGCTCGCCGCCTCGGTCGCAACTGCGATCGTTGGCGAACAGAACGTCGATGCGGCGTCGCTGCCGGTCATGGTGTCTGAGGATTTCGCTTTTATGCTTAAGGAGAAACCCGGATGTTATGTTTTTATCGGTAACGGCGCGGGTGAGGGCGCGTGTATGATCCACAACCCGGATTACGACTTCAATGACGCGATCTTGCCGCTCGGCTCCACCTACTGGGTTCGGCTCGCCGAGAGTTTTCTTGGTGTCTCATCGCGTTGAGTTCTGGTGGTGTTTTGTGCATTGTCGCGCCCTTCGCCGAATCTTGGTGCGTGATGTCGGGACTCGGTCCTGGTCGCAAGACGAGACATGCGAGGATTAGTTGAGTGCTGAAGGTTTTACATGGAGCAGAGTAAGGTGTCGGAGATCGAGCGTAAGTTCTTTTTCGTGTTTCCAGGGCAAGGTTCGCAATACCGAGGAATGGGCTCCGACCTCGTCAGCGAATTCGAAAGTGCCCGAGAGATATTCGAGCGCTCTAGCGAAGTGGTGGGCTACGACATGGCCGCTCGTTGCTTCGAGGACCCAGACGGAAAATTGAATCTGACTCGATTCACGCAGCCCGCTTTGGTCACGCATCAACTCGCTTGTCTTGCGGCTTTGCAGAACTTGCTTGGCGACATAGCTGCGAAGCCTGTTCTCA
>Ga0224512_10002153_pt1 | contig 18243 bp, 18 predicted proteins | sample SF_May12_sed_USG_4_FD_169103 | JGI IMG/M metagenome (GOLD analysis project Ga0224512, IMG submission 169103) | Sediment microbial communities from San Francisco Bay, California, United States - SF_May12_sed_USGS_13 | ecosystem: Environmental > Aquatic > Marine > Sediment | place: USA... | reverse complement strand
TGAGCGATTTTGACGGTACGGTTCGCTTTCTCGACTTTGCGGGTTCGGGAGTCGTGCACATGTGCGGCGCGGCCGCGGCACTTGCGGGCGTTTTGCTGCTTGGGGCCCGCAAGGGAAAATACGGACCGGGCGGACAGGTAAACGCAATCCCGGGCTGCAATCTGCCGCTCGCGGCGCTAGGCACGCTGATCCTGTGGCTCGGCTGGTTCGGCTTCAACGGCGGCTCGGAGCTCAAAGTCTCCGACGTCGGTGAAGCAAACGCAGTTGCGCTCGTTTTCGTCAATACGAACATGGCGGCGGCAGGCGGGCTTGTGTTCGCCCTGATATTGTCACGTATCTGGTTCGGCAAGGCCGACCTGACAATGGCATTGAACGGCGCCCTGGCCGGTCTGGTCGCGATCACGGCGGAACCGCTGACTCCGGAACCGTTAATGGCAACGTTGATCGGCGCGATCGGCGGCGTCCTCGTCGTCATCTCGATCGTCACACTCGACAAGCTCCGGATCGACGATCCCGTCGGTGCGATTTCGGTGCACGGTGTCGTGGGGATGTGGGGCCTGATCGCGGTCTGCATCACGAATCCCGACGCTTCACTGAAATGGCAACTGGTTGGCATCATTTCGATTTTCACCTGGGTCTTTACAATGAGCTTCATTGTCTGGTTCATTATCAAACTTACGCTGGGCATGCGCGTTTCCGAGGAAGAGGAATACGAGGGCGTCGACATCAGCGAATGCGGACTCGAAGCGTATCCCGAATTCACAGCAGCCGAGTGATCGGCAGGGCCGCCCGATTTTATCGCCGCGAGCCTGGTATAACACGGATCTCGCGGCCGCGCGTGGAAAACGGATAAATCCCCCTCGATAGAGGTACTTAGCGGGCCCCCGGGCCCGCTTTTCTTGGCGCCTGCGGACCCAGTATGCGCAATCCGCTGTGACCATCATCACAGCCAATTGGGGCTCGTCATGCTCTAATGCGTTATAGTCCCGTAGCTTCAAGGACGTTCTGCGATGATTGTATCCCGACTATCGAGCCTGCTCGTAGCCGTTGCCCTTACCGGCAGTGGCATCGCGTTGGCGAGCGATATTTACAAGTGGACCGACGCTGACGGTAGCGTGCATTACGGCGACCGACCGTCGGGAGCCCCCACCGAGCAGCGTCTCACGATCGCCTCGAATCGCACGGACAGCGCAGCCGTGCAGGCGCGCGCACAGGCGCGACGCGAGGCGCGGGCGGCGCGCAACGAAGCCGCCGCGGGCGCACCGCAGGAAAAGACCCGTGAAGAGTTGCGCGCCGAACGCGAGGAGCGCGCGCAGCAATGTCAGCAACACCGCGACCGCCTCGAAAGCTATTTGCAGTCGCAGCGCCTGTATCGCGAGAACGCGAGCGGTGAGCGAGAGTATCTCGACGAACAGGAAATTCTCGACGCGCGTGCCGCTGTGCAGGAAAAGATTCAGGAATACTGCAGCTAGCACGCCGCCGGAACCCGTCTCGGTCCTCACCAGGAGTAGCTTGGGGACATTCTGCATTCTATCCCAGCGTCGTGTCCGGAAAGTGTTGGGTCCGGATAATGCAGAATGTCCCCATTATTTGCGGGCAGACCCGTCGTTCTTTCTGAACGGCATCGCTCTGTTCCTGAAGACTGATTTCTGCCGGACACGCCCCTACAGCATGTCTTTCGAAACCCGGGGTCCCTACACGGTACAATCCGCGTACCGATTGTGAGGAGCAGCGGATTTGGCCGCAGCCATCGAATCCGAAAGCAGGCAGACTCACGCCTACCTGCCCGATTTCTGTGCCGCGGGCACCGTATTCGTCGTCGTGCTGATTGCCGAACTCGTTGCGATCCTGCTGACGCTTGCGGCGCACGACGGTCCGGGACGTTTTCTGATCGAACTCTCGAAAATGTCGCTGTACATCCTGTGGATTGCGCTGCTCAGTTGCGCCGTGCTGTGTCAGCTAAAAAGCAGACTCGAGGGCGCGGGTAAGACTCGCGCGTTTGTTTTGAGCTTTGTTTTGCTCGAATCCCTGTGCCTGGCGCTCGCCGAGATTTCCTACCAGGTAACGCGCATTTTTGGCGAATCGACGATCATCAACGACTCGCATGCCGGCTTCATGCTGCGCACATTTGCGATCAGTTCGATCGTGATTGCGCTCGCGATGCGCTACCTGTATGTCGCCAGCGAATGGCGACGCAGCATCGTGCTCGAGGCCCAGGCCCGCATCAGCGCACTGCAGGCTTTGATCCGGCCACACTTCCTGTTCAACAGCATGAACACGATAGCCTCGCTGACACGCACCAATCCGCGCCAGGCCGAGGAGGCCGTTGAGGATTTGTCCGATTTGCTGCGGGCAAACCTCGGCGGCTCGGGCGATCGAACGACTCTCAAGGAGGAACTCGAGGTTGCCGCGATCTATCAGCGTATCGAGAAATTGCGGCTCGGCGAACGGCTCAATGTGCGGTGGGATATCGACGACTTGCCAATGCGGGCACTGATTCCGAGCCTGACCATTCAGCCACTTCTCGAAAACGCGATTTACCACGGCATCGAATTGCTGGCCGGCGGCGGCGATGTAACGGTCTCGGGCAGACATGATGGCAAGTATCTCGATATTACGATCTCGAACCCCAGGCAACCGGGCAAACAACGCCCGGTCGACGGCAACAAGATGGCGCTCGCAAATATCCGCCAGCGTTTCGAGCTTGCGTACGGCAATCGCGCTACTGTCGATGTCGAGGAGAGCGACACGAACTACTCGGTCAGGCTGCGCTTTCCTCGCGATGAGGGGGCGAAATGAAAGTCCTGGTCGTTGACGACGAGAAACCGGCGCGGGATCGGCTCAAGCAGATGATCGATGAACTCGAGAATTTCGAAGTCGTCGCTGAAGCCGCAAACGGAAGGGAGGCGATCGCGCTTGCGTCGAAACTGCAGCCGGAAATCGTGTTGCTCGATATCCGCATGCCCGGTCTCGACGGCATTGAGACGGCGCATCATCTCAATACCATGCAACAGCCGCCTGCCATCGTATTCGCAACGGCTTACGATGAATATGCCATTGACGCGTTCGATGCACGGGCCATCGGCTACGTTCTCAAACCCGTGCGCAGCGAGCGTCTCGAGCGCGCGCTCGATCACGCAGCTCGCCTGACCGGACAGACGCTCAACGAGATTGCAGCTGAGTCACGCATCGAATCGCGACGCCAGCACGTCTGCACACAGGTGCGTGGCGAACTACAACTGATTCCGGTCAGCGAAATCAGCTATTTCAGCGCCGATCAGAAATACGTTTGCGTGCATCATTCGGGCGGGCAGAATTTGATCGACGATTCCCTGAAATCTCTCGAAGACGAATATGCCGATGATTTTGTGCGAATTCACCGCGGTGCACTGGTGGCCATCGCAAGCATCGACCGGCTAGAGAAGCTGCCCGACGGTAAATCTCGCGTCGTGCTCCGCGACCGCTCACATGCAGCCGACGATGACCTGATAATCAGCCGGCGCCACGTTGCCAATGTCCGCCGGCGTCTGAAAAGAGGTTGAATTTTGAAAGTACGGATTGCAACGCGCAAGAGCGCGCTCGCGCTATGGCAGGCTAATCACGTCGCGGACGCGCTGCAGATGTTGCCCGAGGTCGACACCGTTGAGCTCATACCGCTCACGACGCGCGGCGATGAAATCCTGGATCGCAGTTTGCAGAAAATCGGCGGCAAGGGTCTGTTTATCAAGGAGCTGGAAATCGCGATGCAGGTGAACGACGCAGACATTGCGGTACATTCGATGAAAGACGTGCCGGCCGAGATGCCGGCCGGTTTCTGCATCGCGGCCATGCTCGAGCGTGCGAATTGTGCTGACGCCCTGATCAGCCGCGATAATCGTCGGCTCGATGCACTCGATGCGGGCGCTCGCATAGGCAGTTCGAGCCTGCGTCGCCAGGCTCAGCTCTTGATGCTGCGACCGGATGTTCGTGTCGAAGCGTTGCGTGGCAACGTCAATACACGGCTCGACAAACTCGAGCGCGGCGACTATGACGCGATCATGCTCGCCGCTGCCGGCCTCGAACGGCTCGAACTTGCAGACTGCATCAGTCAGCAGTTTTTGCCGACCGAGATGCTTCCCGCTGCTGCCCAGGGCGTCATCGGCATCGAATGCCTCGAAACGAACGAGGCGCTGTGCGCCATCCTGCGCCAGCTGAATCACATGCCGACCGTGCAGACCACAACAGCAGAGCGCGCGATTGCACGAACACTCGACGCGAGTTGTCAATCACCTGTGGCGAGCCATGCAAATATCGACCGCGATCGACTCACGGTCACGGCGCTGGTTGCGTTGCCCGACGGCAGCCGCTGGGTTCGCGATTCCGTGAGCGGTGAACGCGGCGAGGCCGAAGCGCTGGGTGAAGCACTGGCCGCAAGAATGATCGATCAGGGCGCCGGTGAATTGCTAGCGCTTGCGGGTGCCATGCATGATTGAAGCTTCGCTCGCCGGAGTCGGTGTTCTCGTCACCCGGCCGCGCTCACAAGCCGGCGAGCTGATCGATGCCATCGAGGCGCGCGGCGGATCAGCCGTACTGTTCCCGGCCATCGAGATTATTCCATGCGACAGAGCGGCGATCGCGGCGCAGGCGGCAGCGCTTGCTGACCCGGATATCGTCATTTTCGTCAGCACGAACGCCGTACGCTTCGGAATCGAGCACGCGCCGCGGGTACAGCTCGCTGCGGTTGGCCCGAAATCAGCCCGCGCGATCGAGGCAGCCGGGCGCAACATCGATATCCAGCCGGCGTCGGGATTCGACAGTGAGCATTTGCTCGCGGAACCGGCCTTAAGGAATGTCTCGGGCAAGACGGTGTGGGTCGTTCGTGGCCAGGACGGTCGCGAACTGATCGCCGAGACCCTGCGCAGCCGTGGCGCCGCCGTTGAATACCTATCGGTCTACGAGCGCCGCATCCCCGATGTTACCGACGCGGAGACCGCGGATATCGATGCTCGCTGGCACCGCGGTGAGATCGACGCCGTGACGGTGATGAGCGTCGCAACGTTACACAATCTCGTGAGACTGTTGCCTGAATCTGCTCGCGAGAGGCTTCGCGGAACGCCACTGGTGACGCCGGCCACCCGTGTGTTAAAAGAAGCGCTTGACCTATTTCCCGGAATCCCGGCAACGCTTGCAGATGGGCCAGACACGGACGCCATGGTTCGCGGCATCGTTGCACTCGGGCTCAAACCACGCGGACGAACCAAGATGAGTGATGTAGACAAAGACGACGAGGGCAAGCTCGCATCCGAGGAGCCGGACGTATCCAAAGAATCGGCAACCGGTCCCGAGATCCACGACGAAGCAAAAATCGAATCCAAGCCGCAATCCGAGACGAAATTCGACGACACGACCACCATCGACCAGCAGGACGCTCCCGTGAAAAAACGCGCTGGCAGGGGTATTGCCTGGATTGCGCTTGTCTTCTCGCTGGTGGCTCTCGCCGCGCTCGGCTATCGATTTTTCGAAGACTGGCGGGCGACACAGACCGCTGTGCTGACCGAAGACTCGATTGCGACCCTCGGCAGCCGTATCGCGACATCCGAAGCGTCGCTCTCCAATCTGGAAAGTCGTCTTACGGAGCTCGCCGCAAACAATGCACAGGCCACATCCGAAATCGAAACCCTGCGGCGTGATTTCGAAACTCGCCTGCAGATGCTCGATACCCTGCCGAAGCGCATGTCGGGCCTCGAGAATTCTGTCGCCTCGCTGCAGGGCATTTCCGCGGGCGCACGCGACACCTGGTTGCTGGCCGAGGCCGAATACTACATGCAGATCGCGAATGCACAGCTGCAGCTGGCGGGCAATCCACAGCTTGCGATCCTGGCCCTGGGCATGGCTGACGAGCGCGTGACCCGGATCGGCGATCCTGGGCTCACGGACGTCCGACGCGCGATCTTGAACGAACTCGCCGCGCTCGAGGTCATGGAAAAGCCCGATATCGAGGGCACTACGCTAACGCTTGCGAGCCTCGCGAGAGTCATCGACTCGCTGCCGTTGCAACGGATGGCCGATGCAGGCACAGCAGAATCGGCAGCGCCCGAGTCCGAACTCTCTGGCGTCGATCGCGCCTGGGCGTCGGTCAAACGCTCGGTCTCGGGGCTCGTCAAGATCACGCCGCCCGAGCAGGCCGAAATGCCTTTGATAACGCCCGATGCGATCTACTTCCTGCGCACGAATCTGACCCTGCAGTTGCAGGCTGCCCGACTCGCATTGTTGCGCGGCGAACAGGCCGTGTTCGAACAGAGCCTCGACGACGCCAGCGCGTGGCTCGAACAGTATTTCGATACCGAAAGCACACAGGTCGCCGCAGCGCTCGCGACAATCGATGAAATTCGCGGTGGCATGTTCTCCGTGACTCCGCCGGATATTTCTCAGTCACTGCGCCTCTTGCGCCAGTTCCGGACGCTGTCAGAGTCTGCGCAATGAAACTCGGCATTATCGTCATTGCTGTTGTCGTTCTAAGCGCATTTGCGGCGCATTTTCTGCTCGCCGATCCGGGCTACGTCATCATTAATTTCCACGGTTACCTCGTCGAAATGTCGGTACCCGTGCTCGTAGGAATTGCAGTCCTGCTCGTGATCGCAATCTGGTTGATTCGCAGAATTATTCAGGCGCCGCGCCGGATCGGTGAGGCCGCCGGTCGATATCGGGCGGGCCGCGCAGGTCAGAAACTGACGCGCGGTATGATCGAAGTTGCCGAAGGCAATCTCGCGCGCGGCGAAAAACTGCTCGCAAGAGCGGCGCGAACGAGCGACACGCCGCTTTTCAATTATCTGCAGGCAGCCCGCGCCGCGCATTTGCAGGGCCAGAACGATCGTCGCGACGAATGGCTCAAACTCGCGTATGAGCAGTCGCCGGGAGCCGCGAATGCCGTGCTCCTGACGCAGGCCGAGTTTCAGCTCGATCAGGGCCAGTACGAGTCAGCGCTCGCGACGCTGCGCCGTATTGAACAAAATTCACGCGATCACGGCTACGCACTCGAACTCTTGGGCCGACTGTACTATCGGCTCGAGGACTGGCAACACCTGGCGGAAATCTTGCCGCGCGTGCAGAAACACGGCCGTGTCGCCCGGGAGACAATCGACAAATGGACCGTTCGCGTTCATTGCGAGAAGATCGAACGCGCCGAAGACGGCGATCGCGTCGCCCTCGAATGGAAGAACGTTCCCAAACGTCTAAAGTCTGACCCGGCGCTGCTGCAGGCGTATTACACGAGTCTGATGCGCACGGGCCTTCACGCGAAGGCCGAGAAAGATCTGGCGCAGGAACTCAAAGCCGACTGGCGCAGTTCGCTCGTGCGCCTGTACGGCCTCGTCGAGGGCCCGGATGCCTCCAAACAGCTAAAGCGTGCAGAGACCTGGCTCGCAACGCACGGCGAAGATGCCGAGCTGCTGCTGGCCGCCGCTCGCCTGTGCCTTCGCAATGAACTGTGGGGTAAGGCCCGCAGTTATCTCGAGACAGTCATCAGCATTCGGCCGACGCCCGAAGCTTATCAGGTCTATGGCCGCCTCCTGAATCAGCTCGGCGACGGCGACGCCGCGGCTGACGCTTTCAAAGCCGGGCTCGGCATGGTCACCGACAAGGGACTGACGGCGATCCCGCATCTCGGAGCGGACACGTGACAAAGACTCCGTGAGTGGCAAGCCGCGTTCTGCATAAATGGCAAGACAGACCGGTGATCGCACGAGCAGCAGCGCTCCGACAGTGCTCGTCGTCGGCGTGGGGTACACGGGCCGACGCGTGCTTGCAGGCCTTGCCGTTGGGGCGGCGATTGGCCTGAGCCGCTCCGCAATCCGTTCATCGCATGCGAGCGCGATTCTCGATCTCGACACCGACGCGGCGCTGCCCGTCACTCTTCCCGATCGATACGCCGTAATTTACACCGTTCCACCTGCAGGATCGTCGTTGCAGGACGTGCGGCTCGAGCGCTTGCTGGCGCTGTTAAAACCGCCACCGGAGCGCTTCGTCTACATCAGCACGACAGGGGTATACGGCAATCGCGACGGCGCCCTGGTCAGTGAGACAGTACCGACGCGCCCCGAGACCGATCGCAGCAGACGGCGTGTCAACGCGGAACTTCGTCTTCGGCAATGGTGCGGTGAACACACGGTCGAGCTCGTCATACTGCGCGCTCCCGGTATTTACGGTCCTGGACGTCTCGGCGTTGAACGCATTCGAAACGCGACGCCCGTACTCGATGAGGCCGACGCGAACCCCGGCAATCGTATCCATGTCGACGATCTCGCTCGTTGCTGCATCGCGGCCTTATCGACCGATGTTCACGGCGGAATCTTCAACATCGGCGACGGCGATGCTCGCAGCTCGACCTGGTTCGCACGGGAAGTCGCGAGACAGTGTGGGCTCGCCGCGCCGCCCGGCATCAGTCGCGACGAGGCAAAAAAGCAGTTCTCGGCAGAGCGGATGTCGTTCCTCGCCGAGTCGCGACGAATCGATACGCGGAAGATGCGCGACGTGCTCGGCGTGATTCCGCGGTACGCGAACGCCGAGGACGGCATCCGCGCGAGTCTCGCGGAGGAAACATTGGCTGCCGGTGCGTGAAACGCACCCTACGGCCGGCTGCATTTGCTGCGGCGCACTCTGCGCTTCGCGGCGAGGTGTAGGGTGCACTCCGTGCACCATTCGCCACGGTGCGTGAAACGCACCCTACGGTTCTGCGCTTCGCGGCGAGGTGTAGGGTGCACTCCGTGCACCGTTTGTAACCGGGGCAGGGCCCTACGGCTGGCTGCGCTTGCTGCGGAGCCAGGCGGTCAACGGCTCCCACTCGTCCCAGTCGGGCCAGGCCAGGTACTCGGGCAGCTCGAAGATGCCGATGCCGCGCGTGTAGGCACGGACGTAGTTTTGCGCTTCCCTGAGCGCCGCGATGTAAGGCACTTTCGCCTTCGTCAGGAATTCATCGAGTTCATCGAAAATCAGAGTGTTGTCGCGCACGCGATTCGCAACTGCGCCGATCCTGACCTCTTTGCGCCCGACCTTGCCGACTCGCCTGAGTTCTTCGAGAAAATTGGCTGTGGCCTGCATGTCGATCGTCGAAGGCAGCACGGGTAAGACGATTGTTTCGGCGTGGCGGACGAGATCGGTCAGCTCGGAGCCATGTGAACGAGCCGGCGCATCGCTAACGACAATGTCGGCGCTGCGGGGTACGTGCCGGAGGCCGTCTTCATACGCGGCAACTCCCGCGATCGGCGGCCGGTTCTCAGGGCGTCGTGCCAGCCAGTCGAGGCTCGAGCGCTGGGGGTCATAGTCGGCCAGCGCAACCGCGGCGCCTTCGCTGGCGAAATAGGATGCAATATTCGTCGCAAGGGTGCTTTTTCCGCATCCCCCTTTCGCGTTCAATACCATTATGTGCCGCATGATCGCCCCCAGGCGCAATGTTGTTGATTTTAAGCCCGGCTCGGTTCACTCGCGGCCGCGAAGCACCGGATCAGGGCGTTTCTGTCGATTTATGTAAACTACCGTCGCCGACCGGAAAAGTCCATTCGGCCCCGCAATTTGACCATGCGGGTCCAAACGGGTATCGGGTTTCACAGTCTGGGCAAAAATTCGCTTGTTGATACACTCCGCGGATGCGGATTCACTATTTGAAAATGCAGGGCGCCGGCAACCAGATTGTCGTGGTCGACCAGCGCCAAGATAACCGGCCAACGCCCACGCCGGATCAGATCCGCAGGCTCAGCAATCCCGCGACCGGCCCCGGATTCGACCAGCTGATGTGGGTCGGACCGGCCGAAAACGGTGCCGTCACGGCCAGCTACCGTGTATTCAACGCCGACGGTTCCGAGGTCGAACAATGCGGCAACGGTGTTCGCTGCGTCGCCTGGATGCTTGCACGGGAAGACGCCGGCCAGCAGAGCTTCCGGTTCGATAGTCTGGGCGGGCGCATCGAAGCACGTATCCTCGATGACGGACGCATCACGGTCAGCATGGGCGCCCCCGTAATGGACCCTGCCAGAATTCCGTTTGTGGCCGAGGTACAAAGCGATCGCTACACGCTTGCGGTGGCCGGCCGAACGCTGGAAATCGCGGTTGTGTCGATGGGCAACCCGCACTGTGTCATCGAGGTCCCGGACGTCGCTGCCGCCGATGTCGGCGGCCTCGGCCCACTCATCGAGCGTGACCCGCATTTCCCGGCCCGCACGAACGTCGGTTTCATGCACGTCCGCGACCGCACTGCCATCGACCTTCGGGTCTACGAGCGCGGAGTCGGCGAAACCGGTGCCTGCGGCACGGGTGCCTGTGCGGCCTTCGTCGTCGCAAGGCGACGCGGACTGGTCGATGATCAGGCCACCGTACACCTGCCCGGCGGGCAACTCGTGGTAAGCTGGCGCGGTGACGCCGAGACGGTATGGCTGACCGGTGACGCCGAATTGTTGAGCGAGGGGAGCATCGATATATGAGTACGCAACGCAAGTCGGATTTTGTCGAGGAAAGCCCGTCGGAACAGTCGATTCACGACTACCTTGCCGCCAATCCCGACTTTTTCGAGCGCCACCGCGTGCTGCTCGGTCAGCTGAAACTGCCGCACGGCGCGGGCGCCGCCGTATCACTCGTTGAACGCCAGGTATCCGTGCTACGCCAGAAGGAACTCAAACTCGGGCGCAAGCTCAAGGAGCTGATCGAGGTCGCGCGAACCAACGATGTGCTGGTTGCCAAGATCCACGCGCTGACTTTACAACTGCTCGGTGCCCGCGACCTGCGCGCGACCGTCGCGGTCATCGAAGAGGCGATGCGCAGCGGTTTTGGCGCTGACCAGTCAGTGCTCGTGGTGTTTGGCGATGCCGCGCTGTTCGATGACATCGACGCCGGTCGTTTCTTCCGCGTCATCGATCGCGATGACGATGGCCTCAAACCTTTTGTGACGTTTCTCGGCGGCAGGGGACCGCGCTGCGGCCAGGTTCGCGACACACAGCGTGAATTCCTGTTTCCGTTGCACGCTGACGAGATCGGCTCGATCGCACTCGTACCGCTCGGACACAAGGCCGAGATCGGTTTTCTGGCGATCGGCAGCAACGATGCAGATCGCTTCCATCCGGGAATGAGCATCGATTTCCTTGCCCGGATCGGCGATTTGGTATCGGCATCGCTCAAACGATTCTGAGCGGCAGGGGTCCAGGCAGTGGACGACGCCGAGAATTCGCGGATCAACGATTTCATTCGTCATCTCGAGTACGAACGGCGCCTCTCACGGCATACCTGCAAACACTACCGCCGCGACCTCGATGCACTTCGGCAATTCGCCATCGATGCCGACGTCAAACGTTGGGCAGATATCGACGGTGAGCATATGCGCGCATTCGCCGCCGCGAGTTACAGGCAGGGGCTCTCGGCGAAGAGCATACAGCGCCGGCTTTCAGCCGCTCGCACGTTCTACCGTTATCTGCTCCGGGAGAAACACGTAAAACGAAACCCCGTCGAGTCGGTGAGCGCGCCCAAAGGGGGCAAACGGTTGCCCGGCAGCCTCGATGCGGATCGCATGGCGCGCCTGCTCGACATTCCCGGCGACGGGGCGCTTGTCGACCGCGACCGCGCAGTCCTCGAGCTGCTGTATTCATCCGGCCTTCGCCTGTCAGAGCTGACCGACCTGGACTGCGGCGACGTCGATCTCGAAGATCGAACGGTACGGGTCACCGGCAAGGGCAACAAGGACCGCATCGTACCGGTCGGTGGTCACGCACTGCGGGCCATCCGGCGCTGGCAGCGTTCGCGCCAGACGCTCGCAGCAGCCGACGAGACGGCGCTGTTCGTCAGCAATCGCGGTACTCGTCTCAGCCCGCGCTCGGTGCAGGCGCGGGTCAGCTACTGGGCGCGTCGCCAGGGTCTCGATACCAAGGTTTACCCACACCTGTTTCGGCACTCGTTCGCCACGCATCTGCTCGAATCGAGCCATGATCTGCGCGGCGTCCAGGAGTTACTGGGCCATGCCAATATCTCGACGACCCAGGTATATACACACCTTGACTTCCAGCATTTGGCCCAGATATACGACGCTACACACCCGAGAGCTCGAAAAAAGGACTGAAAAACCGGGGATCAACGGATTCTCGGGTGCACTAATTGCAGCGCGATCGCGCGCGGTCACGTACGCCAAAGGTACAACACTATGGAGCAGTTTCGAGGCACGACCATTGTGTCTGTTCGCCGCAATGGCCGGGTCGCCATCGCCGGTGACGGTCAGGTGAGCATGGGCAATACGGTCATGAAAGGCAATGCCCGCAAGGTGCGTCGGCTGGCGGACGGCCGCGTGATTGCCGGGTTCGCGGGCGGCACCGCCGATGCATTTACGCTGTTCGAACTGTTCGAAGGCAAGCTCGAGAAACATGCCAATCTGACCCGGGCCGCCATCGAACTCGCCAAGGACTGGCGCACCGATCGGCGCCTCCGGCGCCTCGAAGCGCTATTGTGTGTCGCCGACGTGGAGAAATCGTTCATTATCTCGGGCACCGGTGACGTCATAGAGCCAGAGAACGACCTCATGGCGATTGGCTCCGGCGGTCCGTATGCGCAGGCGGCGGCACAGGCCCTGCTCGAAAACACCGATTTCGATGCGCGCACGATCGTCGACAAGGCGCTGAGCATTGCCGGCGATATCTGCGTGTTTACGAACAAGAATATCGTGATCGAGGAATTACCTTTAGATTGACTGCGGGACCCCGCCGCGGCGGGTGACAACGAATAGCGCCCGCCCGGGCGGGCTCCTGCGGCGCACACTGGAAGCAGCCGAATGTCCCAAATGACACCCAGGGAAATTGTCCAGGAACTGGACAAGCACATTGTCGGTCAGGACGAGGCCAAACGTGCCGTCGCGATCGCTTTGCGAAATCGATGGCGGCGTGTTCAGGTCGACGAACCGCTCAGAAGCGAGATTACGCCGAAGAACATCCTCATGATTGGCCCGACTGGTGTGGGCAAGACCGAGATCTCGCGGCGCCTCGCGCGCCTTGCGAAGGCACCATTCGTCAAGGTTGAAGCAACCAAATTCACCGAGGTCGGATATGTCGGTCGCGAGGTTGACAGCATTATCCGCGACCTCATGGATATCGCCGTCAAAATGATTCGTGAAGATGCGATGTCGAAAGTGCGGCATCGTGCCGAGGATGCGGCGGAGGAGCGCGTGCTCGACGCATTGCTGCCGCCTCCCGCTCGGCACGCGGGATTCACGTCGGGCGCACAAGACGATGATAGCAGCGATACGCGTCAGAAATTTCGCAAGATGCTGAGGGAAAACAAGCTCGACGAAAAGGAAATCGAAATCGATATCCAGGCCGTACCAGTTGGAATCGAGATCATGGCGCCGCCGGGCATGGAAGAGATGACGAGTCAGCTCCAGGGCATGTTTCAGAACCTCGGTAGCCAACGCCGCAAAACGCGCAAACTCAAAGTGCGAGACGCGCTGCGGCACCTGACCGACGAGGAAGCCGCGAAAATGGTGGACGAGGAGGAGCTCAAGACCCGGGCACTCGAGGCTGTCGAGCAGCAGGGCATCGTGTTCCTCGATGAAATCGATAAAGTGGCGCGGCACACCGAAACTTACGGTGCCGACGTTTCTCGCGAAGGGGTACAGCGCGATCTTCTGCCGCTTGTCGAAGGTTCGACGGTCAATACAAGATACGGCATGGTGCGCACCGACCATATTTTATTTATTGCATCGGGCGCGTTTCACGTTTCCAAGCCCTCGGACTTGATTCCTGAACTGCAGGGCCGGTTCCCGATTCGCGTGGAGCTCAAGTCACTGACGACGGACGATTTCGTCCGCATTCTGACCGAGCCCGACGCCTCGCTGACCGCGCAGTACAGCGCGCTCCTGGAGACCGAGGAAGTCGGGCTCGAATTCACCGAAAGTGGCGTGCGCCGGATCGCGGAGGTTGCCTTTCAGGTCAACGAGAATACCGAGAATATAGGCGCGCGGCGCCTGCACACTGTCATGGAGCGACTGCTCGAGACCGTGTCGTTCGAAGCCTCGGATAAGAGCGGCAGTCACGTGCAAATCAATGCAGGCTATGTCGATGACCATCTTGCCGAGCTGTCGAAGAACGAGGATTTGAGCCGGTATATCCTTTAAGAAAGGGTCGGATCAAATCCGATCGGACCGCGGGAAATTATGTCGCCGACGCCCACCAATATTCGTCTCCGCAAGAATTCGCGGCTGGTTGACATCAGCTTCGATGATGGCAGTGAGTTCGAGTACACGTTCGAGTATTTACGCGTGCACTCGCCGAGCGCCGAAGTCAGAGGCCACGGACCCGGGCAGGAGACCCTGCAGATCGGCAAAGAAAACGTCGTGATTGCGGCGATCGAGCCCGTTGGCCACTATGCGGTCAGACTTATCTTCGATGATGGTCACGACAGCGGACTTTACAGCTGGCAGTATCTCCACGAAATCGGCCGTAACATGGCAGCGAACTGGCAGAGCTACCTCGACCGCCTCGCGGCAGCAGGGTATGCTCGCGAAAAACAGTAACAGACCCAGCATGGCCAAACAGCGCACACGGGCCGAGACAACCCATTTCGGCTACGCGACCGTACCGATCGACGACAAAGCCGACCTGGTCAAAGGCGTGTTCGATTCTGTTGCCAGGCGCTATGACATCATGAACGACCTGATGTCGGTCGGACTGCACCGCTTGTGGAAGCGTTACACCGTCGACCAGGCCGCCGTGCGGCCAGGCCAGGTCGTGCTGGATCTCGCGGGCGGTACGGGCGATCTTGCGCGCCAGTTTACGCGTCGGGTCGGGCCAACGGGTCATGTCGTGCTGGCCGACATCAATGCCGCAATGCTCGAGCGGGGCAGGGAGCGCCTCGTCGATGCCGGTGCCGCCGGCAATTTGTCGATAGCCCAGGCCGATGCCGAAGAGCTGCCGTTTCACGACGCTACGTTCGATCGAGTCGCAATCGCATTCGGGCTTCGCAATATCACCAATAAAGACAGGGCATTGAAATCGATGTACCGGGTACTGAAGCCGGGCGGTAAGTTGCTCATTCTCGAGTTTTCGCGGCCCGCCGACAGCATCCGGCGGGCTTACGATCTGTATTCATTCAAAGTGCTGCCGACAATCGGCAAGCTTGTCGCGAAAGACGACCAGAGCTATCGCTACCTCGCTGAGTCGATCCGCAAACATCCGGACCAGGAGGCGCTGCTCGCCATGATGTCGGATGCAGGCTTCGAGCGCTGCCGGTACCACAACCTCGCTGCCGGTATCGTCGCCCTGCATATCGGTTACCGGATTTGAGTGGCTCGCCACGCGCCTGTTATGAATCCGCTCGAAACCGTCCTGCGCCCCGTCGCCAGTCTGCTGAACAGCAATATTCGGGCAACGACCCCGGCTCGGGAGCTCTGCGAAGAACTCGCGGGCAAGGTCATCGCAGTCCGCGTGCGCGACACTGCGCTCGCGATGTACTTCTCGATCGACACGGACTCTGTCTCACTGTCACCGAACAGTGATGTCGAACCCGACGTCATCATTGCTGGCTCGCTGCTAACGCTCGCGCGTCTCGCCGGAATGCCTGCCGACACGCCTGTCGGCCGTGACACTCTCGACCTTACTGGCGATTTCGAGGCTGCGCATTCGTTTCAGCGGCTGCTGGCTTTTGCGAAACCGGATATCGAAGAACAGCTATCCAGACTGATCGGCGACGCTGCAGCGTATCGACTGGGCGAAATGGCAAGACGATTTCGGGACTGGGCCGATGAGGCACGTTCGACGATGCACTCGAACATCCGCGAGTATCTGCAGGAGGAGCGTCGCGAACTGCCAAGCCGTTACGAAGTCGAGCGCTTCACCGATGACGTCGACGCCTTGCGCGACGACGTCGAGCGTTTCGAAGCACGCATCGATCGTCTCCAGGATCAAACGTGATGCGCAATCGGCGTCGGACCCTGATACGCGTACTTGGTATTCAGCGAGTCCTCGTCAAATACGGCCTCGACGACGTCATCAAGGAAACGCATTTCTTGAGGCCGCTGCGATTCGTTTTCTACATTCTGCCGCGACGCCGTGACCGTTCGGCGCCGCTCGGCGAGCGTATCCGCCTCGCGCTCGAAGAACTCGGCCCGATCTTCGTGAAATTCGGTCAGGCGATTTCGACGCGGCGTGATTGGCTGTCGCGCGATATCGCCGATGAACTGGCGAAATTGCAGGATGCGGTGCCGCCGTTTCCGGCCGAGACAGTCGTCGAGGTTCTCGAGAATACATACGGAAAGCCGGTCGATGCTGTATTTCAACGCTTCGACATGCAGCCGCTCGCCGCGGCGTCGATTGCACAGGTCCATACGGCAGAATTGCCCAACGGCCAGGAAGTGATCATCAAGGTCCTGCGCCCCGGAGTGCTCGAACTCATCGAGCGCGACCTCGATGTACTGCGCATGCTGGCGAGTCTCGCGTCCCGCTACTGGGAACCGGGCAAGCGGCTTCGACCGCTCGAAGTCGTCGCCGAATACGAACGCACCATCATCGACGAGCTTGATCTCATGCGCGAGGCCGCGAATACCGCGCAACTCAAGCGCAATTTCGAGGGTTCGGATCAGCTTTACGTACCCGAAATCTACTGGGACTACTGCCGCCCGGAAGTGCTGGTGCAGGAACGAATTCACGGCATCCCGATCAGCGACATGGATGCACTGCGCGCGGCAGGCACGAATATCCAGTTGCTCGCCGAGAACGGTGTCGACATTTTTTTTACTCAGGTGTTTCGACATAACTTCTTCCATGCGGATATGCACCCTGGAAACATCTTCGTTATCATCTCCGATCCCCAAAGACCAAAATACGCTGCTGTCGATTTTGGCATCGTCGGCACATTGAGCGTCGAGGACCAGCGCTATCTCGCCGAGAATTTTCTCGCATTCTTCAATCGAGACTATCACCGGATTGCGAAGCTGCACATCGACTCGGGATGGGTACCGGCCGGCACCCGTATCGATCAGCTCGAGACCGCCGTCCGTACTGTCTGCGAACCGATATTTAATAAGCCACTCGCGGAGATTTCGTTCGCACAGCTGCTGTTGCGGCTATTCCGTGTCGCGCGGCGCTTCGATGTCGAGATTCAGCCGCAGCTGATCCTGCTGCATAAAACGCTGTTCAACATCGAAGGGCTGGGCCGTGAACTGTATCCACAGCTCGACCTGTGGAAGACCGCGCAGCCGGTTCTCGAGCGCTGGATGGCCGACCAGGTCGGTGGAGGCGCAATGTTGAAGGATTTCCGCGCCAATCTGCCGCAACTCCGTGAAGCGCTTCGCGAGCTGCCGGGGCTCATTCATGAACTCGCGGGCCAGGTGAAATCGGGAGAGTTCAAACTCAAGCTCGACACTACCGAGATCGAGGCCATCAATCGGACGCTGGCAGACCAGCAGAGAGGTCGCTTTTGGCTGACTGTAGCGGCTACCGCGGTTGCCAGCGGTACGCTCGTCGTCACGCTCGGCGGCAACGCCGTGTTCGGCACAGGCCTGCTTGCGGCGGGCATCATCGTGTTTGTCACGGCGCGACCGAAAAACCGCGCGTGAATCTGGCGCAGACATCACGGTATTTTTGATGTTGTCCCGACTAGCCAAAGCCATCCTCCGGATCTGCGGCTGGACTGCGGTCGGCGGCGTGCCGGCCGTACACAAAGCCGTCGTGATCGCGGCACCGCACACCTCGAACTGGGATGCATTCTGGGCGTTGACCTACAAGGTAGCGATCGGACTCGACGTCAAATTCTTCGCCAAGAACTCCCTGTTCTGGTTTCCGCTGGGACCTGTCTTGAAAAGTCTCGGCGCCGTTCCACTCGACCGCAGCGCCGCCGGCTCCGCCGTGAACCAGGCGATCGCTTTTCTCGAAGGCCCGGGGCGCTGCTATTTCGGGCTCGCCCCGGAAGGCACGCGCAGCAAGAAGGCGGCATGGAAGACCGGCTTTTATCGCATTGCGGAAGGTGCCGCCGTGCCGATCTATCTGGGTTTCCTCGACTACGGCAGCCGGCGTCTGGGCATTGGCCCGATGCTGACGCCGACCGGCGATATCCGCGCCGATTTCAATATCTGCCGGCAGTTTTACGCATCGATCGAAGGTCGCTGGCCTGACAAGACCTGCCCCGTCGTGGTCCCCGATGACGCGGCTGGCTAGGAGCTCGCCATCGAGCCGTTAGAATAGACGCCCATGACTGCGCGCGACGGAACAACGAGGCACGATCGGCCGATCAGGAGCTTCGTCAGGCGCG
>Ga0224512_10002152_pt1 | contig 18246 bp, 18 predicted proteins | sample SF_May12_sed_USG_4_FD_169103 | JGI IMG/M metagenome (GOLD analysis project Ga0224512, IMG submission 169103) | Sediment microbial communities from San Francisco Bay, California, United States - SF_May12_sed_USGS_13 | ecosystem: Environmental > Aquatic > Marine > Sediment | place: USA... | reverse complement strand
CATGCTCTCGCGGTTGGAATAGATTTCTCGGTGTGACCGCCGATCCTGCTTACGACCCGCCCGGATCGCGGTCGTCTGCTCGCGAGGGAGCGTATCTGAATGGTTCCTGACACCTTTTATCAACCGCAACAAGCGAGGAGAATCCCGATGCGCCTATTGACTTTCGCCGCCCTGCTCGCGCTGGCGGGCCCGGCGCTCGCGGCTAGTCCACCGCACTTTCAGGTTCGCAACACCGCGGATCTGGTGCGCGTGTGCAGCACCGATCCGGGCGACGAGTACTACGCGAGCGCAATCGCGTTCTGTCACGGTTTCGGAGTCGGCGCCTACCGCTACTACGAGGCCATGACCGTCGCCGCGAACCGTTTCGTCTGCCTGCCGAATCCGGCGTCGACCCGCGCCAAGGTGATCAATGACTTTCTGACCTGGGCCGGAACGCATTCCGAACACCTGGAAAAGCCCGCGGTGGATACCCTGTTCCGGTACCTCGGCGGCGCCTATCCGTGCAAGAAGTAGTGCGACACCATTGCCTCAAAGAGGAGCAATCGACATGAACCGCAAATTGATACTTTCCGGTGCGCTCGCGGGCGCGCTCGCGCTCTCGGCCTGCGCCAACATGAGCGACACCGAGCGGCGCACGGGGACGGGCGCTGCGATCGGCGGCATTGCCGCCGGCGCCATCACCGGCGAATGGGGCTGGGCCGCCGCCGGTGCCGCAGCGGGCGCAGCCAGCGGCTACCTATACGACAGGAAACAGAAGGAAGAGGAGGCGAAGCAAAAGGCCGCCTACGAGAGAGGCTTGAAGGACGGCCAGAAGAAGTAGTCCGCGCCTGGGGTGAGCGGGCTAGGCAAGCCTCCCATAAGGCGCCGCGCTGCGGGCCCCGAGCGAGGAATCGGCGACTGAAGCTGCGGCACGCGCACGAGCTGTCTGGGCGCGGCAGATCCGTAGGGAGCGAAACCCACCTCGAACAAGCGTGTAAATCAAGCCGCCCGGTGGCGGCACAAACGACGCGGAGAACAACATCATGAGCCAGTCACTCGAGCAATTCTCGGCACAGTGCCATGACGCGCTGAAAGCCGAGCCGGGGCCGGCGGGGCGCCGCAAGGTGTGCGAGCTGCTGCAGACCGCGCTGAAGGACGAGAGCTTCATCGCGAAGAACCTGGACGATACGACGCCGGAGCGCAAGATCCTCTACGAGGATCCCGAAATGGGCTTCTGCATCCTGGCGCACAGCTACAAGGGCGCGAAGGAAAGTCCGCCCCACGATCACGGCCCGTCATGGGCGATCTACGGCCAGGCGCGCGGCGAGACCCAGATGAGCGATTTCGAGCTCATCGAGCAGGCGACGCCCGAGACGCCGGGAAAAGTTCGCAAGCTCCGGACCTACAAGCTTACACCCGGCGTCGCCCATCTCTACAACGAAGGCGACCTGCACTCGCCGAAGCGCGACGGCCCGACGCGGTTGATCCGCATCGAGGGCGTCAACATGGAGAAGGTGAAACGCCTCAAGTTTGAGCCCGTATGAACTCCGGTTCCCGGAGTTCATTAATAATAATTTTCGTTCCATGTAAGGAATCCGGGCTACGTAGCGCGGATTCCTAGTGGGGTGCGTCGGACGGTATCGCGGGCAGCGGGCCGCTGCGGACGTTGTGGGAGTGGTGCCGGCGCACCAGCTCCATGGTTCCCGAAACGAACAGCCCGAAGATCACGACCACGGTGTAGATCGAAAGGTCGAGCCACAGCAGTAGCGCGTACACCCCGAGCATCGCCAGGATGCTCAGGTTTTCGTTGAAGTTCTGCACCGCGATCGAATGCCCGGCCCCCATCAGGATATGGCCGCGGTGCTGAAGCAGGGCATTCATCGGCACGACGAAGAAGCCGGCGAGCGCGCCGATCAGGATCATCAGCGGGATCGCGACGGTAACGCTGCGTGCGAAGACCATCGCGATGACCACGATGCCCATCGCGATACCGACCGGGACGATATTGACCGCACGGTTGAGCGGTATCAATTTCGCCGCCATCACAGCGCCTCCGGCGATGCCGAGCGCGGTGATGCCCTGGAGCACGGTCGCTTGTGACAGCGTGTAGCCGAGCGCGACTTCCGCCCATTTCAGGACGATGAACTGCAGCGTCGCGCCGGCGCCCCAGAAGAGCGTGGTGGTGGCAAGCGAGATCTGGCCCAGCTTGTCGGTCCAGAGGAGTTTCACGCAGTGCGTAAACTCACGGATCAGGAACAGCGGGTTCTTGCTCGGCACGCGGTGGTCGACACCGGTGTTCGGAATGTAAAGGTTGAAGACCGCCGCGATGATGTAGAACACGGCGATCAGGAGAATCGCCGCCTCCGGCCCCGAGTCGATTCCGGTGTCGATAAGCGGAAGGTCGATCCGCAGCAGTTGGCTGGAAACCACGTCGCTCACGAGCACGCCGCCGAGCAGGGTGCCGAGTATGATCGAGGTGACCGTGAGGCCCTCGATCCAGCCGTTCGCGACGACCAGCTTCTGATGGGGCAGGTACTCCGTAAGGATGCCGTATTTGGCCGGCGAATAAGCTGCGGCGCCGATGCCCACGACGCCGTACGCGAGCAGCACCGGAAGGTAGAACGCGGTGCCTGGCGACGGGAGCCAGGCGCAGACGAACATCAACAGGCACCCGCCGATCTTGATGAGGTTGGTGACGAACATCACCCGACCTTTTGCCATCGAGTCCGCAAATGCCCCCACGAAGGCCGCAAACACAACGTAGGAAATCGTGAAGAAGAACTTGAGGAGCGGCGTCATCCACTCCGGCGCGGCCATTTCCACGAGTGTTGCGATCGCGGCGACGAGCAACGCATTGTCGGCGAGCGACGAGAAGAACTGCGCCGCCATGATGATGTAGAAGCCGAATGGCATGCGCGGTCCGGGAGGAAGCTACACTTTGCTCAAGGCGGAAGGCGGAAGGCGGAAGGCGGAAGGCGGAACGCGCAAGGCAGAGAATGGGCTGACGATCTCTCCGTGGTTCCGGGTTTGGACGTTGTCCTTTACCCTTCGCCTCCATCTTGCATCCTTCATACTTGCCGTTTGGCTGCGGTTTTATACCACAGTTCCCTGAAACAGAGCGCTTCATTGCCGGCCACGGTCGCGGCGCGTCGCGCAGTCGCTGCTCCTGTGCCGAGAACGAGGGGGCGCGCACCCACCCCGGCGCTTTCCCCATCATCGGCGAAGCGGTGCTGGTAGCCCGCCGGCGCCCCAGCTGTCTGGCTCATTCCTCGGGCGGTTTTGCGTTTAGCAGCCTGTCGGAGGACCCACTCCAACAGGCTGCTAGGCTGATACCCAGAAATGTGGTTGAATACTAACCGATTTTCGGGATAGCGACGCGCCGGTTGAAAACCGGGTTACTGTTCACCCGTCACCCGTCACCCGTCACCCGTCACCAGAAAAACATGGCCAACCGCCGCCTCGAGGTTTTCTACACGGTTGCCCGGCACCTGAGCTTCACGAAGGCTGGGGAGCAGCTGTTCATGACGCAACCAGCGGTCACGTTCCAGATCAAGCAGCTCGAGGAGCAGTTCAACACGCGCCTGTTCGAGCGCAGCCACGGCAAGATCGCGTTGACGCCCGCCGGGCAAATGGTCATGAGCTATGCGGAGCGCATCCTCGGCCTGTCGGAGGAGATGGAGACGCGCATCGCTGATCTCACCGGCGCGATCGGCGGCCCGCTGCTGTTGGGCGCGAGCCTGACCATCGCCGAGTACATCCTGCCCCGCATTCTCGGCGAATTCAAGGCGCAGCACTCGCAGGTTCACGCTCACATGACGGTCGGCAACTCCGAGCTGATCGAGACGCGCGTGGCCGATCACACGCTCGACCTGGGTCTCATCGAGACGCCAGCGCATCTCCCGGGGCTGCGCACCGAGGTATGTTGCGAGGACGAGCTGGTGGTGATCTGCGCGCCGGATCACAAGTTCGCGAAAAGTAGAGACGTGAAACCACAACAAATCCTCGATGAGCCGTACATCAGCCGCGAGACGGGTTCCGGCACCCGCGAGTTCGCCGACCAGTACTTGCGCCGCTGCAATGTAATGCCTGAGGATCTCAATATCGTGATGGAGCTGGGCAGCCTGGAGGCGATCAAAGGCGTCGTCGAAACGGGGCTCGGCGTCTCCATTGTGTCGCGCGCGACCGCAGCGAAAGAGCGCCAGCTCGGCACCCTCGTGATGGTTCAGCTCGAGCCGCGGCTGATCCGCACGTTCTCGTTCGTGCACCTGAAGGAGAAGTTTCGCTCCCGGCTGCTTACCGCCTTTGTCGAATTCGCGACGAGCAGGATGAAAGCGCTCAGCGGGTCCGCGTGAAATCTGAAGGTGCGTTACGGGTGACGAGTGACACGTGACACGTGATGGGTGATGAGTAATTGCTCTTAATGCGTGCTTCTCTCCGCGTCTCCGCGGTTCAGTATTGGGGCTTATTTGTGTTCATCTGCGGCTAAATGAACTTGGGTTTGACTTTCATCGGCGTTGATCGGCGTTCATCGGCGGCGAGAAGCAACAAGGCAGAAGGAGGAAGGATGACTAAGGACTTTCCCTGTGTGCCGCCCTTGGCGTTGCCCAGGCGTTCCTTGAGTTCGATTCTGATTATTGTTTCCTTGGCGTCCTCCGCGTTCCTGGCGGTGAGGCTTTTCTCTTCCTTCGCGTCCTTGGCGACCTTAGCGGTAAAGCTTTTTTCTTCCTTAGCGTCCTCCGCGCCCTTGGCGGTTCGGCTTTGGGATTTGTCGGCGTTTATCTGCGGCTAAATGTCGGGTTTTAAACGAAGGCCGATTTACGATTCACGATTTACGAGAGTGACGAGAGAATGAAAGGCGAGGAACAAAAACTGCTGGAGATCTTCGACCAGCTTGCGTCCGAACAGCAGGACAAGCTGATCGAGTTCGCCGAGTTTCTTGCGGTCAGCGACGCGGGGCGCGATGATGCAACGGCGGCCGCGCCCGAAAAGATGCCCCGGCCGGCGGACGAGACTGTCACGATGGCCATCCGGCGGCTCGTAAGGACGTACCCGATGCTCGACCGTCGCCGGCTGATGGCAGAGGCGTCACGATTTCTGGCCGAGCACGCATTGGGCCGTGCTGCTTGCGAGGTCATCGACGACCTCGAGGCCGTCTTTGCGACAAACTACCGGATGCAGAAAGGCGTGATAGGTGATAGGTGATAAGTGATGCGTAAATGGCGCTGAGTCCAGCGCCGTCACCCGTCACCCATCACCCGTCACTCGTCGCCCGTCACTCGTCACGCATTCAAAAAAATGCCCCGTCCGATATTCGCCACGATCAACCTCGGCGCCCTCAGGCATAACCTCGCGGTCGCGCGGCGACGTGCCTCCAGCTCGAAAACGTTTGCCGTGGTGAAGGCGAACGCCTACGGTCACGGGCTCGCGCGCGCGGCGCGCGCCCTCGCCGAGGCGGAAGGCTTTGCGCTGCTCGATCTGGACGAAGCGATCGGGCTGCGCGCCGCGGGCTACCGGCAGCGCATCCTGTTGCTGGAAGGTTTCTTCTCGCCGTCCGAGCTCCCGCTGTTTGCCGAGCACGGAATCAGTGCGGTGGTGCATGCCCGTGAACAGCTGCGCATGCTGCGACAGCTGCCGAAGGACGCGGCGCTCGACGTGTTCCTCAAGCTCAACACCGGCATGAACCGCCTCGGCTTCACGGCCGCGGAGTTTCCGGATGCATTGCGGGCCCTCCAATCCAATCCCGGGGTCGCAAAGATCGCGCTCATGACGCACCTCTCCGACGCCGATGGCGCGAGCGGCGTTGACTGGCAGACCGCGGTATTCGACCGGCTCGCGAACGGGCTTGATCTGGCACGCAGCCTGGCCAACTCGGCGGCAATTTTCCGGTTTCCGGAAACGCATGCCGACTGGGTGCGACCGGGGATCATGCTCTACGGTTGTTCGCCGTTTTCGGAGCAGTCGGGGTCCGAAGTGGGGCTCGTGCCGGCCATGACGCTGGAGAGCCAGATCATCGCGGTGCAGCACCTGCGGCGCGGGGATACGGTAGGCTACAGCAGGCTGTTCATGGCGGACCGCGACATGCGCATCGGTGTCGTCACCTGCGGCTACGCCGACGGCTATCCGCGGCATGCGCCGACCGGCACGCCGATCATGGTCGAAGGACGGATGACGCGGACGGTGGGCCGGGTGTCGATGGACATGCTATGCGCCGAACTGAGCGACATACCGGAAGCGCTCGTCGGATCGCGCGTCGTGCTGTGGGGCGAGGGCGTGCCCGTCGAGCGCGTTGCCGAAGCGGCGGGGACGGTCGGATACGAGTTACTGTGCGGGTTGGCGGCAAGGGTGCCGATTCGCGAGCGCGACTAGCGACGGTGACCTGTGACCGGTGATGGGTGACGAGTGACGGGTGACGGGTGATGGGTGATGGGTGACGGGTGATGGGTGACGAGGACAGGTGACGAGTAATGGCTTTTGATTCGTGGTTCTCTTGGCGTCTTGGCGGTTCAATAATTGTTCGAGTTTTTCTTGGCGACCTTGGCGTCTTGGCGGTTCAATGATCTTCGGCGTTTTTGGCGGTTAGGGGTTAGCGGTGGCAAAAGCAAAAACCATCTATTCATGCACCGAGTGCGGCGGGCAGGTCCTGAAGTGGCAGGGCCAGTGCCCCCATTGCCAGGGCTGGAACACGCTGGTCGAGGCGATCGCGGAAGCAGCGCCTTCCGCTAACCGCTTCGGGCTGGTCGCCGAGGCGGGCAAGCTGCAGCGCCTTGCGGAGGTGGAAGCCCGCGAAGAGTCGCGGATCGCGACCGGGATCGAGGAATTCGACCGGGTGCTCGGAGGGGGCATGGTGGCTGGGGGTGTCGTCCTCCTGGGGGGCGATCCCGGGATCGGCAAGTCCACGTTGCTGCTGCAGTCGCTTGCCGAGGTCGGCCGCGGGCGCAAGGTGCTGTATGTGACGGGGGAGGAGTCCTCGCAGCAGATCGCGCTGAGGGCGCGGCGACTCGGTGTCGACGCGGGGCACGCGCATATACTCCCCGAGATCAACCTGGAGAAGATCCAGGCGGTGATCAGTGCCGAGAAGCCCGACATCGCGGTGATCGACTCGATTCAGACGCTTTACTCCGGACAGCTGCAATCCGCACCGGGATCGGTCGCCCAGGTACGCGAATGCGCGGCGCAGTTGACGCGGCTCGCGAAAAGCTCGGGCACGACGATCATTCTGGTCGGGCACGTGACCAAGGAAGGCGCCCTCGCGGGCCCGCGCGTGCTGGAGCACATGGTCGACACGGTCCTCTACTTCGAAGGCGACACGCACTCCAGCTTCCGACTCATCCGCGCGTTCAAGAACCGCTACGGCGCGGTGAACGAGCTCGGCGTGTTCGCCATGACCGACAAGGGGCTGAAGGGCGTGTCCAATCCCTCGGCCCTGTTCCTGTCCCAACACGATAGCGAAGTCGCCGGCTCGTGCGTGATGGTGACGCAGGAGGGCACGCGCCCCATGCTGGTGGAGATCCAGGCGCTGGTTGACGAGGCGCACGCGCCCAATCCGCGCCGGCTCTCCGTCGGCCTCGAGCAGAACCGTCTCGCGCTGCTGTTGGCGGTGCTTCACCGGCACGCGGGCATCGCGTGCTACGACCAGGATGTCTTCGTGAACGCGGTGGGTGGCGTGAGGATCACGGAGCCGGCGGCCGATCTCGCCGTGCTGATGGCCATCGTCTCCTCGCTCAAGAACCGGCCGCTGCCGCCAAAGCTGGTGGTGTTCGGGGAGATCGGGTTGGCGGGTGAGGTGCGTCCTGTGCAGCGCGGGCAGGAACGATTGCGTGAGGCGGCGAAGCTCGGATTTACTCAGGCACTGATTCCGCATGCCAACAGGCCGAGGCAGGCGATCGCGGGGCTGGAGGTGATGCCGGTGCGGCGCGTCGAGGAGGCGGTCATCAAGTTGCGCGAACTCGTCTCCAGATAACAGTAAAAGAGCAAATGGGGCCAGGCTCAAGAATTCGAGCCTGGCCCCTTTTACTGGAGCCTCAGCGGGACTCGACCGAAATCGCCAGGGCGCGGGTCAGGCGCGCGTGGATGGTATCGCCCACTTTGAGGGTGTCGAAGGCCTTGACCGACGGGTCGACCTCGTTCTTGACCACTTTGCCGTCCGGCAGCCGCAGTGTTAACTCGCGCTTCTTCTTGTCGATGCCTTTGACCGTGGCCGACACATCGATCGCGCCAGCCACCGCGCCACCGGGCTTCGCGCCCTTCGGCGCTCGTACCATGACTGCCGCGGCGTCTGCCTCGGGCTGAGTGCCCGGCACGCCGAGATAGATGGCCACGGATTCGTAGTAGGTCACCTTGACCTTGTCGGCGACCTCGATCTGGTCGAAGTTGCGGACCTCGTCGCCCGCCTCGATGTCGACGACATTGCCGTTGGGACCCAGCAGGGTGACGATGCGGTCGGCTTTATCGAGCCCCACCACTTCTGCGGTGATCACGACCGCGTCGGCGACAGTCACGCCGGTCGGAGACGCGGCATGGGTAGCCGTGGCGACGCCCAGGGCGAAGGCAGCCGCGGCGAAAAGGGCAAACCATTGCGAGAACATACGGGTCTTCATGAGGTTTCCTCTCAAAGTGAATGACGGCGACGCGCCTGCTGACGGAGAGCCGCCGCGTCTCTAAACCAAGCGGCGTTTCGTCGCGTCTCTAAACCAAGCGGAGTTTCGTAGATTCGGGAAGCGAGCGAAACGAGAGTCGTTCGACCAAACGGGAAAGACCCTGCGCAGTTAGACGCTGCCATGGATCGGCTCTTGCGAAAAGTCTTTTCTTTGCTATCGGTTAGCGTGACGCACCTTACAACGATCGGCGATAATTGCTAACGACATCAAACGGAGAATTTATCATCATGACCAACTGGCAAACCATTGCCCTGCGCGCGCTGAGCGGCGGCGTTCTCACGGCCGCTGCGCTGCTCGCGGGCTGCCAAACCCCGGGGAGCGGCACCGCGGTGACCGCTTCGGACAAAACCCGCATGACCCAGAGCGGCTTTTTGTCCGACTACGCGCGGCTGAAACCCGTGCCCTGGGGGGAGGGCATCGAATGCTGGCACGATCCGAACCTCAAGCCGAAGAATTACGACAAGGTGCTGGTCTCGCGCATCGTCGTATCGCTCGCACCGCCGAAAAACAAGGACGCGGAGAACACGATCGACCCCACCGACCTCAAGATCCTGACCGACTACTTTCACGATGCGCTGGTCAAGGCTCTAAAGCCGCAGATGCAGATCGCTGACAAGGCGGGCCCCGGCGTTGTGGTGATGCGGATCGCGCTCACCGATCTCGTGCCGACCCAGGTATCCCGGAGCGTCGCCGGCACGCTGATCCCTTATGGATTCGTTGCCGAAGCGGGCTCCGGCGTTGCCGCCGGCAGGCCAGCAGGCTCCACCCCTTACCTGGGCGTAGCAGGCATGGAGATGCAGATTCGAGACGGCGCATCGGCGGCGATCCTCGCCGAGTGCCGCGACACCGAGATCGGGCGCAAGTACGCCCTGGACGACAACGCAAGCGGTGCGGCGGAGACCTGGGCGAACGGCTACCTGAACTCGTTCCAGGCCTGGTCGTATGCAAAGAACGCGTTCGACAAATGGGCGCTGCTTTTCGCGAGGCGGTTTGCGGAACTGCGCGGCGTCAAGCCGCCGGCAAAGTAACCGCGGATCAGTAAAAGGGGCCAGGCTCGAATGGCACTTACTTAAGCTTTTTGGGGTGACCATATTGGCGGACGTGCGCGCGGGCGATCGGGCGTGGTGTGGTGAGCAGCGGGTAGGGTTTTGGTCGTCGCTTGACGGCTCTGGGCTCGATGCGGCCGGGACGCTCGCCGACCCTTTGTTGAGCGATCAGAACGAACAGGCCATAGACCTGGTCCTCGTGCTCGGTGCCATGGCCCTGGTGATCCCAGGCGATCCAAAGCTGCACGGTGTGCTTGAAGCTGAGCTCTCGCGGCAGCCGCTGGGCGAGCAGCGCTGCTTGCGCCATCATCAGCCGAATGAGATTGTAGGCGAGCACATAGACCCAGACCTCCTTGATGGCCATGGCCGGGCTCTGGCAGCTCAAGCGCTCCATCCCCAAGGTGGTTTTGATGTTGCGCAGATCGAACTCGACGTGCCAGCGGCGTTGATACAGGGACTGCAAAGCGGATTTTCGCGTTTGCTTCGGGCACAGCAGCGTCGTCACCAGGGTCTTGCCCCCGGCACGCAACTCGCGCACGCTCACGGTGTTGGGCGCCTGTTCGTAGTCAGCCTGCGTCATCCAGTCCGGTTTGATGGTGGGCTTCTCCAGCACGATCAGATGGTCGCGCGGACCCAGCCGCTGACCGTAGCGAAAGTCGGTACTGCGCTGGCGCGCGCCGTATTGCTCAAACACCGCATCAATGCCGCGTTCGCGCAAGGTGCACAGCAGGAAATAGGTGGCGCAATAGGCATCCCCCAACAGCACGTCCCCGCACGCCAGGGTATCGAGTATCGAACGCAGCAACGACTGTTCATCGCCGCCCTTGCCTTGATAGCGGCCGATGGCCGCATCGAGCATGGCGCCACTGCCCAGACACATCAGGCCCACCATCCGGCACAAGAGGAAACCCAGGCCCGGCTGCTGGCTGCGCGGTTGCGGATAGACAGCCTGATTGGCCGCGGTGTCCGCCAGCGCCAGGGTCGTGCCGTCCACCAACCGTACCCGACGGCCCCGCCAACGCCACGACTCGGGCACGCGCGCCGTGACCCAGCGCCCCGCGTAGCGCGCCAGTGTGCGCACCATCTGCACCGGCAAGCGCTCTCGCGCACGGCAATAGGCTCCGGTATGCGTACTGCACCGCGGCAGACCGCCGGCCAAGCGCTTGACCGCGGTGTCATTCACCGCCTTCTGGCAAGAACGATCGGCACTGAGCGCCTGTGCCAGAAACATCGACAGCGTCTCGGTCGGCGGGAACAACCGTTCCCGATGCTGCGGCAACAGCGACTCGACCTCGCCCAACAATTGAGCACTCGTTAGCAGGTTGAAGAACGCATACGCATCGGTGTTGCGGACATGCCCTCGAACTCGTCGCTGTTGCTGCGCGCACGCGCTCGCATTAGGATGCATTGGGCTGGCTCCTCGGATGACGGATGGTTGTTTGGCGACTCCATCCAATCATTCGACCAGAGCCAGCTGCTTTTGTACAGCACATCAGCTACTTACCGCTTAAGTAAGCAGCATTCGTTCCTGACACCTTTTCCGTCGCCCTGCGTATTCGCGCCGGAGGGGCTTGAACTGGGCATCCGTCGTCCCACGGCGTAGAATGTAGCCAAGTGGTTTCATCCGGAGCCTGCGTAGTGAACGAAGCGGATCTGTTGGCGCGTATCACCGTCAATCCTGCCATCTTCGGCGGCAAGCCGATCGTCCGGGGTCGGAGGATCGCGGTCGAGCATGTGCTCGGGATGCTGGCGGCAGGCGCGACGCCGGAGTCGATTCTCGAGCACTACCCGTTTCTCGAGGGCGACGACATCCGGGCGTGCCTGGTGTACGCGCGGCGCCTAGTCGGACGTGAGCGCGTCGAACCGGCGATCATCGACTCGGCGGCTTGAAGCTCCTGCTCGATACCTGCGTCTCGCCGCGGACGCGCTCCGCGCTAGCGGCGGCAGGTCACGACGCAATCTGGACTGGGCAGTGGACGTCTGATCCCGGCGACGACGCTATCCTCGAGTTTGCGCAGCGCGAATCGCGGATCCTCGTCACACTCGACAAGGACTTCGGCGAGCTGGCGGTGGTGTTCGGCAAGCCGCATTGCGGAATTGTCCGACTTGCCGACATCCATCCGTCTCGCCAAGCGTCGGTCTGCGCGGATGTTCTTGCCCGCTATGGCACCGAGCTGGCCGCCGGGGCAATCGTCACCGTTACGACGGATCGGACGCGTCTACGGCCGGCTGACGCCTCGGATGAATCCGAGTCCTAATAGCAAGAACGTAAGCGCCGGCTGGCTTGACCGCGCGGCTGCACTTTTTCTGAGCCTGGCCCCTTTTCCACTTTTCCAGGCGCCTTTCCTACTGTTTTCTGCCGGGCGTCATAGGATCGGCCCCAACATGGCGATCGCATTGTTCCACAATCGGCGTGCCACGGGCCAGGACTCAACCTGCTCGAGCGTGACCGAATTCGAACTCGCAATGTAGGTCCACTGTCGCTCCCGGACATCAGCGGTCAGCTTCGCGCCGCAGAACAGGATACTGTTCTCGTAGTTGAGCTCGAAACTGCGGCGGTCCATGTTAGCCGAGCCGATGAGCGTGATTTCGCCGTCGACGGTGAACGACTTCGTGTGGAGAAGCCCTTCCACGTACTCGTGGATCTTCACGCCTGCCTTGAGCAGGTCGGCATAGTAGCTGCGGCTCGCCGCGCGAACGATCCACGAATCGTTCCGCGCCGGAAAAACGATCGTCGTGTCGACGCCGCGGTACGCCGCAGCGCACAAGGCATGCTGCAGAGACTCGTCGGGAACGTAGTAGGGCGTCGAGATCACCACGTCGCGCCGGGCCCCGAACAATAGCGAAATGAACATCTCCGGCATTGCCGAGAAGCGGACCGTCGGCCCCGTCCCGAACACCTGTGCAGGAACGCCGGGCTCGTGTGCGGTGACCGGCCCGCGCAAGAGCTCGCGGATGTCTTCGTCGGCGTTCTCCATCCAGTCGGTGACGAAGAGATGCTGGTTCTGACGCGCGATCGGTCCCTCAAACCGCATGACTGCATCCACCCAGGGCGCGAATTTCGCCTTCACGCGGAACTCGGGATCGGCGCAGTTCTGGCTGCCGCAGTAGGTGATGCGCCCGTCGATGACGACGATCTTGCGGTGGTTGCGCAGGTCGATCCGGCCCCTGAGCAGCCGCAGCAGGGGGTTGCCGATCTGCAGGGCGACCGCGAGGCGCACGCCAGCCTCCTTCATTGCCTTCCAGTGCGCGGAACCGATCATGTCCCGCGAGCCGAGCCCATCCGCCATGGCGCGGCAGACGACCCCGCGACCCGTTGCGCGCTTCAAGGCTTCGACGATCTTGCAGCCGTTGTTGTCCGGCAGCCAGATGTAGAAGAGCAGGTGGACGTGCTCCTTCGCCGCGTCGATGTCGGCGACCATCGAGTCGATGGTAGCGTTGGAGTCCTCAAGGAGCCGGGCGGTGTTGCCTCCGCCCGGCTCAAAGCCTGAGATCGATTTTCCGACGGCGAAGAGGCGAGTGTAGAGCTCAGGGACCTCCGGCCGCACGCTGTCCTCGGTTTCTGTGAACGGAGGCAGCGACCGCTCGATCTCGCGCAGACGCGCCGCGCGACGGCGACCGATACTCGTCTCCCCCACGAACAGGTAGGCGAGTATCCCGACCGCCGGCGCAGCCGCGATGAGCAGAATCCAGGCCACGCGCGATGCGGGGTCGCGATGCGGGCGCAGCAGGACCCGCGCGATCACCAGCAGCTCCAGAAGCGCAAGCGCGATAATTGCTGTCGTTGCCATTAGACGGCGCGGGTAGTCCTACGGATCTGAAACACGAAGATGACCAGACCGATCCAGGCCATCGTGCTCAAAACGTCAATTGCGGTTACCCCGACCGCCACCGACAGGAACCAGTTCGACAGGAGGAAGCTGCCCGTCACGAAGTGGAACAAGGCGACCGAGAAGCCTCTCCCGGACCCTAGTTCGTCGGGCGCGCCGACGGCGCCGTATAGAAATGACGCCCACCACGACGCCTTGACGACTTCCTTCCGTGTGTTGGAATCCGTTATCACCCGACTTTCCTCTTGACCTGAGCCATGGGGGATTGTAACCGTCGCCTTTGGTGCGCGGGGAGGCTGACGGCCGGTGGAGAAAGTGTAAAAATGGGGCCAGGCTCGAGGTCATATGGAAGTTCACATTGCGAGAAGACAGGGGCCGATCCCAGGGTATGACCGCATTCCGGTGGCAGGCGCAATCCGGTAAACTACGGATCCTCCTTGTATCAATTTTTTGAAACGTTCCTGCAGGAGTAATCATGAAGGTGCTGGTGAGCGTCAAGCGCGTCATTGATCCTTACGTCAAGGTGCGCGTGAAATCCGACGGAAGCGGCGTCGAGACCGCGAACGTCAAGATGGCAATGAACCCCTTTTGCGAAATCGCGATGGAGCAGGCCGTGCGCATGAAGGAAGCCGGCGTCGTTACCGAAATCGTGGCGGTTTCAATCGGCACGATGCAATCGCAGGAGACGCTGCGCACCGCGATGGCAATGGGCGCCGACCGCGGCATCCTCGTCGAAGCCGATGCCGATGTGCAGCCGCTGGCCGTGGCGAAGGTGCTGAAGGCGATCGTCGCGAAGGAGAGCCCGCGCCTCGTCATCATGGGCAAGCAGGCGATCGACGACGATTCGAACCAGTCCGGCCAGATGTTGGCGGGGCTCCTTGGCTGGGCGCAGGCGGCGTTCGCCTCCAATATCGCGATCAATGGCGACAATGCCGATTGCACCCGCGAGATCGACGGGGGGCTGGAGAAGATCACGGTCAAGCTTCCGGCGGTGGTGACGGCGGACCTGCGACTCAACGAGCCGCGCTACGTGACGCTGCCCAACATCATGAAGGCGAAGAAGAAGCCGCTCGAGGTGGTCAAGCCCGATGCGCTCGGCGTCGACGTGGCCCCACGGCTCACCATACTCAAGGTCGAAGAGCCGGCCAAGCGGGGCGCGGGCGTGAAGGTGGCTGATGTGGCCGAGCTGGTGGCGAAGCTGAAGAACGAGGCCAAGGTCATTTAACTACGGTGACGGGTGACGGGTGACGAGTGATGGGTGATAGGTGACGGGTGATGGATGACGAGTAATTGCTCTTGAGTCGTGTTTCTCTCGGCGTCTTGGCGGCTCAGTTCTGGGGTTCATCCGCGTTTATCTGCGGCTAAATGAACTTGGGTTTGACCTTCATCGGCGTTCAGTCCCTCACCCCCGCCCCTCTCCCAAACTGAGAGGGGAGGCTCGAGCTTCCCCTTCTCAATTCTGGAGAAGGGAAAGGGATGAGGATGGGCGGCTATATTGTTTTGGTTTTTGAGATAACTTTTAGAACCTTAAGTCGGAAACGGGAAAGACTATGTCAGTACTGGTAATAGCAGAACATGACGGGAAGCAGCTGAAGACGGGCACGGCGAACGCCATCGCCGCGGCGGGCATAATGGGCGATGACCTGACGGTGCTGGTGGCGGGTCATGAATGCGGCGATGCTGCCCAGGCGGCAGCCAAGGTGGCGGGCGTGAAGAAGGTCCTGCACTGCGACGCGCCGCACTATGCCGGCTCGCTCGCCGAGAACTTCGCCGCGCTGATCGTGCCGCTTGCCGGACACTACACCCATGTCGTCGCACCTGCGACCGGCTTTGGCAAGAACCTGATGCCGCGGGTGGCGGCGCTCCTCGACGTGCAGCAGATTTCCGACATCAGCGCCGTTCAGTCGCCGGACACCTTCGTGCGCCCGATCTATGCCGGCAATGTGCTCGCCACGGTGCAGTCGAAGGACAAGATCAAAGTGGTTACGGTGCGCACGACGGGATTCGACCCCGCCGGCGAGGCGGCCTCTGCCGCGCCGGTGGAAACTCTGGCGCCGGGACCGGAGGCGGGGCTTTCGAAGTTCAACGGGCAGGAGCTCACCAAGTCAGCCCGGCCCGAGCTCACTGCGGCGAGCATCATCGTCTCCGGCGGCCGCGGCATGGGCAGCGCCGAGAACTTCAAGATCCTCGAGGCGCTTGCCGACAAGCTGGGCGCTGCGGTGGGCGCATCGCGCGCCGCCGTCGACTCCGGATTCGTGCCGAACGACTACCAGGTCGGGCAGACGGGGAAGATCGTCGCGCCCGAGCTCTATGTGGCGATAGGTATTTCCGGCGCGATCCAGCACCTGGCCGGCATGAAGGACAGCAAGGTGATCGTGGCCATCAACAAGGACCCGGAAGCGCCGATTTTTGCGATCGCCAACTACTGGCTGGTCGAGGATCTCTTCAAGGCCGTACCGGAACTCACAGCTGCGCTGTGAGTTCCGGTGAACGATGAATCATAGATGGCGCGGTTTACTGCGATTTTCTGGCCATTTGTGATTTCGCCGATTTACTCGCGTCGTTAATCCGTGTCGAGTTATGCCGCGCCATTAAGGGACATGCTGTTCGCGATCCGCGAGCTCGCGGGGCTCTCGGAAGTGACGGCGCTACCGGGTTGCGAGGAGGCGACCGCCGAAGTCGTCGGCCAGGTGATTGATGAGGCGGGCAAGTTCGCGCGTGACGTGCTGGACCCGCTCAATCGCCAAGGTGATAAAGAGGGCGCCCGGCTCGCCGATGGAAAGGTAACGGCTCCGCAGGGCTTCAAGGAGGCGTACCGGCAGTTCATCGAGGCCGGCTGGAACGGCCTGGGCGGGCAGCCGCAGTACGGGGGGCAGGGGTTGCCGCACATCGTCGCCATGCCGGTGCAGGAGATCTGGAACAGCGCCTGCATGTCCTTCTGCCTTGCCCCAATGCTGACGACCGGCGTGCTCGAAGCGCTGCGTATCCACGGCTCACCTGAGCAGCAGGACCTCTATCTTCCGAAGCTCACGTCGGGCGAATGGTGCGGAACGATGAACCTGACGGAGCCTCAGGCCGGCTCGGACCTGTCAGCGGTACGCACGCGCGCGGTGCCGGAGGGCGATCACTACCGCATCCAGGGCACCAAGATATTCATCACCTGGGGTGAGCACGATCTCGCAGAGAATATCGTTCACCTCGTGCTGGCCCGTACTCCTGAGGCCCCGGAGGGGATCAAGGGTATTTCGCTCTTCATCGTTCCCAAGTTCGTGCCCAAGGCGGACGGCACGGCCGGCGAGCGCAACGACATCCGGTGTGTCTCGATCGAGCACAAGTTGGGCATCCACGGGAGCCCCACCTGCGTCCTCGCCTACGGGGATGAGAAGGGCGCCATTGGCTATCGGGTAGGAGAAGAGAACCGCGGGCTCGAGTACATGTTCACCATGATGAACCACGCGCGGCTTGGCGTCGGCCTCGAGGGCGTCGCGCTTTCGGAGCGGGCGTATCAGCACGCACTGGAATACGCGAAGACGCGCGTGCAGGGTCGTGAGATCGGCCAGAGAAGCGGGGACCGCGTTACCATTATTCATCATCCCGACGTGCGCCGGATGCTGCTGTCGATGAAGGCGCAGACGGAGGCAATGCGTGCCCTGGTGTATTTCTCCGCCGCCTTGCTCGACAAGTCGAAACACCACCCTGATGCCGCCGAGAAGCGGCGCAGCTACGCGGTGCTCGATCTGCTCACGCCGGTAGTCAAGGGCTGGTGCACCGAGCAGGCGATCGAGATCGCCTCCACCGGTATCCAGGTCCACGGAGGAATGGGTTTTGTCGAGGAGACCGGCGCCGCGCAGTACCTGCGCGATGCGCGCATCACGACCATCTACGAGGGCACGACTGGCATCCAGGCGAGCGATCTCGTCGGGCGCAAGGTCGGCGCCGAGAAGGGCGCGACGGCGCTGGCAGTGATCGACGCCATGCGCAAGATTGCCGCGCAACTCGACGCAGCAGAACGGATGCCTCCATCCCTGCGCGGCAATCTTAACGAAGCAATCGACAACCTCGAAGGAGCGACGCGGTGGATTGTCGATACCTTTCCGCATGACCCGAACGCGGTTGCGGCGGTGTCGGTCCCGTACCTCAAGCTCTTCGGCACGGTGGCCGGGGGCTGGATGATCGCCCGCGCCACGCTGATCGCCAGCGAGCAGCTCAAGCAACCCGACGCGGACCGGGAGTTTCTAGAAGCCAAGCTTGCGACCGCCCGGTTCTACGCGGAGCACGAGCTGCCGAAAGCGGCTGCGTTTGCGCGTGAGGTCGTCCAGGGGGCGGGGAGCGTCCTCGACCTTGATCCCGCGAAGTTCTAGCAATGAACCGCCAAGACGCCAAGAGCGCCAAGAAGACCAGGAATACAAACTGAACCGCCGAGGCGCAGAGAGAAGCAGGAACTAGAATTGAACCCACACGACGCCAAGAGCGCCGGTGATTCATGAGAAAGCTTCACCGCGAAGGACGCCAAGAGAACATTACTCAGAATCGAACCTCAAGAACGCTAAGGCTACGCCAAGTGAGGTCCTGGATACCGATTTGGTGATCAACACATAGCGCTCGTCACTCGTCACCCATCACGCTCCATTCACCGTTCACGGCAGTTAGAGAGCCGCTGATGGACGCCGATTTACGCCGATGAAGGTCAAACCCAAGTTTATTTAGCCGCAGATAAACGCAGATAAACGCGGA
>Ga0224512_10002150_pt1 | contig 18262 bp, 15 predicted proteins | sample SF_May12_sed_USG_4_FD_169103 | JGI IMG/M metagenome (GOLD analysis project Ga0224512, IMG submission 169103) | Sediment microbial communities from San Francisco Bay, California, United States - SF_May12_sed_USGS_13 | ecosystem: Environmental > Aquatic > Marine > Sediment | place: USA... | reverse complement strand
CCTCGTGGCCCAGGGACGGCTGGACTTCCTGGCGGCCGTCCTGGCCTGCTCGGCGGGCATCTTCGTGGGCGACGTCGCGCTCTTTCTCGCCGGCCGGGCGCTCGGCCGTCCGTGGCTGCGCCGGGCGCCTCTCAAGTGGTGGCTCGACGAGCGCCGGCTCGCCCGCGCCGCCCGGTGGTTCGACCGCCGCGGCGCCGCCGTGATCTTCCTGAGCCGCTTCTGGCCCGGGATGCGGCTCCCCACCTACGTGGCGGCGGGCCTCCTGCGGACGAGCTTCGCGAGGTTCCTCGGCTTCTTCGCGCTCGCCGTGGCGATCTGGACGCCGCTCCTGGTGGCCGCTTCGGCCTGGCTCGGCGACCGCTGGCTCGCCGCCCTGCGCGGCGCGCCGTGGACCGCGCTGCTGACGGTCCTGGCGGCCGCCTGGCTCCTGTCGAGCCTGCGCAGTCTGGCGACCTACAAGGGCCGGCGGCGATGGCTCGGCGCCTGGCGGCGCCGGCTGCGATGGGAGTTCTGGCCACCGTGGCTCGTCTACCCGCCCGTCCTTCTGTGGATCGCGTGGCTGGGCCTGCGGCACCGCGGCCCGACCCTCTTCACCGCCGCCAATCCCGCCATTCCGGACGGCGGCTTCGTGGGCGAATCGAAGGGCGACATCCTGGACGCCCTGCCCGCGGCGGCCGTCGCCCCCTATCTGCGGCTCCCGGCCGGCGGCTCCGCCGCCTCCCGCCGCCACGCCCTTCGGGCCTTTCTCGAGGGCCGCGGCCTCGACCTGCCCGTGGTCGTCAAGCCGGATCGCGGCCAGCGCGGCAAGGGCGTCGTCATCGCCCGTCACGAGGATCAGCTCGACCGCGCCTTCGCCGCGCCGGAGGCGCTCCTCGTCCAGGAGTATCTCGCGGGACCGGAGATCGGCGTCTTCTACGTGCGGCGCCCCGCCGAGGATAGCGGGCGGATCTTCTCGATCACCCGCAAGACGCTGCCCGAGCTCTCCGGCGACGGCCGGTCGACGCTCGAGGAGCTCATCCTGGCCGACCCGCGGGCCGTGGCGCTGGCGGACGTCTATCTCGAGGAGTCGGCGCTGTCTCCCGACGCCGTCCCGGCCGCCGGCGAGCGCGTGCGCCTCGTCGAGATCGGCACCCACTGCCGGGGAGCGATCTTCGAGGACGGCGGCGAGCTGGCGACGGACGCCCTCGAGCGCGCCGTCGACGGGATCAGCCGCTCCTATCCCGGCTTCTACTTCGGCCGCTACGACCTCAAGGCGCCGTCGCTGGACGACTTCCGGGCCGGGACGGGCCTGCGCGTCCTCGAGCTCAACGGCGTGACCTCCGAGGCGACGCACATCTACGACCCGGCGCTCGGCGTCCTCGACGCCTACCGCGTGCTCTTCCGGCAGTGGCGGCTGGCCTTCGAGATCGGCGCGGAGAACCGGCGCCGCGGCGCTCCCGTATCCTCGCTGTGGCGGTTGGCCCTGCTCGCGGCGGCGCACCTGTCGGGCGCCGGCGGCGCGGCGCCGCGAGCGCAATCCGCACCTCCGGCATAATCGACGCACCGGCACCGAACGGCCTGGCCGAGGAGGGCATCGTGAGTTCTCTATCGAAGTCCCAGCTCACGGCGAGCTGGATCGCGCAGATCGCGGCCGCGGGGATCCTCCTGCAGACGCTCTTCTTCAAGTTCACGGGTGCCCCCGAGTCGGTCTACATCTTCGAGCGACTGGGGGCCGAGCCCTGGGGGCGGCTCGCCAGCGGCGTCGCGGAGCTCGCGGCGGGCATCGCCCTGCTCGTGCCCGCCACGGCGGCCGCAGGCGCCGCGGCGGCGCTCGCGATCGTCGCCGGAGCGCTCGCGAGCCACCTCACGGTCCTCGGGATCGAGGTGCAGGGCGACGGCGGCCTGCTCTTCGCCCTCGCCTGCGTCGTCTTCCTCTCGAGCCTCGTCGTCGTCGTCCTGCGGCGCCGCGAGCTCCCCTGGATCGGCTCCTTCTTCTCGTGAGGCTGCTCGTGAGGCATCTCGTGAGGCCGCGCAGGCTCCGGCTCCGTTCCCTCGCCGCCCTCCTGGCGGTCGTCTGCTCCGTCGGCTCCGCCGGTTGCTCCATTCGCAAGCTGGCGATCAACTCCCTGGCCGGGGCGCTGGCGGAGAGCGGCTCGGTCTACGCCTCGGACCCCGATCCCGAGCTGGTCCGCGACGCGCTGCCGTTCGCCCTCAAGACCTTCGAGTCCCTGCTCGAGAGCGCTCCCGAGAACCGCGGCCTGCTGCTGGCGACCTGCAGCGGCTTCACGCAGTACTCCTACGCCTTCGTCGAAGCCCAGGCCGGGCGGCTCGAGTTCTCCGACTACCCCGAGTCCCGGCGCCTCGGCGAGCGGGCCCTCGAGCTCTACCTGCGGGCCCGCGACTACTGCCTGCGGGGCCTCGAGCTCGACCATCCCGGCATCGGCGAGCGCCTCGTCAGCGAGCCCGGGGACGCCGTGCTCGAGCTCGCGGCGAAGGAGATCGATCTCGTCTACTGGACGGCCGCCTCGTGGGGGTCCGCCGTCGCGGCCGGCCTCCACCGCCTGGAGGTCGTCGCCGACCTGCCCGCGGTGCAGGCGCTCTTCGACCGCGCCCTGGCCATCGACGAGTCCTACTCCGATGGCGACCTCCACCAGGCGCTGATCAGCCTCGCGGCGCTCCCGGCGGCGATGGGCGGCTCCCGCGAGGCGGCCGACCGCCACTACGCCCGAGCCGTCGAGCTCTCCGGCGGCCGCGCCGCCGGCCCCCACGTCACCTACGCGGCGAGCGTCCTCGTGCCGGCCCAGGAGCGGGCCGCGTTCCAGCGGACGCTCACGGCGGCGCTCGCCGTCGACCCCGACGCCGCCCCGCCGCTGCGCCTCGCCAACCACGTCGCACAGTCGCGGGCCCGCTTCCTGCTCGACCACGCGGACGACCTGTTCCTCGAGCCGCTCGAGCCGCTCGAGCCGCTCGAGGAAGCGGAGCCTTGAGGACGGCCCGCGCCGGGCTCGTCGTGGCCTGCGCCGCGCTGGTGCTGGCCGGGCCGGCGGCCGCCCAGACCGTCAAGCTGGCGACGCTCATTCCCGAGGGCTCGTTCTGGGACCGCGCCCTGCGCGACATGGGCGCCGGGTGGGAGCGCCTGACCGGCGGCGGCGTCGAGCTGCGGATCTACCCGGGCGGGGTGGCGGGCGACGATCCGGACATGATCCGGAAGCTGCGCATCGGCCAGCTGCAGGCGGCCACCGTCACCGTGACCGGCCTGACCGAGATCGACCCCGCCTTCGCGCTGTTCGAGATCCCCGGCTTCTTCGACTCCTACGAGGAGCTCTTCCACGTCCTCGATGCCCTCGAGCCGGAGCTCGAGCGCCGCCTGCTCGAGCGCGGCTTCCGGCTTCTCCACTGGGGCCACGGCGGCTGGATCTACTTTTTCTCGACCCGCCGCGCCGCGACCCTGGCCGAGCTCCAGGACCTGCGCGTCTTCGCCTGGGCCGGCAACGACCGCATGACCACCCTGTGGCGCGAGCAGGGCTTCCGGCCCGTCGCGCTGGCCGCGACCGACATCCTCCCCGGCCTCGAGACCGGCCTCTTCGAGACCCTCCCCACCACCCCCATCGCCGCCCTCTCCCTCCAGTGGTTCCGCTCCGCCCCCTACATGACCGACCTCCCACTGGCCCCCCTGCTGGGCGCCACGATCATCGACGAGCGCGCCTGGCAACGCCTCCCCGCCGACCACCACCCCGCCCTTCTGGCCGCCGCCGCCGACACCGGCACCCTCTTCGCCCGAGAGATCCCCGACGAAGAGCGCAAAGCGCTCACCGAGATGCAGCGCCGCGGCCTCGAGGTCGTCCCCCTGATCGGCACCCCGCAAGAGCCCCGCTGGCGCGAGGCCATGGAGAGCTTCGCCGCTGCGATGCGCGACACCTTCGTCCCCGAAGAGATCTACGCCGCCGCCCTCGCGGCCCGCACGGCCTTCCGGGACAACCGCTCGATCCGCTCCGTGGATTTCGCGAACCTCTCGTTCCCTCTCTGGAAGTGCGAGCCCGGGGAATCCTGCGCCATGGTCGAGCTCGTGGACGGCGAGGGTTCTTTCGACGAGTTGGACGGCGAAGTCTCTTATGACGTATATCTGGGATTCGTCCGCTACGGTGACGTAACCGGTGATGGCCGGGAAGAAGCGCTCGTCCGGCTTGGATCGTCGGCCGGGGGGACGGGCCAATTCAGTGAGCTGTTGGTCTACGCGGGCTCCGCCAGCGAGGTATCCCTCGTGCATCGCTTCCCGACTGGCGACCGGGCGCACGGCTCATATCTCGACGCGTGCGTCCTCGACCGTCGCCTCGCGGTCGTTCGGGAGTACAGCGAGAGCTGCATGGCCTGCATCGAGGCGATCGAGACGACGGAGTACTCCTGGAAGGAACATAGCCCCAAACTCGAGTCACGAAGCCTCGAGCCGCACCCGGATCCCGATCAGGGCCAATGCGGGCTGTTCGATTTCGTCACGGTTTGCGGGAATCGGCCGTTCGACTTCCTGCACTGCGAGAACCGCGGCGCGGCCCGCGGTGACTAGCTAGGTCGCCAGGAGAAGCAATGAACACTCGGACAGGCGTGAGCTTCTTCATGGTCACACTGCGCCTCCCAACGGCGACTGACCTGTCTAACGCCAGAGCTTAGCTGCGTGGCGCAGCCTTGCCGGCCCAAAGGGCCGATATGCAAGGCTGTGCCATGTTAGCTACAGCGACTTGTTAGCCAGCGTTTTGTTTTCATTCTTTATCAATTACTCGATCTCTCCATTTTGTATAGAGCCTCCAGCTCTTTGTGGGATCGTCTGATTCGTTTATAATGTCGCCTATCTGGTTGTCAAATAGAACCCACTTGAACCGGTTGCATAGCTCAACAACTGTCGGCACTGGGTTACCGCTGCCAACAATTCGTATGTTCACACTCTCCACAGGATTATCGTCAGGGACATGGAACTCAATGCTATAATCATCTGTGTCGAGTGCACCATTTTGTTTGTCTTGCCATTCCAGCTGAGGTAAGTAGGCAGAGATATTTGCGCGAACATCATCTGGGCTTCCGAGAGGGTGAGGCCTCCAATCACTTCCCACGTCATTAAGGGATGGCGGGACTTCCCTCCCATTCATGATTATTGCATCCCAGCTCATATGCTTTTGTCTTTGGTCTGGCTAACTCAAAGTGGACAGTTCAGTGTCGCCAGATACATAGGATCCCGCCGCCCCGATAGCACGGCTGCCGTTTCGGCTGTCCGCCGGAAATACGCCGCGCCTGCGCCAACTCCACGCCTTCTTCCCCACAGTGTATCCGTATACACCGCGAGAATAGTAGCGTGATGCCGCCTGCTACTTCACGCCATCCAGCCGGCTCTCACGCCGCGCCCGCCGGGATTCAGGACGTGGGTGACCCGACTTCCGGGCGTCGAGCAGCTCGATCCGGTCGGCGGTGAGGAGCTGCTGCGCACCGAGAAAGGAGATCGGCCCAGATGGCCGAGGGCATGGGCGATCTCGAGCCGGGGGCCCGGTACTGCGCCCGGGCGTCCGGAGAAACGGTGCCAGGCCTGCAAGATCCTGGATCGGGAGAACTGAGGCGGAACGGTGCCAGGACCGAGGGCGGCTGGACTACCGGCTCGGGCGGGCGTGGCTCTCCGAACTTCCATGGGTGTTCCGAGTGCCCTCTAACGCGTCGGTTCAGCGGCGGGCCGCGCAGCGGACCGTCCGCTGCAACCGGTTGTTGGGTAGCTTCGGCGCTGAGCATGGAGTGCAGTGGCTACTGTTGGTCTAGCGGGCTCCGCCAGCGAGGTGCACCTCGTGCATCGCTTCCCGAGTGGCGACCATGCTCTTGTTAGGCAGCGCTGCGCTATGGCAGGGAGTATAAGCACTCATAGCTGTGCTTGCCATTGGCGATGATGATCTTGAATTCGCCCGCGCGACTAGCTGCACGGCATCGCCGCCTGCTGGCTTTCGAGAGCAATAGAATCGGGAACTCTACTGAGCCAATCCCAGAATGCATCACCTGCATAGAATCCGATCCCTCCCGACGGCTCCTCTTCCAGGACTACGATCGGTCTCCCGCCGAGTGAGTCTCTTGTCGAGACGTCGATTTCGAACGTCTCGCCGGCGGCAGTCCTCAGGTTGATAATCCTCCACTCCTTCCACTCTTCGCGCATACCGATGTCGGGAGCAGGAGTGAGAAGTGAAACCTGTCGCAACAGCTCGGAAAGCGTTTCGTGACTGAGCGGCCGCGGCCGCTTCGGACACTCGTCGAGGGCAATCGAAGCGTCGGCGACATCCTCAAGCCGAAGGGCGGCGATCCGGCCTCGGAGACTCTCGTCGCCCCAGTCCTTTGGTGCGACCCCGCACGCCAACAAAAGGAGCAGCAGGTGCGGGTACGGCACGGCGGTAGCTCTCCGACTTGCCATGGGTGTTCCGGGTACCCTCTAAAGTCTCGGTCAAGCTGCGGGCGCGGCCCTTGCGCAAGCAAGGGACGTGGCCGGCGGCTTCAATCGACTGTCAGACAGCCGCCCCACGGACTTAGAAGCCCCGCCGGGCGGCGATATCATTGTATGCCTGTAGCGAGTCCGTCGTGCGAAACTCCCAGTCTGGCTTGCCATCACCCGTCGAGTCGACGGTGAACTCATCTTGGCAGCCTGCGGTATCCGCAGGCCCGAGGGCTGCGCGCCAGCGCCGACGTGGGCAGGAGCGCCGTGTTGGGCTCCGTGTTCATGATGTCGCTTCCCCCTGCAACTCACTGTGGAGCCACTTGATGCAGTCATCGCAGATGGCAACGGTGCCTGTGGCAAGAAAGCGGTTTTGTTGGCTGGGTGAGGCGCCACAGAAAGAACTAGGTCTCGGGGCCCGAGTAATTGCTTGGTGGCGTATGTTTTTCCTTGTCGCTCTTCGGAAGAAGAAAGACCACCCGGTCTCCATGATGCTCGATTTCGTGGCGCAGCCCGTTCGAGCGTAGGTGGTCTTCTAGCTCTTGTGTTCCTTCTTTGGTTTCGCGCCAACTGAAATACCACTTGAAACAGGCATCGCGGACTTTGTGCGCCACATCATTCACTAAGGGCCATTGTTCGTTAGTGCAAACCACAGAACCATCGTCCGCAATCTGAGGGGAGAACTGTAGCCGCTTCAGCCCTGCCAAGAAGCTGGCTTGAAGTTCGGGGTTGGCAAACCGAAGAGAAGGCATGATTACTACGCAGCCCAACGTTGTGCATAACCTGCGAGCCAACCTGGCGCGGACCGTGCGCAAGCATGGGCCGTGACAGGTTGGCTCGTCAGGTTCATGCGCTTGTTAGACGCCGTAGCAACGTCACTCATGAAGATGCCACAGCGCCTGCCAATACGACCTTGTCAAGTATACCGGGCTCTCGTCGGCCACGATCGTGCGCGCCACCTGACCGAGCAGGTCTTCCCCATTTACGTGTCGCGGGGCGAGAGCCTGAGCCCGATCGGGTGCGATCTGGTAGATGGCCTCCAAGGCATCGGCCCTGAAGTAGTAGATCTCCGATTCGTCGGCCAGGACCTCCTCGAGGACCGGGAGTGCACTTCGGTAGCGGCCATTGCCGAGGAAGCCGATCGCATAGCGTCGTAACCGCATGTCCTTGTTTGGAACGGCGGAGATCACCAGGGGAACAACGCGTCGGCCGTTCAGGATGAGTGGATCCATCAGCTGATCTTCGGCCCGCTCTCGCGCTTCGTAGAAATCGCTCAGCGTATCGTCGGGATCACGAAGCGGGCCTTCCACAACGGCCCACGAGATTCCCAGGCCCGCTACGATGACGACTGCCGCGATTGCGATCTTTGCCATCTGGATAGGCCTGTTTGCAGTGCGTCTAACCTCCCGCATCAGCCGCGCGCGCTGCTCTTGCGCGCGTCGGCCTGGATGCGGTTGTTCGACCGGCTTTTCCACCGAACTTAGCCACAGCTCATAAATGAGCACTGCGTTCGGTGGAACCTTGCCTTCAGCGCCTGCGTCACGGTACGCAAGGTGCGGCGATATACGCACTTTGCGGTAACCACCTGCGCGCATTCCAACCAACGCGTACTCCACTCCGCCGATGAAGCTCCGCGAACCCAGGACGACGGTTTCGGCTCGGCGAGTGTGGATGACGTCGCCCTTGTTCAGTGAAGCAGCACAGTCGAAGGCAACGAAGTCGCCTCTTTCTGCGCGACGACCGCTACCGTCGATTTCGGCGACAACCTTGATGCCGGCGGTCATGGCGCGGTCTAACGTCCCGCATGAGCGGACGGAGCCAGGGTCGCGAAGCGACGCTGGCGACGGTCCGCCTCGAGGCGGCGGTTAGACCTCACTTGCCTAACCTCGGTAGTTGGCGCACTGCATACTCCTTTACGACGGGGGATTCACCGAACCGTTTGCGAAAGACCTCATCGGCCCTAAGACGTTTGGCACGAAAAGTGGACAGTCCAGTGTAGCCAGATACATAGGATCGCGGCGCCGCGATAGCACGGCTGCCGTTTCGGCTGTCCGCCGGCAATACGCCTCGCCTGCGCCAGCTCCGCGCCTTCTTCCCCGCAGTGTATCCGTACACACCGCGAGAAGAGTAGCGTGATGCCGCCTACTACTTCACGCCATCCCGCGGGCTCCTCACGCCGCGCCCACCGGGATTCAGGGCGTGGGTGACTCGACTTCCGGGCGTCGAGCAGCTCGATCCGGTCGGCGGTGAGGAGCTGCTGCGCACCGAGAAGAGAGATCGGCTCAGATGGCCGAGGGCATGGGCGATCTCGAGCTGGGGGCCCGGTACTGCGCCCGGGCGTCCGGAGAAACGGTGCCGGGCCTGCAAGATGCAGGATCGGAGAACTGGGGCGGAACGGTGCCAGGACCGAGGGCGGCTGGACTACCGGTTCGGCCGGGCGGTAGCTCTCCCAAACTTCCATGGGTGTTCCGAGTGCCCTCTAACGCTCTGGCGTTCACCTGCGGCGCGCGAAGCGCGCTGGCAGCTGTAACGCCTTGTCGGGCCGCTGCACCCTCTCTATCCCGCCACCAATGCCAGGCACGCCCCCACCGGATCCTGAACCGCCGCAGATGCGTACTCCCCATCCGTTGCCCGCGTCGCCTTGATGACCTTACCCCCTCCCTCTCGTACCCGACGGAGACTTTCGGCGAGATCGCCAACGGGAAGGTAGATCATCCAGATAGGCGGCAGCCCCAGGTTCACACCCCGCGCATGACAGACTCCCGCAGCCGGGTTTCCATCATCAGCGCACATGTTGTAGTCGGCGTAGCGCTCGCTTGCGTCCTCCATCTCGACGTCCTGCACCGACCAGCCAACGACCTGGCGATAGAAGTCACGGGTTGCCGAAGCCTCGGAGACCGTCAGGTCAAGCCAGGAGATACAACCCACAGGCGCCGAGGCGTCGCGTGATGAGACGCCCTCAGTTGGGGGGAACCCCTCCGCAGAAACGACTGGCATGATCCCGAACGCCGCGCCATTCGGATCGAGCAGCACCGCCCATTGGCTATTTCCATCGTCGTCTTTGCCATGCATGAGCTCGCTCCCGCTCAGATCGAGCGCACGCTCCACACTGGCTGCGACATCCGCGACCTGAATGTGCGGCATCCATTGGAGCGGAAGGTCAGCATGCTCCGCGCTGCGCGCGCCCAAGCCGATGATCGGCATGCCACGGTTGTTCATCAGATCCTCGCGCCAAAGCGGATTCTCGCCCGTGCTGAGTACACGTGAGTAGAAGCGCACCACACGTTCGTGTTCGGGAACGGCAATGTCGGCGCTCAGGATTCCGCCGACGCGTGGGACAAAGGGGGCATTCATGGCTTGTGGTCCTCGTTGGCATTACGTTGGTCGCTCCCATCGTATAGCGAAGAAGGGCGACCAGTTGCGAACTGGTGAGGGCGATGACTGCGAGACAGGCAGGCGTCCTACTATCCATGCGAACGTGGAAGGGCAGCCCCCACCGCTCGCTCACCGGCTCGCCTCCACCCGGCGGCCGAAGGTCAGGCGGCGTAGCCAGTAGGGGCTTTCGAGGATGGGGGTCTCGACGACGCCTTCGGAGGTGGAGGCGTGGATCATCGTGAGGGGCGCGCCGCGGGCGGAGGTGACGATTCCCACGTGGTGGGGGGCGCTTCGGGCTTCGCTGAAGAAGACGAGGTCGCCTGGCGCGAGCTCGTCGAGCGGCACCCAGCGGCCGAGGCGGGCCTGTTCGCGGGTGGTCCGCGGGAGGGCCAGTCCGTCGCGCTCGAACACGTAGAGGACGAGGCCCGAGCAGTCGAAGCCGCGCGGTGTCGCGCCGCCGAAGCGGTAGCGGCGGCCCAGCAGCGAGCGGGCCAGCGCCACCCGCGAGGGCTCGCCCGGCCGGGCTGCCGCCGGCGGCGCGGGGGCGGGCGGCCGTCTTCCCGGTGGCCCGGGAGGGGCCTCCGGGCGCTTCATGGGCGGCGCCACGCAGGCCGCGGCGAGGAGGAGCAGGCACGCGAGGAGAGCCGCCCGGCTGCCTCGGCTCGTCATTCGGATAGTCTGCCACGATGATCCCCGTCCTCGCCGAGTTCGGACCGGTCAAGCTGTACTCCTACGGGCTCATGATGGCCCTGGGGTTCTGGGTGGGGGCGCAGATCGGGAGCCGGGAGTACGCGCGGCGCGGCGGCGACCGCGAGGACTTCTGGCGGCTCGCCCTCTACTGCTTCGTCGCTTCGCTCCTGACGTCCCATCTGTGGTGGTGGGCGCGCGAGGCGATGGCGGGGCGCGCCGGCCGGGCGGAGCTCCTGTCGGGATCGGGGCACGTCTGGTTCGCGGGCCTCATCGGCGGGCTCGCGACGGCCTGGTGGCTGGCGCGGCGGCGGGGAATCGATCCGCTCGCGCTACTCGACGGCGCGGCGCTGGGCACCCCTCTCGGGCACGCCCTGGGGCGGATCGGCTGCCATCTGGCCGGGGATGGGGACTGGGGGCGGGTGACGGACGTCGCCTGGGGCGTGGCCTACCCGCAGGGCATCGCGGGCTGGAGCCATCCGCCCGGGGTGAAGGTGCACCCGACCTCGCTCTACGAGGCCGCCGCCTATGCCCTCGTCTTCGGGCTGCTTCTTGCCCGCCGGAAGAAGGCCGGGCGCGGCGTGCTGCTGGGCCAGTTCCTCGTCCTGACGTCGGTCGCGCGCTTCGCCATCGAGTTCTGGCGCGTCAACCCGCCCGTCGCCGCCGGCCTCAGCGAGGCGCAGTGGGTGGCGATCGGCCTCTGCCTGCTGGGCGGCGTCCTCTGGACGCGAAGACCCAAGGCCCTCGAGGAGTCGCCGCGCCGGGGCTAGACCCGCATCAGCACGGAGCCCCAGTGGAGCCCGGCGCCCAGGGCCGTGAAGGCGACGAGAGCGCCAGGGGGCGCCTTGCCCTCCTGCCGCGCCTCGTGGAAGCAGATGGGCAGGGTGCCGGCCGTCGTGTTGCCGTACTTCTGGATGTTGTTGTGGACCCGCGAGTCCGGCAGCCCCAGGGCGCGCTGGGCGGCCTCGTTGATGCGCAGATTGGCCTGGTGCATCACCAGGAGGTCGAGGTCGTCGAGCCCGTAGCCCGCCCGCTCCAGGACCTCGCGGGTTGCCCGGGGCATCAAGGTGACGGCGAGCTTGAAGACCTTGCGCCCGTCCATGACCGGCACGGCGTCGCCGCGGCGGATCATCTCGGCGTCCACCCAGGGCCTGTGCGCCGAGCCGACGCCGGGCACCGCGAGGATCTCACGGCTGCCTCCGTCGCCCAGGAGCAGCGAGCCGAGGATGCCGCGCCCATCCTCCTCTTCGTGCGCCCTGAAGACCATCGCTCCCGCGCCGTCCCCGAAGAGGACGATGAGGTGGCGAAAGCGCGAGTTCCATTCGCGGTCCGCGGCCGAGACCGTGACGGATTCGTCGAAGAACGCCCGCCAGCTGGCCGCGGAGAACGGAATGAGCGCGCTGTGGACCTCGGTCCCCACCAGCAGGACCGTGCGGGCGATGCCGCTGCGGACCAGCGCGTCCACCACCTGCAGCCCGTAGGCGAAGCCCGCGCACTGCTGGCGCAGGTCGAGCGCCGGCCGCGCTCCGATGCCGAGCTTCTCCTGGATCATCGTTCCGGCACCCGGGAAATAGTGATCCGCCGTCATCGTGGCGCAGACGATGTAGTCGAGCTCCTCCGCCTCGACGCCGGCGTCCGCGAGCGCCCGGCGGCCGGCCTCGGCCCCGAGATCCGACGCCCCGACGCCGGGCTCGACGAAGTACCGGGTCACGACGCCGCTGCGCTCGCGGATCCACTCGTCGCTCGTCTCCATCACCCGCGCCAGCATGTGGTTCTCCACCCGCACGGGCGGGATGGCGATGCCGCAGCCCGCCAGGAGCGCCCTCATCGCCACCGGGGGGGACGGACGGCCGACGGCGACTTGCGCAGCCGCTCGACGCCCGACACCGGGAAGAAGCTCGTCACGTTGCCCTGCTTGCGAAAGGCGTAGCGGCGGTCCGGCTTCTCGCCGTCGAGCCCCTTCTCCCGGCTCGAGTAGCTCCAGACCTCCACCGGGTCTCCCCCGCGCTGCGGCGAAGAGCCGAACCCGATCGCGTCGGGCGGTCCGTAGAGGATGAAGACCGTGCCGCGGTCCGTGCGCCGGCCCAGATGCGTCCCCTCGGAGAACGCGCGATCGGCTTCCTCGGCCCGTTGGTCGAAGGTCACCTTCGGCCCGGTCGGCGGGAACACCAGATTCGGTCCACGCCGCTCCCAGAAGGCCGCCACGAACGCCACCGCGGCGGCATCGTCCGTGAGCGCCAGGTAGCCGCTGCGCTCCGCTTCCGTCGCCATGTGGGCGATCGGTCCCACGAGCCACTGCGCGTTCTCCGGGCCGAGGAGGAAATTGGTCAGGTCCACCGGCTCGTAGCGCTCGAGCGCCCCCGCCGTCGACGCCGCGACGAGGGCGATCGCCAGCCCGGCGGTGGCGGATCTCCGACCCCTGGCGCGCGCTGCCGGCATCATCGCCCCGCCTGCCTCCTCAGGAGCTCGACGACTTCCTCAGGAGGTCGAGGAACTCCTCGCGCAACGGTCGGTTGTGGAAGACGCCGCGGATCGCGGACGTGACGGTCAGGGCGCCCGGCTTCTTGACGCCGCGCATCTCGACGCAGAGATGGCGCGCCTCGATCACCACCATCGCGCCCTTGGCGGCCAGGTTCTCCGCCAGGAAGCTCACGACCTGCTCCGTCAGCCGCTCCTGAAGCTGCGGCCGCTTGGCGTAGAACTCCAGGATCCGGGAGAACTTGGAGAGCCCGACGATCTGGTCCCCCGGAACGTAGGCGATGTGCGCGTGGCCGTAGAACGGCACGAAGTGGTGCGAGCACATCGAGTAGAACGGGATGTCGCGCTCCATCACCATGTGCTCGTAGCCTTCGTCGTTCGGAAACGTCGTGACCTTGGGCTTGGCGCCCGAGCGCAGCCCGTTGAACATCTCGAGGTACATCGTCGCGACCCGCTGGTCGGTCCCCACGAGATTGGGGTCGCCGTCGGGGTCGAGTCCCAAGGCCTCGATGATCCCGCGCACGTGGCCCGCGATGGTCTCGAGCTGCCGCCCGTCCACGCGGGTCGGGTCGAACTCCGCCACTGGCGGCTCGAGGAGCTTGTCCAGCTTGCGGGTCGGGGACGGATCGCTCATTCTTCGAATCTCCTCGCCAGTCTTTGCGGGCCGGGGCATCTTACCGCAGGCGACAATTGCCGCCCGAGACAGTCGATCGGGTTGCCCGCGCCGGCCAGTCAGTAGGGCCCGCGCTCGAGCCACTTGATGAGTGCGATGACGCATAGAGAGCCCCCGAAGGCCAGCATAAGACCGGCCACCAGAAACAGCTCCGACCGCATCTTCTCCGAGGGCTCGCTTCCCAACCAGCGCTGCGCCCACCTGGGGGATAGCAACGCCAGCAGGGCTGCGCTTCCGAAGGCCAGGAACAACAGGCTGAGCAGTGCGGCTCCGATCCAGGGTCGCCAGTATCCGACCAGGTAGAACGACACGCAGAGGCCGATCCAGAGTCCTCCCAGGACCCGACGGCTCCTGCCAGGCAGGGCCGCCAGCAGAGCGGAGCCTCGGGACCGTCTCGGCGCAGTCACTTGAAGTCCTCAATCGGTGCCGGCCAGGAGTCCCGCGTCAGCCTCCTCGAGCCCTGGTACCCGAGAACGCTCATGCAACCGTCGGTGATCCCTACTATATCGGCGGCGAAGTTGGCCACTCCCGGAGCCCTCGCAAATCGGCGGACGCCCTGGACTGCAACCCACCGCCCTCGAAAACGCCGCCGCTGGCGGTATACTCCCCCCGCTAAGGGGGATCCATGGCCGAGATTACGATCGAATACTGCGTCGTTTGAAACTACCAGCCTCGAGCCGCCGGTCTGGCGGACTCGCTACGAGCCAGATATGAAGTCCCGGCCCGCCTCATCAAGGGCTCGGGCGGAGTCTTCGACGTCCGAATCGACGGCGAGATGATCTTCTCCAAGGACTCGACGGGGCGCTTCCCGGAGGCCGGAGAGGTGGAAGAGCTGCTGGCCGGTCGCCTGACCACCTGACGGGCCCACCTGACGGGCTCACCTGACGGGCTCACCTGACGGGCCAGAGACCCGAAAAGGAGCGAAAACAACCGGCCCGGTCGAACTCGCCCGATCCCCCGAGCGGATCGGACCGGGGCGGTGATCGGTCGACCGCGCCCCAAGAGTCCAGCCGGGCCGGCTGGTGCCCTGATGGATCCTCAGCACGTCCCGTGCCAGTCGCGGCGCCGGCCAGAAACTCCCTTGGGGAAGGGGAATCGGGCGTCACCGGCGAAGCGCCGCGCGGGCGGCAAGTCCAAGCGACCGCGGCGCGGCGTTCAAGGACTTGGATCGCCCGCCGCCGCGTCCGGCATCGCCGTCAGCTGGACCACGATCTCGATGTGGCCGGTCTGCGGGAAGAGATCGAGGAGCGTGAGAGCGCGGATCTCGTAGGCCGTTCGCAGCTCGCGCAGGTCGCGCGCCAGGGCCGCCGGATGGCAGGAGACGTAGGTCAGCGTCCGCGGGCGGCGCTCGACGAGCGCCCGGAGGATCGGCGGCGCGAGGCCGGGGCGCGGCGGGTCCACCACGACCCGATCGCAGGCCGCCGGCAGCTCGGGAATCCAGCTCTCGACCGCCCGGTGGACCACCTCGACGTTGCCGGTCCCGTTGCGCCGGGCGTTGATCCGGCCGTAGCGCGCCGCGACGCCGTCGCCCTCGACGGCGACGACCCGGGCGTACCTGGACGCCAGAGGCAGGGCAAACAGGCCGACCCCGGCGTAGAGGTCGATGGCCAGCTCTCCGCCCTCGTCCCCGACGGCGACCTCCGCGAGCCGTTCGAGAAGGGAGCGATTGCCCTGGAAGAAGCAGCGCGCGTCGAAGGCGTAGGCGAAGGGCCCCACGGCGACCCTCACGTCGCCGTGCGGCACCCCCCGCGCCACGGGCGCGCTCGAGAGCTCGCCGCCGTCGCCGACCGCGAGATCGATCCGGGGCGGAGGATGGGCCGGCGGCGTCGCCGCCAGCTCGAGGACGGCGCGCTCGAGCTCGGGAACGAGCACCGGACACTCCTCGACGGCGACGATCCGGTGGCTGCGACGCCCGTGGTAGCCGAGCGTCGCGGGCTCCCCGGGCGCGCCGTCGCTGGGCGGCGACACGTGGAGCCGCGTCCGGGTGCGGTAGCCCCAGGGGGCTCCGCCGACCACCTCGTGGGCCGGCAGCTCGACCCCGCCGATCCGCGCGAGGGTCTCGAGCGTCGCCGCCACCTTGTAGGCGATCTGCCGCTCGTCCTCGAGGTGCTGCAGATCGCAGCCGCCGCACTCGCCGAAGTGGCGGCACGGGGCCGCGCGCCGGCCCGGGCCGGGCGCGAGGATCTCGACAACCTCGGCGCGCGCGTAGCTCGCCTTGCGCTCGGCGACCCGGACCCGAGCCCGATCCCCGGGCGCCGTCCGGGGCACGAACACGGGCAGCCGCTCGTGCCGGCCCAGCCCGTCGCCGCCGGCGATGAGCTTCTCGATCACGAGCTCGATCTCGTCGCCGCGCGTCAGCCCGCCGCCGGCGGCGTGGAAACCGGGCTCGTTCATCCGACCACCAGCTGGACTCTCTCGGCCAGGGGTCCGAGCTTCTCCGCGACGGCCCTGCCGAGCTCCGCGGCGGAGTGGCGGCGGCTGAGATGACAGAGGACCAGGTGCTCGTTGGCGAAACGGTCCCGGCGCTCCACCAGGTCGTCCAGATGCACGTGGCCGAACTTCCGGGCGCGGTCGCCGTGGCCGGCGGCGAGGAACGTGCACTCGAGGATCAGGATCCGGCTCGCGAGCAGCCGCGGCTCCGCATCGAGCACCGTCGCGGCGGTATCGCCGCAATACGACACCCAGTCCTCGACGAGGGTCTCCTCGATCGCCGTGCCCCCCCGCTTCAAGGCCGCCAGCTCGGGCCCGGGAAGGTCGCGGAAGCGCTCGCGCAGGCGGCGGCGGGCACGCACCAGATGGAAGCCGAGGCTGGGCACCACGTGGTGCGCCGCGAACGCCTCGACCTCGAGATCGGCGGCCACGCGCAGCCGATCGCCGGGCTGCATCGGGACGATCTCGTAGTCGTACCGCGCCGACTCCAGCTCGGCGGCCCCGTCGAGCCAGCGCCCGAGGGCGCCCGCGGCCGCCGCCGGGCAGGCGACGCGCGTCGGTCCGGCGCCGTACCGGGCACGGTAGGAGAGCACGAACGGCAGACCCAGGCAGTGGTCGAGGTGGCCGTGGGTCACGAAGACGTCCCGGACCCCGATGAGGGCCAGATCGCCACGGCCCACGTCGAACGCGAGGCCGGGCGGGTGGACCCGGAACCAGGTCCGATCCCCGCCGCGCGACCGGCCCTCGAGTCCGAGGCTGCCGAAGGCGAGCCTCACGCCGCCTCCCGCCGACTCAAATCTCCTGGTACAGCCAGCGCCGGATCGGCTGCAGGCGCTTGCGCACGTCCTCCCAGTCCGGGTCCATGCGCCACAAGGCGCCGGCCACCGAGGAGACCAGGGAGTTGCCGTCCTGGGGGGTGAAGCAGAAGCCGACGACCTCGCGCCCGTGGCGGACGAGCAGGGACGGCACCACGACGACCGTCTGCGACAGGATCCGCCCGTAGTAGCCGTGGTCGCGTCCGAAGCTGAAGATCAGGTTGGCGTGGGACTTGTCGGTGACGGCGACCCGGTGGTTCGCCTTGAGCCGATTCACGACCTCCTCGAGGCTCGTCTCGCGGTCGAGGACGATCTGGAACCAGATCGAGTGCATGTACTGGGTGTTGAGCTTGACGGCGCTCGAGAAGAGGTCGAAGCGCTGGTCGACGGTCTCGAAGAGGTGGAACGCGTCCCGGGCGTGGTGGGTGCCGAACTCCTCGTCGCCGTGATTGCCGACGCTGGGGGCCGGGAGGAAGGACCCGACCTGGGTGATGTCGTTGGCGCGGCGCATGCAAACGAAGATTCCGCGGTCGAGGCAGTAGCCGTCCTCGCCGTCGTCGGCGATCGTCTTGATGAGCGTCGTGATGTTGTGGGTGTTGCACGAGACGATCTGCATGTAGCGGTCGTCCTCGGGCACGAACGCCTCGTCGTTCACGCCGCGGGCGTAGGGCTTGCCGAAGCCGAACTCGCTGCCCTGGGCCAGGAAGCCCTGGGGGCCCGAGATCTTGGAGTAGATCTGTTTCTTGTTCTCATTGCCGGCCGGAGTGCAGTCGATGACGACGGTGGCGCGCTCGAGCGCCTCCAGAGCCTCGAAGCTGACCTTCTGACCCATGCCCTCGAAGGCCGAGACGCTCTCGGGCTCGGTCACGAGCTTCGCTCCCCGCCCCATCAGGTGCTGGATGCGGGCCTTGTCCGAGGCCAGGGGCGTGCGCTTGTGAAAGGTGACCTCGTCGATTCCGAAGCGCTCCCGAAAGTCCGTGAAGAGCCCGATCAGCGGCTCGCCGATGGTGCCGGTACCCACGATGTGGACGATTCGTTTCATGCTTTCGCTCCGTGCTGCGACGCGGCCCGCGTCGTGGTCTGGGGGAGGCCAGAGTAACACAGCGCCATGGGCCGCCGCGGGCTCCCGAGCCCCCCCGGGCGGAGGCGCCCGACGGCTCAAGAGCCTGGCGATCCCGCCCCTCCGTGCCGCCCGCCGCCCCTCCACCGGGGATCGCGGAGCGCGAACTCGTCGAGCTCCCGCGGCACTTCGATCAACGTCTTCGTCGTCTCGGGATCGCAGATCCCGTTCTCGCACACGTAGGTGTAGACATTCCATTCCCCGCCGGGCGCGAAGTGGCTTAGAGTCTGAGCTTCGTCGCAGCGGCCGCACCGCAC
>Ga0224512_10002149_pt1 | contig 18269 bp, 14 predicted proteins | sample SF_May12_sed_USG_4_FD_169103 | JGI IMG/M metagenome (GOLD analysis project Ga0224512, IMG submission 169103) | Sediment microbial communities from San Francisco Bay, California, United States - SF_May12_sed_USGS_13 | ecosystem: Environmental > Aquatic > Marine > Sediment | place: USA... | reverse complement strand
CCGCGCCCCATCGAGCAAGGTGGCTTCGTCGAGGTTATAGATGGCGTCGATCAGGCGCACGCGGAAGCTGGCCGGCCCTGTAGCTTCCGCCGCCGCCAATTCCCCCGCCAGGCCGAGGATCGCCAGCGCATGGGCGGTCGCCTCGAGATAATCCTCGTTGACGGCACAGCAGGCGCCCATCAGGCAGGTCAGCGCGCAGCCCAGGGCCGTGACCCTGGTCATCATCGGATGGCCGTTGGCCACCGCCACGATACGCTCGCCATCGGTCACATAGTCGATCGCGCCGGTCACCGCCACGATGGCGCCGGTCGCCTTGGCCAGGTCGTGGGCGGCATCGAGGGCCTCCGCCGACTCGACGGTCGAATCGACGCCGTGCGTGGTCGCCTCTCCGGAAGCCTGCCCGCCGCCCAGGCAGAGAATCTCCGAACCGTTGCCCCGGATCACGGAGGGCTGCAGGTGCGCCAGCCGCTGCGCCGTCTCGCCACGGAACGGCGTCGCCCCGACGCCGACCGGATCTAAGATCCAGGGCAGGCCCAGCTCGACCGCCTTGCGCGCCGCCGAGGCCATGGGCTCGACCCAGCCGGCGGAAAGGGTGCCGATGTTTATGGTCAGAGCGTCGGCCTGATCGAGGAAGTCCTCGACCTCCTCGGCGGCGTGGACCATGGCCGGCGAGGCGCCGGCCGCGAGCAGTAGGTTGGCCGCGAGATCCATAGCCACGAAGTTGGTCATGTTGTGCACCAGCGGCACCCGGTCGCGCAGCGCACTGAGTGTTCGCCAGGGCCCCGCCGTCTCGTTCGTCATGTCTGCCTCGTGCCTCCGCTGCACCCTTCGGCCGCGGAAGCCCACTTGACCAGCCGCGCAAGCGGACTGTCAATCGCCCTACGAGCGGACGAAACGCAACTCGGCGTCGAGCACGGCATGGCGCGCGACCTTGGCCCAGCCGAGCGAGGCCGCTCGCGCTGCGAGATAGGAGGCATGGATCCGTCCGGCCAGCGCGTCGCCGGCGCCGAGCTCGGCCAGCACCTCTTCGGCCGCCTTGCCCGCCGCGGCGAGGATGTCGTCGCCGAAACGGCGCAGCTTGACGCCGTGCTTGGCCTCGATGTCGATCAGCGATTGGGCGTTCTGCCAGTCGGCCTCGGCAAGGCCACGCGCGTTCTCCGCCTCGCAGGCGGCGGCGGTGATTTCCTTCAAATCGTCCGGCAGCGCCGCGTAGGCCGTGGCGTTGACCAAGCTCTCGGCCGAGCCGTTCGGCTCGTGGAAGCCGGGCCAATAGTAGTAGGGCGCCGCCTTGTTCAGGCCGAGGGCAATGTCGCTCCAGGGGCCGAGAAACTCGGCGCCGTCGATGGCGCCCGACTGCAGCGCCGGCAGGATCTCGCCCGGCGGCAGGCTAACCGCAGTGACGCCGAGCCGGCGCATTACCTCGCCGCCCAGGCCCGGGATCCGGTACTTGAGGCCCTTGAGGTCCTCCAGCTGCCGGATCTCGCGCTTGCACCAACCGCCCATCTGCATGCCGGAGTTGCCGGCCAGGAAGGGTTTCACCCCGGCCGAGGCGTAGAGCTCGTCCCACAAGGCCTGACCGCCGCCATGGTAGATCCAGGCCTGGTGCCCGTCCGGCGTCAGGCCGAAGGGCACGGCCGTGAAGAAGGTCGCGGCCTTGAACTTGCCGGACCAGAAGAACGAGGCCGTGTGGCCCATCTGCGCGGTGCCGCGCGAAACCGCGTCGAAGACCTCGAAAGCCGGCACCACCTCGCCTGCAGCGAAGAGCTTCACCGTGAGACGCCCGCCGCTCATCAGGGTGATGCGCTCGGCGATGCGCCGCGCCGTCGTGCCCGGCCCGGGCGCGTCCTTGGGCCAGGAGGTCACCAGGTTCCACTCGAAGCGCTCCTGCGCCACGGCAGGAGCCGCCAGGGCGAGCCCGCCCGCAAGCGCGCCGCCCCCGGCGAGCAGGCGCCGCCGATTGATGTTTCCACGTGTCTCTGGTTGAAAAGTCCGTTTCGTCATCGCGGCCTCCTTCCCCTCGGGAGCCGGCCGAAGACCTCGAAACGGGGCGGCGGCTCCCTGCGCTGGCATGACCCAGATCAGGTTCCATGGGTGTGTTCTCAGCCCCCGAACCAACGGAGGCACCCCAGGCCAATAGGGCGACCATGACACCACAACCCGGGACTGTCAAAAGCCTCGCAAGACCGTAACCGCGTCGGGAGTGTTCCGTTTACGCGGCGCCATTGCCGGAAACCGGTTTTGCCGATAAACAAGGCCTACCCTAGTCCGAGAGCCGAGCAATGCCCGCTGCCAAAGACCCGAAAGAGATCGCGCGCGCGACGGCCTCCATCCTGCTCGAGATCGAGGCCGTGCTGTTCCGCCCGGATGACCCCTTCATATTCACCTCGGGACGCGCCAGTCCGGTCTACGTCGACTGCCGCAAGATCATCTCCTTCCCGCGCGCCCGCTCGCAGCTCATGAGCTTCGCGGTCGAGACCCTCGCCAGGGAAGCGGGTCCTGCCGCCTTCGACGTCGTGGCCGGTGGCGAGACCGCGGGTATTCCCTTCGCCGCCTGGATCGCGGAACGCCTCGACCTGCCGATGGTCTATGTGCGTAAAAAGCCCAAGGGATTCGGCCGCAACGCCCAGATCGAAGGCATCTTCGAAGAGGGCGCCCGGGTGCTCTTGGTGGAGGATCTGGCGACCGACGGCGGCTCGAAGCTCAACTTCGTCGAGGCGATCCGCAAAGCCGGCGGAGAGATCGGTCACTGCTTCGTGGTTTTCCACTACGGCATCTTCCCCCAATCGGTGGCGGCGCTGGCCGAGCGCGGCGTCCAGCTGCATGCGCTCGCCACCTGGTGGGATGCGCTGGCGGTCGCCGAGGAGCAGGGCTATTTGCCCGGCGACGGCGCCGCCCGGGTGCGCGCCTTCCTGGAAGACCCGGAGTCCTGGTCGGCCGCCCACGGCGGCAAGACCAGCGCGGAGATCGCCGCCGGCGGCTGACGCTGCGCCGCGAGCCGCCCAGCCAAACGTCGCGCGGCGGTGCGGGGTCGGCTAGACTCGCTCAACCGATTCGCGCGACCGGCGGGAGACGACGCATGCGGCGATGGCTGGCTGGACTTCTGGGCTTGGCGCTCACCCTCGGCATTCCGGCGGGGCCGCTGCGCGCCGCCGGCGGCGCGGGCGAACTCAAGATCGGTATCACCCAGTTCCCCTCGACGCTCAACCCGAACATCGACGCCATGCTGGCCAAATCCTACGTGCTGGCCATGGCGCGCCGGCCGATCACGGCCTACGACCAGGACTGGCGGCTGATCTGCATGCTCTGCATCGAGCTGCCGACCCTGGAGAACGGCCTGGCAGTGCGTGAGACCTCCGCCGAAGACAAGCCCGGCATCGCCGTCACCTATAGGCTCCAACCCGGGGCGACCTGGGGCGACGGCACGCCAGTCACCACCGACGACGTGATCTTCACCTGGGAGGTCGGCCGTCATCCACAGTCGGGCGTCGCCAGCACCGAGGCCTACAGGCGGATCCTTTCCATCGATAAGATCGACGACAAGACCTTCACCCTGCACGTCGACCGGGTGACGTTCGACTACAACGCCGCGGCGCTCGATCTGCTGCCGGCGCACATCGAGCGGGAGATCTTCGAGGCGGCGCCTGCGGAGTACAAGAACCGCACCACCTTCGACGCCGAGCCCGCCAACCAGGGGCTCTACTTCGGTCCCTACCGCATCGTCGAGGTCGTCTCCGGCTCGCACATCGCGCTCGAACCCAATCCGACATGGTACGGCAAGGCACCCGCCTTCGACCGCATCGTCGTACGGGTCATCGAGAACACCGCCGCGCTCGAGGCCAATCTGCTCTCGGGCGGCATCGACATGATCGCCGGCGAGCTCGGCCTCACCATCGACCAGGCGCTGGCCTTCGAGAAGCGTCACGGCCAGCGCTTCGCCATCAGCTACCAGCCGGGCCTGATCTACGAGCACATCGACCTCAACCTGGACAACCCGCTGCTGCGGGATATCCGCCTGCGCAAGGCCCTGATCCACGCGCTCGACCGCGAGGCGCTCAGCGCCCAGCTCTTCGAAGGACGCCAACCGGTCGCCCACGCCTCGGTCAGCCCGCTCGACTGGGTGCACAGCGAGGAGATCCGCAAGTACCCCCATGACCCGGACGAGGCGGCGCGCCTGCTCGAGGAAGCCGGCTGGACCGTCATGAAGGATGGCCTGCGCCACAACGCCGCGGGCGAACGCCTCTCCCTAGAGATCATGACCACCGCCGGCAACCGGACCCGCGAGCTGGTCGAGCAGGTGCTGCAGAGCCAGTGGCGCGAGGCCGGCATCGACGCGCGTATCCGCAACGAGCCGGCGCGGGTCTTCTTCGGCGAGACCGTGAGGAAGCGCAAGTTCCGGCACATGGCAATGTTCGCCTGGATCTCGAGCCCGGAATCGGTGCCGCGCACAACGCTCCATTCGAAGGAGATCCCGAGCGAGGCCAACAACTGGTCGGGCCAGAACAACACCGGCTACAAGAGCGCCGAGATGGACCAGCTGATCGACGCCATCGAGACCGAGCTCGACCGCGAGAAGCGCAAGGCCCTGTGGCAGCGCCTGCAAGCGCTTTATACCGAGGACCTGCCGGTCATCCCGCTGTACTGGCGCGCCAACTCCTTCGTACTGCCCAAGTGGCTGGCGGGCCTGCGCCCGACCGGCCACCAGTTCACCACGACCCTCTGGGTCGAGGAGTGGACGCGCCAGTAGTCAGTAGTCAGAAGTCAGAAGTCTGTTTGAAAAGCCATAATGGCGGATGTCGAGGACGAGGAGACAGCCCGGTATGCATCTAAACTCCGAACTTGCCGCTCCGACTTCTGACTCCTGACTTCTGGTTCATGACCCGCTTCATCGTCCAGCGCCTCGCCGAATCGTTCATCGTCCTGCTGATCATGTCCTTCGTGATCTACGGGCTGATCGGACTCATGCCCGGCGATCCGATCGACCTCATGATCACCGCCGATCCGAAGCTGACGCCCGAGGACCAGGCGCGTCTACGTGCGCTCTACGGTCTCGATAAGCCGATCGTCGAGCGGTATTTCAACTGGCTTTCGGCGGCGGCCTCGGGCGACCTGGGCTACTCGCGGGTCCACGCACGGCCCGTGCTCGACATCCTCCTGCCCGCGCTGGGCAACACGGTCTGGCTCATGGGGCTGAGCTTCGTTCTGGCGCTGGTCATCGCCATGCCTGCGGGCATCGCTGCGGCGCTGCGGCCCCAGTCGGCGAGCGACAACGCGATCAACCTGCTGGCCTTCGCCGGCATCTCGATCCCGCCCTTCTGGCTCGCCATCCTGCTGATCATTCTCTTCGCCGTGGTGCTCGGCTGGCTGCCGGCCGGCGGCATGGGCGAACCCGGACTGGCGAGCAAGCTGCAACACCTGGCGCTGCCGGTCGTCACTCTCACGTTGGTCACTGTGGGCGGCATCGTGCGCTTCGTGCGTGCCGCCATGATGGAGGCGCTGCGCCAGGACTATGTGCGTACCGCCCGGGCCAAGGGCCTTTCGGCCCGGCGCGTGGTGCTCGGCCACGTGCTGCGCAACGCCATGATTCCGGTGGTGACCATCCTGGCGCTCAACTTCGGGGCGCTCTTCTCCGGCGCGCTGATCACCGAGACCATGTTCGGCTGGCTCGGCATGGGCAAGACGATCTACGACTCGATCCTGGGCAACGACTTCAACCTGGCGCTGGTCGGCCTGCTGTTCGCGACCCTGACCACCCTGCTCGCCAACCTGCTGGCCGACGTGACCTACGCCTGGCTCGACCCGCGGATCTCCTACAAATGAGCCAAGCGCCGAAATACGAGCTGGCGGCCGAGGCCGCCTATGCGCAGGGGCCGCCGCAGTCGGTCGGTAGGGTCCTCTGGCGGCGCTTCCTGAAGCACCGCCTGGCGCTCGGCAGCCTGATCGCGCTGGTCCTGCTCGTGCTGGCCGCGCTCGCCGCGCCGCTCGCGGAGGCGGTCTCGGGCCTCGACGCCAACAAGGTGGACCTGCTCGGCCGTTTCCTGCCGCCCACGGCCGAGCACTGGCTCGGCACCGACGAGCTGGGCCGGGACCTGCTGCTGCGCCTGCTCTACGGCGGGCAGGTCTCGCTCCTCGCGGGCCTGGCCGCGGCGCTCTGCTCGGCGGTCATCGGCACGGCCCTGGGCCTGCTCGCCGGCTACTACGGCGGCTCGCTGGATGCCTTCCTGATGCGCCTGGCCGACGGGGTCATAGCCCTGCCGCTGCTGCCGCTGCTTATCGTGCTGGCCGCGGTCGACCTCACCAAGCTGGGGCTGCCCGAGGCCGTCGCGACCTCGGAGGACGTAAGTTTCTACCGCATCGTGATCCTGATCTCGATCGTCGGCTGGACCACCGTGGCCCGTCTGGTGCGCGGTGCGACGCTCTCCATGTGCAGCCGCGAGTTCGTGCGCGCGGCCGAGGCACTGGGCGCGGGCGGGCCGCGCATCATGCTGGTGCACATTCTGCCCAACGTGGTCTCGCCGATCATCGTCGCCACCACCCTCTCGGTCGGCAACATCATCCTGTTGGAATCGGTGCTGAGCTTCCTGGGCCTTGGCATCCAGCCGCCGATCGCCTCCTGGGGCAACATGTTGACCGGCGCGCAGGAGCTGATCTGGTCCGATCCGGCGCTGGCCGTCTGGCCGGGCCTGCTGATCTTCGTCACCGTGATCGCCTTCAACTTCTTGGGCGACGGCCTGCAGGACGCCCTCGATCCGCGGGCCATTCAGGAGTAAAATAGAGATCATTGCCTTCTGCGAACACGTCCGTCCCTAACCTTCGGGCGCCGAGTCTTCGGTGATCTGCCGAGCACAGCCCTCGCCGTTTCTGATGCAGTCGGCAACCGAAATGCCGCCGCGCCAACTCGCGCGCAGAACCAGACCGGGCAACCCCTGCACGGCCCGATCGACTTGCGCGAGCCTTTCGAGGTGACCCAAGGTGTATTGCGGAATAGCCCGGGCGTGCCGGGCGATTCGCACGAAGCCGGGCGCTCCGGCAATTCCCAGGACCCGCGCCAGGTCGTCCCCGACACGGCCAAGAAGCTCTTCGTCCGCCAATGCCGCCGCGCCGGGGTCCGTCGATCCGCCAATGAAAGCGGTGATGAGCACCTTACCGGGCGGGGCCCGTTGCGCGAACAGACTGCTCGAGAACAGCCCGCCCAGCAGCCGCACGTCCTCGTTCCGGGGTGTCAGGAACCCGAAGCCGTCCAGAGGATGGCGCACCTGATCCCTGTCGTATCCCAAGGCAACACTCGCGACCGGTGCGTAGGGAATCGATCGGATGATCTGGGCCGCCTCCGCGGAGAGGGGTTCCAGGAGGTTTGCAGCTTCGCTGGCCGGCAACGCCAGCACCACGGTCCGGGCGTGCTCGACACCGCTGCCAGCGGTGGTCCGCCAGTGAACGTCCCAGCCTTCGGCGGTCCGGCGCAACGCCACGGCTTCGCAACCGGTGCGGCAGGCGCCCTCGGGAAGCGCGCCTGCGATGGCTTCGGGCAGCGAGGCCATGCCCCGGTCGAACGAAATCATCCGCCCTGCGGGAGTCCCGGCGCCTTTGGCCACTTTGCCCAGGGCCACGGCGCCGCGGATGAGGGACCCGTAGGTCTGCTCCAACTCGTAGATCCTCGGTACCGCCGCACGGACCGAGAGCGCCGTGGCGTCACCGGCATAGACGCCGGAAATGAACGGCCTCACCGCGTAATCGAGGAACTCACGCCCCAGCCGCCGCTCGGCGAAGCGCGCGATCGACTCTTCGCTCGCGCCCGGGCGGATAAACGGCTCGCGCAGAAGGCGCAGCTTCGCCCGCCAGCTGAAAAGCTTCGTGGTGAGGAACGCGATCGGCGAGGTCGGCAGGGCTCGAAGCTGGCCGGCACGGAGAATGTAGCGCTTGCGGCCGGCCTCTCCGGCCTCGACAAGCCGGTCACCGAGGCCGGCCTCGGCGACCAGCCGGCCCAGAGCGTCGTCGCTTGTACCCGCCTTCTGCAAGGTGGAGTTGGGGCCGCGCTCCACCACAAAGCCGTCGCTGCGGTCGGTGGCGATCAGCCCGCCCACGCGGTCGCGCGACTCCAGAACGCGAACCGCCCTGCCCCTCCGGCGCAGAAACCAGGCGGTCGAGAGCCCCGATATGCCGCCGCCTACGATGACCACCATGGCGCGCCTCCACGACGGGACCTGCCGGCCCCGTTCAGCCCAACAGTTCCTCTTCGAAGGGAAAGGTGCTGAGCACCTGGGTGCCCTCGGCGGTGATCAAGACCTGCTCCTCGAGCTTGACGCCCTCGGCGCCGCCTTCCTCGCCGATGTAGCTCTCGACGCAGAGGGTCATGTTCTCCTCGATCACGCCGTCGTAGCCGGTCTCCTCCCAGTCGAGCGGGTGGACGATGTCCGGGAACTCGTCGACCATGCCGACGCCGTGGGCCAGGCACATGTAGCGGTTTGCCAGGAACGCTTCCGGGATCTGCCACGACTGCTCGGCGTAATCCCGGAACGTCATGCCGGGCCGCAGCAGTGCGACGTTGTACTGGACCTGCTCGTAGGCGTGGCGGTAGAGCCGTTTCTGCGTTTCGCTCGGCTTGCCCGGCCCGCAGTGGAAGGTGCGCGAGATGTCGGCGCAATAGCCGAAGGGCCCGATCAGGTCGGTGTCGAAGGCGACAAGGTCGCCGATCCGGATCAGCTTCTCGCCGCATTCCTGGTACCAGGGATTTGTCCTCCCGCCCGAGGCAAGCAGGCGGGTGTCCATCCATTCGCCGCCCTGCTCCACGTTAGCCTGGACCAGTAGCGACCAGAGGTGGTTCTCCGAGATGCCGGGCCTGAGCGCCTCGCGCATGCGCGCCATGCCGGCCTCGCAGACCGAGATGGCGAAGGACATGCAGGCGACCTCCTCCGGCGACTTGATCGCCCGGGCCTGCTCCAGCACCGCCTGGCCGTCCATGATCTCCAGGCCATGGCTCACGAGCGGCTGAAAGCCGACGGCGCCCAGTCTGTCGACCGCCAAGCGCTTGTTGCCGGCACAGTGGGTTTCGACCAGATCGGCGATCTCGGCGGCCCAACGCTTGGCCGCATCGAGCACGTTTGGCCCCTTGGTCTCGTAGTACCAGGTCGTCGCGGGGCGGCGCTCGTCGACCGTCTCCGAGGCGTCGATCGGGTGCTTGGCCATGTAGCCGTCGAACAGAACGACGGGCCCCTCCGCTGGCACGAATACATAGCGGTCGGCATGGTGCATGCAGAAGACCTGCATGTTCCGGGTTCCGGTGGCGTAGCGGATGTTGATCGGATCGAACAGGACGCAGGCACCGTAATCCGCCGCGATCAGCTTTTGACGCACCCGCCCCAGGCGATAGCGGCGCAGGGCCGCCATGTCGACCTGATGCTCATAGTCCTTGAGGGCCGCGCCAGGCGTCTTGCGGGCGACGTAGTTCGGGTCGAAGGTCGGCATTGGGGCTTTCGTTTCCACCATGGCTTCGAAAGGAGTTATCCTGCCGTCAAGCAACCGCCGTTGTACAGTCGGACATCGACGCCGATTCGAGGCTTTGCCATGACGAAGGACCCGGGCGATCACGCCTTCACCGCCGAGCACCTGCGCGGCTCTCAGCCCGCAGCCCGGCTACCCCGACCAAAGGTGCCCAAGATGCGCTCGGGCGGCAGGCGCACGGCAACGGTGGTGCCGACGCCCTCTTCGCTGAGCAGTTCGAGTTCGCCACCCAAAAGCTCCACGAAGGATTTGCTGAGCGGCAACCCCAGCCCCGTGCCCTCGTATTTTCTTGCAAGCTGACTGTCGATCTGGCCGAAGCGGGCAAAGGCCGCATCCAAGTCCTCGGCGGCGATCCCGATACCGGTATCCCTGATCCGGATGACCAGACCGCCTGTTCCGCTTTGTACGCAGGACAGCATGATCCGGCCGCCGGGGAGCGTGAACTTGACCGCGTTGGAAAGCAGGTTGATCAGGATCTGCTTGAGGATTCGCTTGTCGACGCGCAGCCGGTGATCGGAGTCATCCTGCAGCTTGTTCACGAGGTCGACCTCGGCGATCCGGGCGCGCTCGGTCATCAGCGAGATACAGGCCTGGATGATCTCGTTCACGCTGACGTCTTCTTCGTGGATCTCGATGCGGCCCGACTCGATCTTCGAGAGATCCAGAATGTCGTTGATCAGGTCGAGGAGATGCTGGCCCGAAGCTTCGATGTCTCGCGCATAGTCCCGGTACTTCGCCGCGCCGACCGGACCGAAGGCTTCGCTCTCGATGACCTGGGCGAAACCGATGATGGCGTTGAGCGGGGTGCGCAACTCGTGGCTCATGTTGGCCAGGAACTCCGATTTCGCGCGGCTCGCCAGCTCGGCTTCCTCCTTCGCGAAGCGCACCGCCTCCTCGGCCTCCCTCCGCTCGGTGATGTCAGTCTGGACGCCGACGATGCCGCCGTCCGAGGTCTCGCGCTCGCGGATCGTTATCCAGCGGCCGCTCTTCAGACGCACATCGAAGGACCCCTCGAAACGCCGCCGGTAGTCGATGCGCCGCTGAAGATAATCCTGCTTCTCGTCCTCAGCGATGGCGCCGAGCTCGATGTCCAGCCGTACCAAGTCCTCGTAGGGTACTCCCGGATGGACCCTGTCTTCCGAATAGCCGTAGAGATCCATCCACTTCTTGTTGCAGAGGACCAGCTTGTCCTCGGGGTCGTACACGACAAAGCCTTCCGAACTCGACTCGATAGCGTCCCTGAGCCGCTGCTCGGCCGCCTTCGCGCGGCTTTCGCTGTCACGCAGGGCAACTTCGGAGCGCTTGGCAAGGGCAAGCAATGCCGCCGTTACCCAGATCGCAACCAAGGCCAGCAAACGATTGGTAACACCCGTCCAAGTGATGCCGTCTCCCGGCGAAAACCAGAAGCCAACGAAGATCAGAAGGGACGAGACGGCCGCCAGCAGGAAGATGCCGCGGCGACTGTGATGCCACCACCCCAGCAGCACGACCGCGACATAGGGCACGCCGCCGGCCACGCCCTTGGGCAGGGAGAGATCGAGCAGAAGGGTCGCCGCAGCAAGAATGGCCGCGGCGGGCATGACCCAGGAAACGATTTGCCGTCCTTCGGCCATCTGAGCAAGCTCGCTCGTGTTACGGGGGCAGTGAAATTCCCCGGCAGCGATACTAGCCCGCTCTGGTTAACCCGGAATTGAAAAACGCACATCAATGTGCGCTTTTACAAAGAATTCTACTGGCTTATCCCAGTTAATTTTATTTAATCATTAGGTGAATACTTGGTTGAACCTACGTTGTCATACCAGAAATCTAAATTCAGCCACCCTTTCGCCTTGCACGCTCACTGACGTGGCGCGCGGAAAATCGCGATCTCCGCCAGGATCCAGTCCCGGAAGGCCCGCACCGCAGGCAGATCGAAGTTGGCGGCGGGCGCCACGAGGTGATAGGCACCGCTCGGCGACTCGATATCGAAGAGCTTGACCAGCCGACCCTTGGCGATGTCGTCGGCGGCCAGCACGTTGTCCCCCAAGGCCACGCCCTGCCCGGCCGCCGCGGCCTCCAGGGTGAGATTGGTGTCGGCCAGCATCGGCCCGCGGCTGGTCTCGATGCCGGGCGTCCTCGCTTCCTCGAACCAGAGGTGCCACCATTCCCGTGTCTCCTCGTGTAGCAGCGTAACCCGCTGCAGGTCCGCCGGGCGCGCGAGGCCGCCCACTTGTTCGACCAACTTGGGACTGCACACGGGAAAACAGATGACCTCCACCAGGCGAATCGTCCGGACGCCGGGCCAGGGGCCCTCGCCGTAGCGGATCGCCAGGTCGGCCGGCTCGGCACGGAAATCGACCACCCGGTTGCTTGGGTCCAGCTCGACATCGATCTCGGGGCAGGCGCGCCGGAAACCGCCCAGGCGCGGCACCAGCCAGCGCGCCGCGAAGGCCGGCTCGACCGACACGGTCAGGCGCCCCGCCGCCTGGTCGCGGGTGATCTCGGCCGTGACCTCCGCCATGCGATCGAAGGCAGAGGTGAGCGTCCGGCGGTAGCGGTCGCCGGGCTCGGTCAGGGCCACGCCTCGGTGCAGACGCCGAAACAGCGAGATCTTGAGCCAGGTCTCAAGCTCGCGCACGTGCCGGCTGATCGCGGCATGGGTGACGTGCAATTCTTCGGCCGCTGCGGTGAAGCTGCCGTGCCGGGCCGCGGCTTCGAAGGCGCGCAGGGCGTTGAGCGAGGGAAGTTTGCGGGCCATCTCGTGTGACCGCCTGAACGCTAAGAAAACTTTTAAGCTGTAACTTTTTCTTACATCTAGTGTAAAATAATATCGTTTGATGTCAATATGTTATGTGGCTATTTCTAGGATCTGGAAGTTCATAAAAAGCAAGGCAGCGGAGCTGCTGAAGTGCGCTTTCGAACGCGAGCGTCCGCTGCCGGCCCCAAAATTCGTGAAAGACGGAGATAACAATGTTTCGGGAAGTCAGCGAAATCCTGGTGGAGATCTGCGCCCTGCTGACATATGCGTGGACCGGAATTCGAGCCGGCCAGCCATGCCACAGGCCCCCGGCGGCCGGGCCAAGGAACCGCCTTTGGCGGACTTCCGGGGAACCCCGGCGATTTGAGCCGGGTGATCCGCGACACTGTGCCTGACCGACCCGGTCGGCCGACTAATGTGACATGAAAACCGGCACGGTCATGTTCTGCAAAATAGCCCGCGTCGCGCCGCCCAGCACCAGTTCGCGCAGGCGCGAGTGGCCATAGGCGCCCATCACCAGCAGGTCCGCGCCACGATCGGCCAGTCGCGACAGCAAGGCCTGCCCGACGGCGATTTCTTCGCCCTGGCTGTGCTGCACCTCGACCTTCACGCCGTGACGCGCCAAGTGAAGTGCGATATCGGCGCCGGGCTCTTCGCCATGGCCGTCGAAGCCGGAACGCGGATTGATCGACAGAACCGTGACCTGCTTCGCGCGTTGCAGGATCGGCAGGGCATCGTTGACCGCGCGCGCCGCCTCGCGGCCGGCGTCCCAGGCGACCACGACGCGCTCGCCCAAGGTCTTGGCCGCCCCGATGTAGGGCACCACAAGCCCTGGACGACCGCAGGCTAGGATGACCTCCTCGAGCGTCTGGCGGGGGGCCGCCACCGCCTCCTCCGGATCCGGCTGACCGAGCACCACGAGATCGGCGTGCCGGGCATGCTGGATCATCACCCGGGTCACGTCGATATCGAGGCTCTCGACGACCCGGCAGTCGACCGGCCGGTCGCTGCCCTGCACCGCCTTGGCGAAGCGGGACGCGGCCGCCCGGCCGCGTTCCAGCGCCTGTTGCCGTTGCATATCGAGGATTTCCGGCGGCAGTTGACCCCCGATATAGCTCGGCATGGACGTCTCGGCGGCCAGCGCCAGGCCGGTCAGATGGGCGCCCTGTGCATCCGCCAAGGCGAGCGCCGCCCGCAGGCGCCCCTCGCAGGCCTCGGTATTGTCCACGTGAACCAGCAGATCCTTGAACGTCATGCCTTGACCTCCTTTGTCCGGACACAGCCTCCGCCGCGCGCTTACTTAGGCATCAGACAGCGGCCCAGCCGACGAAACATTGACCTGAATCAAACATCGCCAAGACCCTGGCCGGGATTTCTCCATTGGCGCGGGCGGCGTTTTGCGCTAGCAAGCCGCGTGATGACGCTCGGCAAGATTCATCCCGTGATCCTCTCCGGTGGCGCGGGCACCCGGCTTTGGCCACTGTCGCGCGCGCTCTATCCGAAGCAGTTTCTGGGCCTTGCCGGCGAGGAAAGCCCGCTCGAGCAGACCCTGGCGCGGGTCGCCGACCCGGCCCGCTTTGCCGCCCCCCTTGTCGTATGCAACGAGGAGCACCGGTTCCTGGTCGGCGATGCGCTGCGCCGGCGCGGCGCGGTGGCGGAGGCCATTCTGGTAGAGCCCGTGGCGCGCAACACCGGGCCGGCCGCCTGCACCGCCGCGCTCAAGCTCGCCGAGCGGGACCCGCAGGCGCTGGTGCTGCTGCTGCCCTCGGACCACCGCATCGCGGAGCAAGCGCGCTTCCTTGCCGCGATCGACCAGGCCGCCCAAGCCGCTGCGGCGGGCCGGCTGGTCACCTTCGGCATCACACCGGACCGCCCGGAAACCGGCTTCGGCTATATCCATTGCGCCGAGCCGCTTGAAGGACTGCCCGGTTGCCACCGGGTCGCGGGCTTCGTCGAAAAGCCCGATCAGGCGACCGCGGAGGGCTATCTGGCTAGCGGCGGTTACGCCTGGAACAGCGGTATGTTTCTCTTTGCCGCCAATCGGCTGATCGAGGAATTGGAACGCCACGCGCCCGACATCGTTGCCGCCTCCCGGGCCGCGCTTGCCGCCGCCGCCACCGACCTCGATTTTCTGCGTCTTGACGAAGAGTCCTTCGCCCGGGCGCCTTCGATTTCGATCGACTACGCCGTGATGGAGAAAACCGAGCACGCCGCCGTGGTGCCGGCCGAGATGGGCTGGACCGACCTGGGCTCCTGGGAAACGCTGTGGCAGATCAGCGACACCGACACGGCGGGAAACGCCCTCATCGGCGACGTAGTCGCCCGGGACGCGCGGGACAACTATCTGCGTAGCGACGGTCGGCTGCTTGCAGTGGTCGGCGTGAGCGGGCTGGTCGTCGTGGCCCTGCGCGACGCGGTGCTGGTCTGTGCCCGCGAGCAGGCCCAGGACATCCGTCAGGTTGTGGACGCGCTGGAAGCCGCCGGGCGCCAAGAGCACCGGTTGCACCCGCGCGTCGCCCGGCCCTGGGGCTCCTACGAGTCGATCGACGCCGATGACGGCTTCCAGGCCAAGCGTCTGATCATCAAGCCCGGCGCCAGCATCTCGCTGCAACGCCACCGGCACCGCGCCGAGCACTGGGTCGTGGTGCGCGGACAGGCCGAGGTCACCCGCGACAACGAGGTCTTCACGCTCGAAGTCAACCAGTCGACCTACATTCCCTGCGGCGCGGTTCACCGCCTGAGAAACCCCGGCACGGAAGAGCTGCACATCGTCGAGGTCCAGTCCGGCGACTATCTCGGCGAGGACGACATCGAGCGCTTCGAGGACATCTACGGCAGGGATTAGGGTCGCCATTCGCGCCGGCCCCGGCTAGCGGGACACAGCCTCCTGCTCGCCCGCCACCTCCTCCATCAGCCAGTCCCGGAAGGCCCGGACCTTGGGTCGGGCCAGATCGCCGGCCGGATAAACCACGTAGTAGCCGAAATCCGGCAGGGCTGCTTTGAACGGCCGCACCAGACGGCCCGCCGCGAAGTCCTCGGCCAGCAAGGGAAGCCAGCCGAGCGCCACGCCCTGGCCGTCAACCGCGGCCTCCAGGCGCACGTTGGTATCGTCGATCATCGTGCCGCGTTCCGGGTCGACCTCCAGCGCGCCCGCGGCCTTCAGCCAGCGGCTCCAGAGATCGTGGCTTTCCTCGTGCAGCAGGTTGTGATGACTCAGATCGGCCGGCGCGCGCAGAGGGTGGGCGCCCTCGAGCAACGCCGGGCTGCAGACCGGCGTCAGCTCGCCCGCCATCAACCGCTCGGCCTCGACGCCCGACCAATCTCCCCTGCCCCAGAGCACCGCCAGATCGACGTCCTCGCGGGCGAAATCGACGGCTTCGATCGAATGGTGCAGGCGTAGCGCGATCCGCGGGTGGGCCTGCCAGAAGCGGCCGAGGCGCGGTGCCAGCCATTTCATGGCGAAGTAGGGCCGCAGGGTGACGGCGAGCGCGCCGCCCTGCTGGCGCAGGCTCAGGCTCTCCACGCTCTGGGCGATCCGCGCGAAGGCGTCATGCAGGACCGGCAGCAGTGCCTGGCCCGGCTCGGTGAGCACGAGCCTACGGCCAAGACGCCGGAACAGCTGAACTTCCAAGTGGTCCTCGAGCTGCTTGATCTGGTGGCTCACCGCCGCCTGGGTGACGTGCAGTTCCTCGGCCGCGCGAGTGAAGTTCAGATGGCGCCCCGCCGCCTCGAAAGCGCGCAACGCGGTTAGGGGCGGCAAGCGAAGTGTCATGGGCTTCTCGAACGATAAATTAAATTCATCAATAGCATGAAAATTCATCGTTTGTCACTGGTCGGGGAAGCGCTCAAAATTGTTACAGAATTTGACTAACGCGCATTGCCTTGCTTTGCCATCATCGTGCGGGCATAGCCATCCTAGATGAGGAGAATTGATCATGGAATTGCTCATTCGGAGCATCGCCCGGGCCGGTGGCATCGAGGTTTCACCCGAGGTAACTGTCATGGCCTCGCCGCCGCGGCAGAAGACGCACGAGGTTGCCTTGCGGGAGGTTCTCGCGCGCGGCTTCCACGGTCTGGCGCGGCTGCTCGACCGCCTGGGCGACCGCGTCGCGGCCGCGGCGGCGAACCGCGGCCCGGCCGTGCCGGCGACCTGAAGCCCGCATTCTCGCGGCAACGGACCGGATCTTGGAGGGTTATCTGGCACTCCCTCAGCCTAACCCCTGCTCGTCATGCGCGGCGCTCGGGACGGCCATGCGATAGCGCGGCTTGGCCTAGCGTCGCGGGAGGAGTAATCTGCCAACCAGATCATGAAACGAACGAAGCCCATCAGGAGCGCGACATGAGCGACCGGTCGAACTCGGCGGCAAGCCGGGACGTTGCCTATCACCTGCATCCCTATACCAACGCCCGCAAGCATGAGGCGGAAGGACCGCTCATCCTCAGCCAGGGCAAAGGTGTCTATGTCTACGACGACCAGGGCAAGGAATACATCGAGGGCTTGGCCGGCCTCTGGTGCACCTCGCTCGGCTTCGGCGAGGAGCGTCTGGTCAAGGCTGCGGCCGAGCAGATGGGCCGTCTGCCCTACTACCACGCCTTCGCAGGCAAGGTGGCAGCGCCCTCGATCGACCTGGCCGAACGGCTGATCGAGCTGGCCCCGGTGCCCATGTCGAAGGTGTTCTTCGCCAATTCCGGCTCCGAGGCCAACGACACGGCGATCAAGATCGTCTGGTACTACAACAACGCCCTCGGCAAGCCTGAGCGCAAGAAGATCATCAGCCGCATGCGGGCCTACCACGGCGTGACCATCGCGGCCGCCAGCCTGACCCACCTGCCCTACGTGCAGGGCGGCTTCGACCTGCCGGTTAACGACCGCTTCATCCCGACCGGCTGTCCGCACCACTACCGCAACGCCCTAGACGGCGAGAGCGAGGAAGCCTTCGCGACCCGGCTGGCCGAGGAGCTGGACGCGCTGATCGTCGCCGAGGGCCCCGAGACCGTGGCCGCCTTCATCGGCGAACCGCTGCAGGGCGCGGGTGGGGTCATCGTCCCGCCGGCCGGCTATTGGGAGAAGATCCAGGCGGTGATCAAGAAGCACGACGTGCTGCTGATCGCCGACGAGGTGATCTGCGGCTTCGGCCGGACCGGACAGTGCTGGGGCAGCCAGACGTTCGGCATCAAGCCCGACATTATGACCATGGCCAAGCAGCTGAGCTCCGCTTACCTGCCGATTTCGGCGGTCATGATCTCGGACAAGGTCTACCAGCCGCTAGCAGACGAGTCGGTGCAACGCGGAACCTTCGGCCACGGCTACACTTACAGCGCCCACCCGGTGGCCGCCGCGGTCGCCCTGGAAACCCTCAAGATCTACGAGGAGCGTGGTATCTTCAATCGCGTGAAGAGCTTGGCGCCGCGCCTGCAGAACGGCCTGCGCCGCTTCGCCGATCACCCGCTGGTCGGCGAGGTGCGCGGCATGGGCCTGATCGGTGCGGCCGAGCTGGTCGCCGACAAGGCCAGCACGGCGCCCTTCGACCCCGTCGGCACGGTCGGCGGGGCCTTCGCGGTCCGGGCCCAGGACCACGGCCTGATTATCCGCAACCTGGGCGACACCATCGCCGTCTGCCCGCCGCTGATCATCAGCGAGGCCGAGATCGACTCCCTGCTTGAGCGCTTCGGCACGGCGCTGGACGAGACCGCCGAATGGGTCGCCGGCGAGGGCCTCGCCTCGGTCGCCTGAGCGGCGGTTTGGGACGAGAGGCCCAACGCGGTAGTTAGAGGCAGATTGTGGACTACGAACGCTTTTTCGCCGACGAGATCGCGGCGCTGCGCTCGGAGGGGCGCTACCGGGTGTTCGCCGATCTCGAGCGCCGGGCGGGGTCCTTTCCCAAGGCGACCCGGCACGGCGCGGGCGGGGCCGGGGAGGTCACGGTCTGGTGCTCGAACGACTATCTCGGCATGGGCCAGCACCCGGCGGTGCTGGCGGCCATGGCCGAGGCGCTCGAGCGCTGCGGCGCCGGCGCCGGGGGCACGCGCAACATCT
>Ga0224512_10002148_pt1 | contig 18274 bp, 13 predicted proteins | sample SF_May12_sed_USG_4_FD_169103 | JGI IMG/M metagenome (GOLD analysis project Ga0224512, IMG submission 169103) | Sediment microbial communities from San Francisco Bay, California, United States - SF_May12_sed_USGS_13 | ecosystem: Environmental > Aquatic > Marine > Sediment | place: USA... | reverse complement strand
GTTTTGAGCATGAGCAACGATCGACAATCCACTCACCATCAAAACAGCGATTATGATCGCACACACGTAAATCCGTTTCATGGTGCTGGCCTCCTTGCGACCTGTCTACACGGTGTGCCGTAGATTCAATTCCGCGTCGTGCCAACAGGTTTGCACAGCGATAAGATCCATTCTCGTACTTCCCGACGCGTAAAAACCGCATGCGTATGCGCCGTCTGTTGATTTTTGGTACACCGGTGGCGCCTGCAAGTTTCATCCCAATGGGACGACTCGTCCGCATCTCAAGTTTCAGGAGAGGCAAAAAACTCCATCGCTCGTCTCCATGGGCCACGAGTCACAACACGGTCGAAACGGGTATCATGGGTTAGTCTGGGATGCAACACGGCATGCGAGTACTTGTTCTAAGAAACCGCCTGGGTAACGACTTTGCGTAGTGGTATACTGGGATTTTCAGTCAGCGACGGACACTCTGGTTCGAGAGCACAGCAGCCGAATGACCGCGGGGGAAGGTATACCTCGGGCGTGAACGCTGAAATTAGGCCAGATGAGAAATGAGTGAATATTTTACTGCCGAGTCTGATGAAAAAAACTCGGTGAGGGTGCTAGTCCTTGATCAAGATATCCAACATCAGCAAGTCGTTTGGTGGCCAGGCGCTTTTCGAGGGCTTGACGTTTGACTTGAACAGGCGCGAGCGCGTAGGTCTCGCGGGGCGTAACGGCCACGGCAAGACCACCCTATTCAAGATCATCCTGGGCGAGATCGAGGCGGATGGCGGCAGGGTCATGGTGCCCCGTCGGTACCGAATCGGCCATCTCGACCAGCATCTCCGTTTTACGCAGGGCACAGCGCTTGGCGAGGCGTCGTTGGGACTGCCCGAGGACCGGCGGGAGCAGACATGGAGGGTCGAGAAAATCCTCTCGGGGCTTGGCTTCAGCGAGCGCGAGATGTCGCTGCCACCCGAGCAATTCTCCGGGGGGTACCAGGTCCGCCTCAACCTGGCCAAGGTGCTGGTGTCAGATCCCGATCTGATGCTGCTCGACGAGCCCACTAATTACCTGGACGTCGTATCGATCCGCTGGTTGTCGCGTTTTCTGCGTGCCTGGCCATCCGAGCTCATGCTGATCACCCATGACCGCTCGTTTATGGACAGCGTGGTCACGCACACCGTCGGTATCCACCGCAAACGTGCCAAGAAGATCGAGGGGACCACCGAGAAGCTGTACGCCCAAATTCTCCAGGAAGAGGAAATCCACGAGAAAACGCGCATCAACGACGAAAAGAAGCGCCAGGAGATCGAGCGATTTATCGAGCGCTTTCGCGCCAAGAACACGCTGGCCACACGGGTGCAGTCGCGCATCAGGTACCTCGCCAAACACGACAAGCTCGAGAAGCTCGACAAGATTCACACGTTGGATTTCTCATTTCAAAGCGCACCTTTTAACACCAAACTCATGATGCGTGTCGAGGATGTGTCATTTGGGTATGACGACGGTTCTGACCTTTTCTCACGGCTGTCGATCGAGATCCACGCCCACGACCGGATCTGCGTGATTGGTCCCAACGGCAAAGGCAAGTCGACTCTGTTGCGCCTGTTGGTCGGCGAGTTGCGCCCGCGGCAGGGGCGGGTCATCCCTCACGGCAAGCTCAAGCTCGGGCATTTTGCGCAGACCAACATCAGCACGCTCAACCCCCACCACAATGTCGTCGAGGAGATTCAATCCGCCGATCACGGTTGTTTGCCACAAACGGCGCGTAACATCGCGGGCGCGATGATGTTTGGCGGCGACCATGCGCTGAAACGAATCTCGGTGCTCTCGGGCGGCGAGAAGAGCCGGGTCATGTTGGGCAAGCTCATCGTTTCGCCGTGCAATTTGTTGTTGCTGGACGAGCCCACCAACCACCTCGATATGGACTCCTGCGACTCGCTGCTGGCTGCCGTCGATGCGTTTGACGGGGCGGTGGTGATCGTGACTCACGACGAGATGTTCCTGCACACGCTGGCCACGCGTTTCATCGTGTTCGATCGCGGACGCGTGCGCATATACGACGGCACCTATCAGGAATTTCTCGATCAGGTGGGGTGGGAGATGGACGAGTCGGGTATGGCAAACGAGCGCCCAAACCGCGAGAAAGCAACCCCAATAGACAAGAAAAAGCTACGGCGGGATCGTGCCAGGATCCTGAACGAGCGCTCCCGGGTCGTGACGCCGCTGCAAGCGCGGGTCGACGACCTGGAGTCCCGGATCGTCGAGCGGGAGGCGGAAGCGGAGTCGTCCGCCTCTGCGCTGGCAAGCGCGTCGGCGCGGGGTGATGCGACCGCCATCGCCGATCTATCGAAGGCGAGCGGCCGGCTAAAGCAAGACATCGACCGTTTGTTTGAGGATCTCGAGGTGGCCACCGCCGAGTTGGAACGAGCCATCGCGAAGTTCGCTCGACAACTGGAGGAGTTGGGATAGGCCATGAGCTGGGCTCCGATTGCTGGCCGTGGCGCTGAACATTCACATCGAGCTGTGATTGAGGAGGTTTTTAATGAAACTCGAAGAATCGAAAATACTCATTACGGGTGGTAGCCTGGGCATCGGTAAGGCGACAGCCAGGCTTCTTGTCGAGTGCGGTGCCAGAGTCGGTATCACCGGACGGGACAAAGCACGCCTCGATGCGGCCGCCAAACAGACGGGCGCCTACGCGATCGTGGCGGATGTGGCCCGCGAGGACGACATCGAGCGTACGTACCGCACATTTCTCGAGCAGTTCGGTGGACTCGACTGTCTGGTCAACAATGCGGGTATTGCACGCAGCCGTCCCCTGGTCGAGGTGACGCTCGACGATTTTGATGACATCTTTACAGTCAATGTCTACGGTGCGGCGATGATGACGGCGAAAGCGGTGCCGATCTTCACGAAGCAGAAACGCGGCAACATCATCAACATCGGATCGACGGCGGGCCTCAAGGGGTACGAGGGGGGCACGGTGTACGCCGCCAGTAAATTCGCGCTGCGCGGCATGACGATGTGTTGGCAGGCAGAACTAAGGCGTCACAATATAAGAGTGATCCTCATAAACCCGAGCGAGGTCGCCACAGCCATCGGCAGCCGCGAGCGTATCGAACGCGAAGCGGCGGCAAACAAACTGAGCTCGCTGGAGATTGCGCATGCCATCAAATCTGCGTTGGAAATGGACGATAGAGGTTTTGTGCCCGAACACGCTGTATTCGCCACGAACCCGTGGAGCTAGTTGGCCTCATTGCGGCGTCATGCTATCGCCGAACTCGTCTTCGCGACGCTCGCGGATCCGTTCTAGCTGGGGCGCGACTGCCGCGGTTCTTACAGCGCATCGTTCCAGTATGCGCTCCGTCATTTCCACCGACGCCTCGAGCTCGGCGGCCACCACCTCGGTGGCACCGGCGGCTGTGACTCGCGGAATGTCGGCCGCGTAGAACACCCGCACAAAAACAGGCAGCGACGGCGCGATGCGGCGCGCGGCGTGGATCGTGCGCACGGCCGCCTCGACATCGTTTATCACCAGTACCAGCTCGCGGGCGTAAGCCGTGCCCAACGATTCGAGCACCTCGGAGCTAGTCACGTCGCCAAAGTAGGCTGGCTCCGCGCGCTTGATTGCCCCGCGGACGTTCTCGGGGTTGATGTCGACAACGACGTACGGCACACCGCAGTCCTCGAGGGAGTGTGCCAGCTCCTGACCGGTGAGTCCGTAGCCGGCGATGATCACGTGGTCTTTCATCGGACCCGCGTCTTGCGGCCGGTCCGCGGGGGTGCGCACCTCGAGCCGGCGTGTCAGTACCGGTACTCTACCCATCCCCGCCGTCACGCGTGGGCTTATGGCGATAATGAGGGGTGTGATTAGCATGGACACCACGATCGCCACAGCGAGGTTGCCGGTGAAGGGCTCGGGTAGTGTGATCGAGTCCCGTCCCGCGGCCAGAAGCACGAATGAGAATTCCCCCACCTGCGCCAACGCCAGGCCGGCGAGGACGCTCACCCGCAGCGGTAGCCGCAGCACCAGGCTGGCCAAGGTGGCGATCACCGCCTTGCCGAACACGATTGCTGCAAGCAACGCAAAAATGGGGAGCGCGTTTTGTGTGATCGCGCGGGGGTCGAGCAACATTCCCACCGACACGAAGAAGAGACTGGCAAACACCTCGCGAAACGGAATCAGATCCGACAGCGCCTGGTGGCGGTACTCGCTATCCGCCACCACCAGGCCGGCGAGGAACGCGCCCAAGGCGAGCGACACGCCGGCCGCTGACACCAGCCAAGCCGTGCCGATGCAGATGAGAAACACCGACAGCACGAACACGTCTCGCTGGCGCGTGCGCGCGACGAAATTGAGGAGGCGCGGTGCCAAAAACCGCGCAAGAAACAGTACCGCGATCAGCACGGCGGCGGACTTCGCGACCGCCATCGCAAGCGCGCCGGGGGGTGCCGAGCCCGCCAGAAGCGGGACCACCAGTATCATCGGCACCACGGACAGGTCCTGGAAGATCAGGATCCCCAGCGTAAGTCGGCCGTGGGGAGCGTCGATATCCCCGCGCGTGCGCATGGCACTCAACACAACGGCGGTGCTGGAGACGGCGATAACGCAGCCGAAGAAGATGGCGATGGGAAACCCAAACCCCAGGAAACGTAGGGCCGCGACCACCGCCGCGGCAGTCGCGAAGACTTGGAGCGCCCCGCCGGCCAGAATCGAGCGCCACAGACGCCGCACGCGGTCTAGAGACAGCTCGAGTCCGATCCCAAAGAGCAAGAGCGCCACACCGACATCCGCCAACACTTCCACGTCGTGGACATCGTCGACGATCGCCAGAACGTTGGGCCCCGCAACGACCCCCGCGATGATGAATCCCGCGATCGACGGCACGCCGACACGGCGCAGGACAACCACCGTGGCGACGGCGACCGTGAATATCACCACCAGATCCTTGAGCAGCTCGCTTTCCATGCCGCGAGTCTAAAGGCCTGGAACGCCATCGGCAAAACGCTTTTCTTCTGTGCCCTCTTTGGGCATGACCGTGGGCAGGTGATGTTCGAGTTGATCATACGGTTTAGTGCGGCCCTCATGCGCGCCGAACACTCGACGCTCAACAATTGACAAAAATCAATAAATTGCCGTGTTCGCCACCGTTCACGTAGGATATACGCGATGACGACCCAAAAAACACCCGTGACCCGCGGCGTCGCGTCGCGTTATGATGTGGCAAGCACAGAGAGGGTAATCACTGTTGGTCAAGTTCCAGTCGTGTGTTTCTGCACAGGAGGTGCATTGTGAGAAAGCTGCTCACCCTTTTCATGATTCTTCCCATCATCGCATTCATGGCCGGATGCAGCGATGACGATTCTCCAACTGGTGGCGGCGGTGGAGGAGTCGATACCACGCCACCGGCGATTGCGGGCGTCGTTGCGCTCGATGCCACCCACCTGCAAGTGACATTCAATGAAGATGTCAAGAAGGAGACGGCCGAACGGGCACAGAATTACTTGATCATCGAGGCCAACCCGGCGCCCAGTCCGGCGGGGCCCACCCAGCGTGGAGCGAGCTCGCCCGGTGACACGGTTCAGGTGGGCACCACCGTACTCGGCAGCGACAACCGCACGGTCACTTTGACCACGTGGGACGCGATGGGTAACCTGCCCTACGATATTTCGGTCAGCGATGTCGAGGATCTGCGCGGCAACAAGATCACCGACCCCGTGATGGTGAGATTCACGGGATCGAACGCGGGTGATACCACGCCGCCGGAGATCGTATTTCGCTCGCCGGCACCGGGCGCCACCGGGGTGGGCATCGGCGAGTCGGTGATCGTCCAGTTCTCTGAGCCCATGGACAACAACTCGGTGAGACAGGCGTTTCAGTGGACGTGGGCCAGCGGCATGGTGTCATGGGAGATGGATCAGGAAGACGACAACAGGTATGTGTTCCGCCCCCTGCAGGCGCTCTTCAACAGCACCACGTATACGGTCACCGTCCAGGGTACGGCGCAAGACTGGGCGGGCAATGGTCTGGCTGCAGGCTCGGTGGTATGGAACTTCAACACGACGACGGTCGTGGACAACACGCCGCCCACGCTGGTGTCCTCGGTCCCGGCCAACGGCACGGCCAACGTCGCGGTGACGACGAGTCTGAGCCTGACCTTCTCGGAAGCGGTCGAGCAGACGTCGCTGGAGGAAGTGTTTATCACCCCCGACCCGGGTAGCGGCGTGGTGTCTTGGTCGAACGGTGGGCGCACCGTGACCTTCGCACCCGATTCGCCCCTCATCGACAACACGCAGTATACACTGATCATCCTGCCGGGAAGCGTGCGCGACCTCGCGGGTAATGCGAACAGCGAGACCATTCAAATCGTGTGGAGCACCGGTGCGAGCTTCGAGAACGGCGCGTTCTCGGGAACGATTTCGGGTGACCCCAACTCGTCGCAGGCGTCCGATCCCGCCGGCGCCCTCGTCGTTGCGGCCAAGTCTGATCCGTTGGCAGACGACGACTTCGCCATCGGCGGCACCGGCGTGGTGGGTATCAACGGCGCCTACAGCGTCATGAATCTCGCCGACGGGACGTACTTTCCGGTCAGCGCCATGGATTCCAACGGCGACGGCGAAATCAGTCCCGATAGAGGTGATGCGATCGGCGTATACGGTGCCGTGTTCGGTGGCAGCGAACTCCCCGATTCCGTGGAGATCGTGGGTGGCAATACCGTAACCGGCATCGATTTCCAGCTCTTCGACCCGATGGCGATCTCGGGCACGGTAACCTACAACGGCACCCTGATGGAACAGTATCCCTATTACGTGCTGGTGTTCGACACCACGGGGTTCGATATCAACAATCCCCCGGCGGCGCTTTTCGAGACCGACGGATTTTGGCCGTTCGATCCCGAATACACAGTCGATGAGTTCGATGAGGGGCTCCAGCCAGGCACATACTTTGTGGGGGCGTTCCTCGATGTCAATTTCAATAACGTGTTCGACGACGGCATCGACCCGGCGGGAATCTACGACTCCGGCGGGCAACCGATCCCGATCACACTCGCCAACGGCGAGGATGCGCTGAACGTCGATATCCTGATGGAGGACACCGTCTTCGGGGCGCTGGCGCCGCCGGCGTCTTGGAAACGAAGCGCTCCCGCCGCGGAGGGTAAGTCAGCCTTTCGCCGCGCGGCGTCGATAATGCGGCGTGCGCTGGAGCAACAGGGCCGGTGATGGCCCCGACGTCTGTACGGGTGCCGGGACTGTGGAGGCGTTGATCCACCACAGGTTCGGGTGTCCTGAGTTATGCAACATCACCGCGTGTGGATGTGTTTACTGGGCCGGGTCGGTATGCGACCCGGCCCTCTTTTACCCTATCCCTGCAACCACGGTGACCCTTGCGCGCACCCACCCGCGTGTCGTATCATTAAAGCACACCCCACGACGTCTACCGTAAAAGGGGGCCGTCATGAATCGCCCGAACTTCTCGCTTTGTTTGCCTCTCGTCCTGGCTCTGTTTTTCCTGATACCTTCGTGTAGCGATAGCCCAACCGATGCGCCCGCTACGGATCCGTCGCAGGCCACGGGTCGCATAGACCCGGCGGGGGGCTCCGAGTTTCTCCTGGGAGCCGTCACCACCGGTTCAAACGCCAGCCGGTTGGAGGTGTGGGCGCAAAATCTCAAGATCGAATCCGACGAGATGGTCTCTTTCGACGCCGTCATCGTAAACAAGTCACGCTGGCCCGTCCACGCGCCGATTCACTTTGTGATTACTCGAATTCGACCGGATATCGTCGAGGTGACAAATGCGGACATGACGAGTGCCGATGGACCCGTGTTCGACTTTAGCGACGACCTGGGTGAAGACGACGTGCTCGGAGCCGGGGAGGCGTCGCAGCCCGTGAACATGAAGTTCCACTCGCCGGGCTTGGTGTCATTTGCCATCGGTTTCAGGATCGACGTCGGAAGCTCGCCCGGATCAGGCGTTATCTCCGGTATCGTGTTCAACGATCTGAACGGTAACGGTGAGTTCGACCCGAATGTCGAACCCGGCATTGCCGACTTCCCCGTCGAAATGGTTCCATCGCAACGCGAGGTTGTGTACCGCACCCGCACGGATGAGCGCGGACGCTACCTCTTTCCCGAGCTGACGGCGGACGTTTATAGGGTGACGGCGATCGGCGGTCCCGGCATGGAACCGACGACCCCCAATCCGCTGATCGTCACACTGGTCCAAAGACCGGATGGGACGGTAAGCAGCTTCGACGGTGCGAACTTTGGATTCTGGGTCGAGCCGACCCCGCTGCCCATACCTCTTTTTGGGCCTGTGCCCGTGGGACCCGCCTCCCCAAATGGGACCGAGCTGGATTCGACGTTTGTGGTTCCGGACTTTTTCGTGCCGGTGGACCTTTACCTCACGGTGGTACCCCCGCCTATCCTCGGGCCGTTTCCATTGGACATCGATGAGGCATCGGTTGCCATCAACGGCATAACGGTGTGGGACTTCGAGTGTGTGCCACCAGACTCGGTGTGTATGCCGGCAGCCCGGGTGCTGCTCGATCCAAGCGCGACTATGCGAGAAAACACCATCCGCATGAGAGCGGTCGGTGATCCGAGGTCGCTTCTGCTCTTTGCGATCGAAGCGCAGACGGTCCTGGATCGGAAGGAGGCCGACTAAGCCAATTCCCCGTCGTGGCCGGAGACCGAGGCCACGTCATTCGCAGTGGGCACGTGTGCGGAAGATCACGCGGATGTCGGCCGAGAAGGAATCATTGTCCGTCCTGTTGGTGTTTGCTCGCACACCGACGTGGAAGTCGCCGCCCACCAGGCGTTCCCTCAAGACTCGTAGGTCGCTCGCCGACGCCAGATTGCCGAGCGGCACCGGGCCGACGCCCGACACAGACGACGCCGACGCCACATTCACCCGTACCGCATCGGCATCGCTGCCCCGCGTACTCGCGAAGTACACCGTCACCCCACCCGTGATGACGTCTTCCAGGACGCTCACCTCTTGACTGCCAGCAACGTCCAGGGCCAGAGACACGGATATCATTTGAAAGTTGCGGGGAGAGCTCTCGCATTCGCTTTCGGCCGCCTTGATGAACTCACCCCACGGATTGCCGGTTTCGTTGCTGATGTTCTCATCCTTTTCCAGGATACCGGGGGGGTCGATGTCGGATTGATTCATGCTGTTCACGGTAATGGTGATGGTGCTCGAGTCCACCGGTCCGGGGTCGCTGCACGCCGGTAGTATCAGGGCGACAAAGAGCAAACCCACACAGGCAGAGATTCTCATCGGTAACCTCCTGAACGGTCTCGGTGCGTGGAGTATCCTGACCGATGCATAGCAGCCGAACCCATGAAACCACAAGGCCAATTCTTCGTAGAGGGCGGTATGTCACAGGAGTCCCGTAACCAATGACACGGTCCTGGAGAGCGCCCCTCGGGCTAGCGGCACTGGGTATTGCATTTATCGCAACCAGTTGCTCTCGCACCGAGATCCAGCGCAGTGATACGGATTCGTACGCGTCGTTCAGTCGTTTCACCGACCCCGGTGAACAATCCGGCCTGCTCGATACAATACCGGATGACCCCCTCGCCATCGCCGCTGTGGCCAAGAACCTGACCGTTCACCATAACCTCCTGGCCTATTTCGATGTCCCCAAGAACCGGTGGTCCGAGATCAAGAGCGTGTGGCCTCCAAGGGTGCCGGATATTCTGGCGGCGTTGAGCGAGACCGGCCCGAGAGACCTGATAGATGATAGACGGATCGAGCAGCGAATCCGCGGCGCGTGCATGATGGAGTCGCACCTACTGGCGGGCATGCTCCGTCATAAGAAGATTCCAGTGCGGTTGCGCGCGGGTTACTTCCGCGATGTGTACACCAAAGAGGACCATCTGGTCGCATTCTGGGAGAAGAATGCGAGGGAGAAAGGCGTGGCAAAAGAACTACTCCAAGAGGACCCCGAGCAATGGCGACAGGTAAACCACGACTACACCCGGCAGCAGGTCGAGGTCAACAAGTGCGTGGAGCATTGGGTAGCCGAGTACTGGAACGACGCGCAGCGGCGGTGGCAATTGCTCGACGCTAACAACACGTTTCTCAAAGCAATGAGCGATATCGACGTCGGCTTCAACCTGCCGCGCCGGCACTTCGAATACGCCTTCGAATCGTGGAAGAAGATGAGAAACATCGACGATTTCAACCCCGACCAATACGCCGAATGGCCGCAGGATGGTCGCTCACACATCCGCTCGCAGCTTTTGTGGGATTTTTACAGCCTCTTGAACCACGACATCGCCGGGTATGACAAAACGAAATGGTCGCCCCAAGATTCGATCAGCGCAGAACACCGGGTTTACCGATTCGTCAAGGAGAGAACGTTCGAGAAGCTCACCGCACAGGAAATCGACGAGCTGGATTCGTTGGCCGAGCTGTTATCTCACGATCCGACCATAGACCAGCTCGTCGATTTCTACCGTAAGAGTACGAGCCTGCAAATCGCCACCATCGACACCGACCCGTACAGCTTTCCTCCTAAACGACTAGAAGGTGCACCTTGACCCTAGGTCTTGTTGTCGAGCGCTTACCTTAAGAAAAGTACGCGCTCGATGCCACGCCTATTTCATGAGCACCATGCTCCGTGACATCTGACCGGCCGACGTTCTCAACACGTACCAATAGATACCAGAGGCCGAAGGCGCACCGTTTGCCCCCTTGCCGTCCCACGTCACGTGATGCGGGCCAGCTCCGAGCTCTCCCTCGAAGAGTGTCGTGACATGGCGACCCGCGACGTCGTACACGCTCACAGCCACCATATCGGTCCGATCGAGATCGAAATCGATGCGAGTCGACGGGTTAAAGGGATTTGGCACGTTCTGGTGCAGGACGAAGTCGACCTTGCCCGCCACCGGCGGAATACCCGTCGGGTTCGCCACCTCCCATAGCGACGCGTCATCGACAAACACCGACCCGTCACAAAGGGGTTCCGTACCGTCACACGTGGGCGAAAGAAACAGGATGAATGCGTCCACCGAGTCGGTTCCCGCGGGCGCGACATGGTTGACGGTGTATTTGGTCCATGTGCCGAGCCCTGATGCGCTGTCGGCGATCACGGTCTGCGCGGAGTCGATTAGGGCGCCCGCTTGGCGAAATACGAGCTTGGCGAGGGCAAACCGGTCGCTCGATCGACCGATGGGGCTGTCCTCGCACGTGGTCATGGCGTACACGTCAAATCTCCACGCCGAGCCCGGCGTCGCGGAAAAGCCCTGAAACATCCCCGAGGACAGATCCGCGACGAACGGCGAAAAGATTTTCGCCCCACCTGGTACCGTTCGCCGGCTGAAATCCGTGAGTGTCTCGTGCCGGACCTCGCCAAATGTAGTCCAGCCGGTGGTGTTCGGATCGCTATCGAAGTTCGGGTTGGCCAGACGGTTGGACGGCGTTGGCAGCGAATATTCATAGAACGCCGTATCGTCTATATAGACCGCTCCCGTATCGCACTGCGGCTGCAAAAAGAGGATCAGCGCCTCGACGCGCAGGGCCCCGGGGGGAGCCGGCGCCGACACGGAGAACGGAATCCACTCGTCGGTCGGGAAGGTGCCATCACCAATGATGACTTCGTTTCTCGTGATCACGTTGCCGTCAGTCGCGGCATCGAAGAACGCGATCTGCGCGATGCACCGGTTGCGACCGGCGTCGCACGGGTCGTCACCGGGGATGACGTCCGCACTGGACACAAACGAATAGCCGGTGAACTCGTATATATTGCCCGGAGTCGGTGTGAAGGCCTGGAGGTAGCCACCGACGTGGAACGGAACGGGCGGTGGGGGCGGGCAACCCGTAAACTCCCCAAAAATCTTGGATGCCGCGACGCCCGCGCGAATAATGTTGTCATCACCCGGCAGCGACAGCGTTGGACCGGATCCGAAGGTGAACCAACCGTCATACGAACCACCCGCGTCCTCGAAGCCGGGGTTTACGAGCAGATTGATCTGTGCAAACGCCGGTGAACCGATGGCCATTGCGGCCACACATATCAACGTGAGCCAGATTCCATGACGCAAACGTTTCATACTTGCCCTCCTTGCAGTCGACTGAGCATTTCCATTGTGTTAGACAGACGTTTCCCCTTCACGTCAGCAACCGTGTTTTCAACTTTTATAACACATCGCCCGACCGGAGTTCACGTATGAAACCCTACCCCAACGCCAAGCCTCAGGTTCTTGCTACGACGTGGTCCCCCTCCCACCGACTGGACGCGCTGACCATGGCAGGCGCCCAGTCGTGGAGGAGAAATGGTCTAGTCGCCAAGTCATTGGCACATCGCTCGCGCGAGTGACACACCCGCGTGGAAATCTACTGTTGGCCATCGCCTCAACGACACCGCAAGAGTCATTACTTTAGCAGGACCACCTTGCGGGTTTCTTCGTGATTCCCAGCCCGTAGGCGGAAGAAGTAGATTCCGCTGGGATTACTCTTCGCATCCCACTCGGTCACGTGCTCGCCAGCCGACAACACACCCGTGACCAGGTGCTCCACGAGCTTACCCTGGACATCGTAGATGGCTAGGTTGACGTGTGACGCCTCCGGTAGCGTATAGCTGATCCGCGTCACCGGGTTGAAGGGATTCGGGTTTACGTACAGCACGGGCGGTATCTTCTCAATTGGTCGCGCAATGATTCTCACGCAGTCTTTGGCCACCACAGGCGTCCCGTCCAGCAGATTACCCGTGAGTGTCAATACAACATAATCGCCGTTGGCAACATCTCCCAGCGCTTCGGCGATCTCGACCGTCCTGAACTTGAGCGACAGATCCATGTAGGCATCGGGGCCTTCGCCCGTGCAGTCGCAGTAGGCGTCACCGGCGGGTGCCGCAACGTCCTCCACGCTATGACGGACCGGCGGAACACCCTCGAGCAGAAGGGTCGACACGTCGACATCGTTTACATCGAAGTTCGCTCCCCCGAGCAACGCCACGGGTACGACCGCACCCCTCATGACGTTGCGACCGTCGACCATTCCGACGTTAAACGGATTCGGGCACGAGCCCGGCTTGATGTCCATCGGCGTCAGCTTGACGAACTCCACGGCGTCGATGTGCGCCGCGCCGCCGTCGAACAACGGTTGCAGATAAAGGATCAGCGCCTGAACCTTGGCCGTTCCCGGCGGTGCCGCTCCTGCTATTGGCGCATTGACGTGCCACACGTCGGTCGCAAAGGTGCCATCGAGGATCGTCGACTCGACGCCGCCGATTTCCTGACCACCCGCATCAAACCAGGCGATCTTTTGCACCACCCAGTTGCCGCCCGTGCCCTGGCTTCCCACCATGGCATCACCGCTCCAGTGCCGCGAGTGCGATGACAACTCCCAGATGGCGCCCTCTGACGTCGGGAACTCCTGGAAGATACCGGTCACGTTGAATACGCCCCAGAAGTTGCCGAACATCGACACCAGCTGATTGCCTTCGAACGGCACAAACTGGGGCGGAACCGCCGGTTCCTGGAACACGTTGCCAAACCAGCCCCAGTCGGTTGGCCTGGCGCCACCTCCTGCCGGGCCGTTTTCAAAGCCCGGGTTTAGTAGAACATTCTGCGCCGACGCCGTGGCAACCGAGGTCAATAGAAACATGCCCACGCACGCGACGCGAATCCAGGTGTTTCTCATTTTACCCCTCCCTGGGTTGGAGTGATTGGAGCAATTCGAACCAGGCAGTAATCCGATTGCCTCACTGCCTGATCTTCCTGGACTTGTGGCATTCCCTGTAACACTCAGACGTCTGCCAGGCGCGTCGTCTGCGGAATGCTTCGCGCTTCACTTCAACAAGACCATCTTCTTCGTGTCCACCACATCACCCGCCCGCAGTCGGTAGAGATACACACCCGACGCCACCCGGCGACCCGAATCATCGCGCCCGTCCCACACCACCTCATGGGTCCCTACCGCGGAGACACGGCTCACCAGCGTGCGAACGCGACGCCCCGATACGTCATAAATAAGAATCTCTGTGTGGCCGCGTTTCATCACCGTGTATGCGATCGTCGTAGAGGGATTGAACGGATTGGGCCTGGCCATAGAGAGAGAGGTCACGTTCCTGGGCAGCTCCTCTTGAATCCCAACAACGGTACCCACGGGAATGAATGTGAACCGGTCGACGATTACTTCCTGATCGGCGTTCGGCGGATTTTCGAATTGCCACAAGTTCATGTGCACACGCGGTTGTTCGGGCCGAGGTATGTGGGGTCCCGTGTAGGTCCACGTGTGGATCAAATTCCCCGGTGACCCGTGAAGCGGTCCCCCGCGCCAACTCCGATACTCGACGCGGTCCTCGAGCCAGCGAAAGGCGTGGCTGGTGAGTTCTTCGTTAGCAAACGTCGCGTCAAAACGGCTAATGTTTCCCGGGAAATCAAACGGCTGCGCGACAAACTGACCCACGTCGTTTGCCCCATTGCCCCAGCGACTGAACTCCACGTCGATTTCATTGTATGGATTCCACCACCCATTGGCGGGATCGAAACACGGCCCGTATTGCCACAGAAAAAGACCGAGGACGACATTCGGATGCAAATCATCGAGGCGCCCCAGGGTGGTGAAGATGTAGTCGCCGTACCCTAACGATTCTTCGAGCGTGACCTCGGTGCTGTACCACGAGCCACTGATATTCTGAATCGTCATGTGCAGACGCCCATTCGCATCGACCCACGTACAGCTCGGCGTATCGCAAAAGAGATTGGGGCCGGGGCCGAACAAGCCGGGGCCCTTCACGCGCCAGGTGCGGCCGCTAAAGGTGATGGTACGCCCACCGGGGAAGTCCGCCCATTGCAGATCATCCAGCGTCGGTGGTCCCAGGTTATCAAAGGTGGCTTGATCGTAGAAGACATCGGGCGGCGGATCGGTCGGACTCTGCAACACACCGAGCAAGAAGTGTGTAGCCACCGTCCCCGACGGCGCCGGCCCACTTTCGACAAAGAAATCTTGAATCTCATCCAGCGGTGTGGACGCGTCGGCCACCGTGTGTGACTCGAAACTGATCAAGTTGCCGCTCGAGTTGCGCCACTCGATGTTGAGAATCGCCTCTGACTGGCCAGCCAGCGGGTTGGGCGAAGAATGCCACCCTCGCACCGAGGCCGACCAGCGCTCGCCGGGCGCCGTATCCAAACGCTGCCAATACCCCGACACATCCCAACCACCCAGGTTGGGACCGGTCAGGCGGGCCGCGACCGCGCCGTGCGTTGCGTTCGACGACGACCCGACCACTCCGAACTGATTCCACCCACCGAACGCCGGACCGCCGGATCCACTCAGCTCGAAGCTGGGGTTGGCGAGGATGCACTGGGCCGCCGAGTCGCCTACCCCTGCAATCACTAACACTAAAACGAGGAACACAGTCGAGACGTAAGAGATGACGCGTGACATTCTGAACTCCGATTGTTGGCGTGCGTGCGCGTCAATCACCGTGGGCGGTCGAGTGGTATTATAACGCGTTGGTGGCTCTAGTTCCATCTGATAATCGTCAAGTCATCGTTGCTTGACAGGCCCTTGTGCGTCTGACATTCTGGTCTTCTGACAGTTTCTCTTCAACCCAGCAGGACACCTGGTGCACACCCACGGCAAATCTCCGAGTCTACCCCTCCTCGAGGTGCGTGGAATCCGCAAGACCTTTACGTCAAGAGGCGTATTCACCGCGGCCAAACGGGTGGTGGCGGCCGAGGACGTGTCCTTCCGCATCGACCGGGGTGCGGCGGTCGCGCTGGTGGGCGAGTCGGGCAGCGGCAAGAGCACCGTGGCCCGCCTGCTCTTGCGGCTCGAGCGCCCCGACGGTGGTGAGATCCGGCTGGACGGAGAAAATGTGCTCGCGCGAGAAGCGCGCGGGGCATCGCTCCGCTACCGCGGCCGCGTGCAGATGGTCTTTCAGGATCCGTTTGGTTCTCTAAACCCCGTGCACACGGTCGCACATCATCTGGTGAGGCCCCTGCTTCGACACCGCCGCGCCGGTTCCGGCGAGGTCCGGGCCCGCGCCATCGAGCTCCTGCGCACCGTCGGGCTGGAGCCCGCCGAGGAGTTCATCGGCCGCCATCCTTACGAGCTTTCAGGTGGACAGCGCCAGCGCGTCGCCATCGCCCGTGCCCTGGCCGTCGATCCCGATGTCCTGGTGGCGGACGAGCCAACCTCGATGCTGGACGTATCCATCCGCATGGACATTTTGAAACTGCTCGCCGAGCTCAAGCGCGAGCGCGGGCTTGCCATCCTGCTCATCACGCACGACCTCGCGTCGGCCCGCTACCTGGCGGAGCGTATTTTGGTTCTTTTTCGCGGGCGGATCGTCGAGGAGGGACCCAGCAACCAGGTGGTGGAGACGCCTGCGCATCCGTATACGCGTGAACTGATCGCCTCGATAGCCGGTGGCACAGAAACGATCTCGGCCGCCCCCCGAGCCAAGGCGAAGCCCAGCGACGAAGCGTCGGCGGGCTGTCCGTTCGCCAACCGTTGCCCCGACGTGTTGGATATATGCGGTACCGAAGACCCGGCACCTCGCCATATCGACCGCGACAGGCGCGTGCGCTGTCACCTCTACGAAGAAGGCGCCCATGCGCTCGGGACGGGCGGCTGATGACGATTCGCGCGTTTCCCAAAGGTTTCCTGTGGGGCGTTGCCACATCGGCACAGCAAATTGAGGGGGGCTTCGCCGAGGGAGGTCGTGGCGAGTCGATCTGGGATCGCTTCGCGGCCAACCCCGGGCGAATCGAGGACGGCTCGGATGCCCGCGTCGCATGCGACCACTACCACCGCTGGCGGGAGGACGTCGAGCTTATGCGCGCGCTCGGCGTCGGCGCCTACCGTTTCTCCATCGCCTGGCCGCGGGTTGTGCCCGAAGGACGCGGCGTCATTAACACCATCGGTCTGGACTTCTACGACGCCCTGGTCGACAGGCTCTTGCAGAACGGTATCCGACCCTTTGTTACCCTCTACCACTGGGACTTGCCCCAGGCGCTCCAGGATCGAGGCGGGTGGGGCCTGCGGGACACCGCCGACGCCTTCGCGGAGTACGCCGCTTTGGTCACCACGCGGCTCGGGGACCGTGTCACCTCCTGGGTCACGCACAACGAACCCTGGTGCATCGCCACCCTGGGCCACGAGGAGGGGCACCAAGCCCCGGGCCACCGTGACCCGGCCGAGGCGTTGCGTGTCGCGCATCACGTACTCCTCTCCCACGGCTGGGCAAGCGAACGAATTAGACAGAACGTGCCCGGCGCGGAGGTCGGCATCGTTCTCAATCTCGTGCCCGTCTCGCCCGCCTCACCGGGCAAGGCCGATAACGATGCAGCCCGTCGCTTCGACGGGTTTTTCAACCGTTGGTACCTCGATCCCCTGTTTCACGGCCGTTACCCGGATGACGCCGTCGCCGACCGGGCCCGCCGCGGGCATCTTGCCGGACGGGATCTCCCCTTTGTGCGGGAGGGCGATCTCCCGGCGATCGCGACGCCACTCGACTTTCTGGGCGTCAACTATTATAGTCGCTTGGTCGTGCAGGCCGACGCCGACGGTGAACCCGTCGCGGTACAGATGGTTCCCGAGGAGGAACTCACCGACATGGGCTGGGAGGTCTTCCCGCAGGGGCTCCACGACTTGCTCCTACGCGTCGACCGCGAGTACAAACCGCCCAGGATCTACATTACCGAGAACGGGGCAGCCTACACAGATGACGTCGACACGGCGGGCCGAATTGCCGACGTACGCCGGGTCGACTATCTGCGTGGTCATTTGCTGGCCGCGCACCGCGCGCTCGCAGACGGCGTGTCACTCTACGGCTACTTTGTTTGGTCGCTCCTCGACAACTTCGAGTGGGCGCATGGGTACAGCAAACGCTTCGGTCTTTACGCCGTTGACTACGCCACCCAACACCGCACCGCCAGAGATAGCGCGTTCTGGTACCGCGATGTCATCGCCGCAAATGCGGTCGATGACGCCACGTAACCATCATCTTGAGGAGGTTTTCCCGTGAGCGCGATCGCAAGAGACCCCACCCGACACCAATCCCTCTTGTGGGTGACAGCGGCGGTGGCTGTCATGATTATCTGGCCGACGGCAACAACATGGGCGCAAGGCGCCACGCCTGCACCCACCACCGTTCGCGTCGTTTCGGGTGCCTCGGGTGCAAAGCTCCAGGTGGACGGCCGGGACTTCATGGTCTTTGGCATGAACTGGGACTACTTCCCCATCGGCACCAACTACGCATACAGTTTGTGGACGCAGCCGGACGCGGTCATCGAGGCGGCGCTCGCCCGAGAGATGCCGCTC
>Ga0224512_10002147_pt1 | contig 18282 bp, 20 predicted proteins | sample SF_May12_sed_USG_4_FD_169103 | JGI IMG/M metagenome (GOLD analysis project Ga0224512, IMG submission 169103) | Sediment microbial communities from San Francisco Bay, California, United States - SF_May12_sed_USGS_13 | ecosystem: Environmental > Aquatic > Marine > Sediment | place: USA... | reverse complement strand
CTGGGTCCGGGCGACGTCGTCAGCCCCGGCCTAGGCAGTTTCGGGGTCTACAACTTCACCGTCAGTCATGACGGCCCGAACGTCTTTCCCTTCACCACCGGTGCGAAACGGGGCCATTGCGTCGAGCTGACCGTCTCGGCTCAGAGCGGCGAGGCGGTACTGCGCAGCGATACCGACGCGACCATCAACACGGTCGAAGCTGATCGCATCACATGGATCCTGCTCTCGTCCATCTACCATCAGGACACGCCCGGGGCGACGTCGCTGACCCCGGACCAGATCGGCGCCGCGCATCAGAGTGCGGTCTGGCAGTACACGAACGTGGGGAACCCGGGCGCGATCTCCCCAGACCCCGCCGTCGCCGCCAAGGCGACCGAGATCGTCGCCGATGCCGAGGCCAACAGGCTCGGCGCACAGCAAGCGCCCACGATGGCGGTGACCGGCGCCTCTGCGGCGTGTGGGCCCGGCACTCGCACCGTCCAGGTGACCGGCGCGCCGTTCTCGAGCGCCGAGCTGAGCATTACGTCGGCGAACGGCACCTTCACCAGCGGCGGCAAGACCCAGAGCGTCGAGTTGGGGCCACAGGGCGCCGCGACGACGACGGTGTCGGGGGCGGTCGGGACCATCTCACTCTCCGGCACGGCGCAGCAGGCGAAGGGTGTGGCCGCGGACTTCGAAAGCAACCAGGACCTTCTTTACGCGAACCTGACCCCGGTGCCGGTGCAACTCAACATCGAGCTGCCTTCCTGCACCGTCAGCACTCCCCTGGTCCCGAGCACGCCGGTGGTTCCGAGCGGAGGGTCTACCGTCGTGACGCGGCGCCGGGCAAACCTCCGCGTCACCAAGCGCGGTCCGCGACGCGTTCGCTCCGGCCGCCGGACGACCTACGTGATCCGGGTACGCAACACATCCCGAGTGGTCGCCCGTAAAGTCGTGCTGCGTGATCTCCTGCCGTCGGGCATGGTCTTGGCGCGGCGCACGCGTGGGATGAGCATCAAGGGCCGCACCGTCTCGATCCGGATCGGCTCGATCGGGCCCCGCCGTACCGTTACTCGCAGGGTCGTCGTCTCGGTCCTCAGTCAGACCCGTGGCCGGCGCTGCAACCGCATTACAGTGAGCTCCAACAACGCTCGCTCACGCGGTGCGCGCACCTGCACCACCGTGACCAGGTCGGTACGCCGCGTTTCGCCGGCCGTAACCGGCTGATCACGACAGCGCGCGCGGGCGGGCGGTCGCCGCCCACGCGTGCCCTGTCGCACCAGTCCGCGCTTGGAGGTATGGTGCTGAGGCGGCTCGCGCGGGTCGCTGAGTCATGCGCGCGGAGTCTCCGCGCCAACCGAGGAGCCACTTGGCAAAGCAGAAGGAAGAGGCCATTGAGGTCGAGGGAGAGGTCGTCGAGGCGCTCCCTAACACGATGTTCCGGGTCGAGCTCGAGAACGGGCACACGGTCTTGGCGCACATGGCAGGTCGTATGCGTCGGTTTCGGATTCGGATCAATCCCGGCGACCGGGTGAAGGTCGAGCTCTCGCCCTACGACCTCACGCGCGGGCGCATCACCTACCGCGAGAAGTAGTCCGCGGCTCCGCCGATCGCGACGGCCTCGATGGCGACGCCGCGCGACGCGAAGAACGCCGCAACCACCACCACGACGACCCCGACGAGCGCCCAGAGAAGAGCACGCGTTCCGGTGCGCCTTTTGGGCTCGTGGCGCTGCTCGGCTCGCGGTGCCTCGCGTGCGCGCAGCTCCATGTGGCCGCGTCCGGGCTCCTCAGGCTCTACGGCGTCGTCGTAGGCATCGATGAGCCGCTGCGGGTCGATGCCGAGTGAGGTCGCGTAGGTGCGGAGAAAGCCGCGCGCGTAGGCCGGCTCCGGCAGCGTCTGGAATTCTTCGTTCTCGAGTGCCTCGAGATACTTGCGCCGGATGCGTGTGCGCTCCACGCACTCGGCGAGCGTGAGCTGTTGGCGCTCGCGCGCCTCGCGGAGAGCGGTCCCAATGCTGCGTGAGCTTTCAGGATCCATGGGGACGGGCGCAGCCTACGCCAGCGTGGAGGCCCGCGATAGATCGCGCCCATCGCCGGGCCGTGGGAGACCTAACCCCAGCCTTACGAGGCCATGAGGCTTACCTAGCCGGACCTCGGCAAACTCGCCTCCAATGCAGCACGGCGCCACGCTTCCCCGTCGTCAGGACGAGAGTGCCATCCTGGGTCCTGAGCCACGTTGGCTGCGGATCGATGGCGCGGAGGACGAGCGCCTTGCGTGCTCGCTGGCCGCGATCGCACCTCGCACGGCCAGGGGGGCCGCACCCGCCAACGGACCGCGGTGCCCAACCAGGCGGACCCGGGCCCAGGGGGACGGGCGGCGATCCATGAGGCGGATTGTCGCCGGGCCCGGGACCGCTACCTCCTCTTGACGGCCGCCCGCCCACGCTCACTCGCGCCCTGGCGACTGCAGGTGCCAGCCTCCGTTGTCAACCTGGGTCTTCGCCGTTCAGGCCATTGATCCGCACGGGCAGGTTGTCGTCTAGAGGCGCCGTACGACCTGCTCGAAGGGGCGCCGCCGCGCCCGCGCGCTCCAGCTCTCGGGCGGCCACCGCTTGGCGGGGCGAGCGTTCGCGGGATAGCCGAATGACAGCACGGTGACGGGCCTCTGGTCGTCGCTCAGACCGAGCGGGCCCAGAAGGGCGCCCGGGCGGGCGATTCCATTGGGGCAGCTGACGACGCCGTCATCCCACGCGGTGAGCATCATGTTCTGGGCTGCACGACCGGCATCGAAGTCGTAGAGGCGCCCGACTCGCAGCACCGTGATCACGACCACGAGCGCTGCCGTGAGCACGAGCTCAGGCCGGTACACGCTGGTCGCCACCGCCTCCTTCGCCGCAGGGGAATCCGCGACGGTAAAGGTCCATGGTTGGCCGTTTCTCGCGCTGCCGGAGAGGCGCCCCGCGTCGAGGATCCTGGCCTCCGATGCTGGTGGGATGGCGCGTTCGGCATATACGCGACCGTCTCGCTTACTCGCGACCGCGAGATAGACATCCATCCCGCCAAGCCTAGAGGCTGGTTGCTCGTCTATGCGGCCTCCGGCGGACTGGCCGTGCGGTCGACCGCGACGCGCGCGGCGAGAAAGGCTTCGACCGATTGGGCCGAAACTCGGGCCTCCGGGGCGCTCACGCCACGGAAGGCGCCTTTCTCGAGGGCGCGCTTAACGACGCCCGCGGGGAGCTTCATCGCTTCCGCGGCATGGTCGATACTGACCAGGCCGTCCGCCCGGTCGGCGTCGGAGAGACTGTCCGGTTCAACCTGGTGAGTGAAACGCACTGCGTGTGCCACTGTGCCGCCCTCGTTGAAAGAACCTGCTCACAGACGCCATCGGCCGGGGCGGCAAAGGAGTCAGGGCTCCTCAAGAAGTCTCGTGGCGCCTTCTAGAGATCTTCCGCACACGCTCAAGCCGGAGGGGATTGAGCGGAGCTCACCGCCGCCCGCCTCCGCGACGTGATCTCACGCCGAAGCGCGCCGAGGAGCCGTCCGGCGGTGCCCTGCTGGTCGCGCCAGATGGTACGACCCGATGTCCGCTCGACCTCGTACGGGGGCTTCAGGCCCAGCTGCTGGGCTCGCCGGTTGAGGCGCCCCGTCAGCAGGCCACCGAGGGCTGACGGCGCGGCGCCGAGCGCCTCGGCGAGGTGGGTCGAGTCCACCTCGCCTGTGGTCTCCAAATACTCGAACAGCGTCACGGCGCGTGCGAGGACGTCGTCGCCCAGCGGGGAGACGAACAACTCACACGTCATGTCGTCATAGGCCGAGGGGGCCTCGAGCAACTTCACTTTCGGTCCGGCAAGCCGTCGTGCCGCGCTGAAACGCCTTCGCGACGCGCCGGCTGTGCCGCCGTTGGCGTTCGCTCCAGCGCGGCGGGATCGACGCGGCCCAACCGGAATGAGCTCTCGGCCGACCGGTCGGATCGGGTTCTCTTCGGTCTCGTCGCGCGGCCAGCGGCGCAGTGCGGGCAAACCGAGAGCGACGCCGAGGAGGACCCCGACCGCGAAGATGATCATGAGGGTAAGTGCCATGGGCTTCGGGGCGTGATCACCCCCCGGGGACAGGCTACCCTCTCGGACGCGGGGGCGATTCTGAAATCCATCGTGCGTTCTTTCTGCGCCACTACGATCGCGTCTTGGGGGAGGCTGCGGGGGGGTACGCTCGCCCGGCTCACGGAGAATTACGAATGCCGCGCCGGTAAACTAAACCTCCGTCGGCGGCGGCGCCCCTGTCTTTGGCCTAGGCTCCCGCCCGACGATCGCATGAGTCCTGCCTGCTCGTGCCTAACTGTCTGCCGTGAAACCATCGTGTCGTTGAACAGACTCTCCGGCGGCGACCTGCCGGACATCGAGCCGGTCGAGCCCCACGACCCGGCCGCGCCGCCGCGCCAATCCGAGCTCGAGCCGGAGGCCGGTGCCTCCCCGCAGAAGCCCAGGGCACCAAAGCCGCGTCTTGGACAGCCGTCCGGCCTGCCGGAGGTCGGGGTGATCGGCGGCGGGGTCAAGCGAGGCATGCGGCGCGGAGGGTCTCCGGCGCCTGCGCCGCCGCCGGCCGCCAAGGACGGCCGTAGCGCGGCGCGCTCCGCGCCTGAGCGACGACGCGAAATGACTGGGGGCGCGACACCATCGGCCCCGTGGCCGCTCGAGAATCCGCAGCGCGAGGCCCCTGGAGGTCCACGGTCGACCCAGGGCGGTGACACCCAGCGGCCGATGCCCTCGTCCCCGACTCCTCAGCGCCCTCCACTGAAGTCCGAGCCCAAGGCCCCGAAGGGCCGCGACGGCGCCGACGATGCCCCAGGAAGCCCGGAGGGGTCAGGCGTGCCGGCGCCTCGTCCGAAGCCGGCAGGACACTCGGCCGCTCAAGTAGAACGCCCGCAGCTGCCGGCTGACGCGCCGCGACGCACACCGCCGGCTCCGGCGGCTCGCCCGTCGCCATCCGATACGAGGTACACCACCCGGTTGCGCGGACCGCAGTCCAGCCCGGAGGTTCCATATCCGACGGCGACCAGCCGACGGGCCACGACCCCGACGGCTCGAACGACCGGGCCACGACCATCGCGGGCAGCGGCGGAACGCTCGTCCGCGCATGCGAACTCGCCAACGGCAAGTGAATCGGACGTTCTCGACCGCTGGTTCGCGACCACCCCCAAGCCGTCCCCGAGGACCCGATCCGCCGGGGATCCGTTCGTGCCGGCTTCAGCGCCGCCGGCAGTGAGGAATCGGTCTCTGCCGGCACGGGTCGTGCGCTCGCGAAAGCCGAGTGACGACGTGCGTCCGGCGCCGTCGGACCGTCGTCGTGCGCTGAGCGAGCCGATGCGGCAACCGGCCTCCGCACGGGGCGAGATGCCTCGGCAGGTCAGGCGCCGCCGCCCTGCGATGCCGTCAGTCGCCCGTTCGGTGTCTGCCGCGTCGTTGCTCGCGGCATGCGCTGCGCTTCTTCTCGGAGTCGGCGCCGCGGGCCCCAGAGCCGCCTCGGCCGGCGCGGACCTGATTGACGGCGTGCCGCTCGCCGGGGCGATCTCGACTACGGATTGGCGACCGAACGCTCCTACGGAGGTAGCCGCGGGGGACATCCCGCCGGAGTATCTCGAGCTGTACATCCACTTCGGTGCCCAGATGGGCGTGGACTGGCGCTTTCTCGCGGCCATCGGCGGCCAGGAGTCTGACCATGGACGCCACCCCGCGGCCGGGCGCGTCAACCGCTCCGGCTGCGTAGGGCCGATGCAGCTCGGCATCGGAGGCCAATGCGGCGACTTCGTCGGCGAGTTCGGCCGAGACGGCAATGGCGATGGTCTCGTCGACCCGCTCGAGCCTGCGGACGCGATCGCGACCGCGGCCTTCGGCCTTCGTGCCGGCAAGGGTACGCCGCCTCCGGGCGGCAGCTTCGAAGAGCACCGGCGCGCGGCGTGCCGCTATTACGGAGCTTGTGCGAGCCCCGCCGTCGACTACGCCGACGAAGTCATGCAGCGTGCCCTCTCATACGGCTTCCCCGCCCAGGGCTAGTGCCCTCGCGCCCGCGAGGCGCTTCCGCGTCGGCGTGTGTGCCGGAGGCCCGGTGACGAGGCAGCCGGCCTCTGGCACGTTGCTCAGACGCTTCTGGCAGTGCTGACCGAGGCCTCCTCGGCCTCCCGCCTGACGTCGCCGCCGTTGGATGCCTCGAAGGTCGCCTCAGTCGCGCCGTCGGGCAGGACCTCGGTCGCGCTCGCACTGACGCGGGAGGCCTGGCCGGCCCACACGTGGTGGCCGAACTTGATGAAGCCCTGCACGTTGTTGAGCCGGTGGTCGCGTCCGGTCTCCACGGCGAGGACCCGGCCCTGCACCAGCGGGGTGATGTAGGGCGCCAACACCGCGCCGCCGCCGCCGCTGACGACGATCGAGTCGATGTCCCAGTCGTCGGCCCACAGCTCGTTCGCCGTCGTGGCGATCTCGGTGGCGAGCTGGCTCATGACGTGCTCGGTGAGCTTCGCGAGGTCGAAGCTCTTCCCGCGAATCTTGATCCGGCCCCGCTCGACGGCGTCGTAGAGGCGGTAGACCTCGATGTTGACACCGCTCTTCTCGCGCAGCTTGGTCGCGATCAAGGAGAACGCGCGAGCGATGCCCGAGTCGGTGCTCTGGCTGCCGCGCTCGAGGAAGTTCGTGCGGTCCGAGATCGTGAAGTCGGCGGTTTGGAAGCCGACATCGATGATGCCGATCTTCTCCTGCATCAGGCGGCGGTCAGCGACCTCACCGTGGTCGTTGAGCAGCAGCTCGTACATCGAGCCGAAGGGTTGCGGGATGACTTGGACCTCGGGGATGTCGAGGCGAACTTCCTCGCGCTCGCCACGCTCATCGATCGCGTGGAATAGGTGCTCGCCACGCAGCGTGCGTGAGAGCTCGTCCGACCATGAGCTGAACTCCGAGATGGGCAGGCCGGTGACGAGTCCGATCGGCTCGTCAGGGGTCGCTATGCGCGAAAGCGCGGCAAGGGTGAGCGTGACAGCGGACTCGCTGATGAAGCGGTTCTGGTCGAGCGTGAACGAGCGCACGTTGCTCTGGCGCTCGGCCATGTCGCCGATGAAAACCCCGGCTTCGTCGAACTCGAAGTGGAGGTGATCCTGCGTCGCCGGTGGCAGAAGACTCTGCCGGGCGAACTGCTGCTGGTCAGCTTCACCGATCAGCGACTTGAAGATCAGTGACCGATCTCCATTGGTCGCCTTCGTGAAGCCGAACCCTAGGTCAACGGCAAGGACCTGCAAACCAAACCTCCGTGGAGTCCTCGGGGTAGGGGGCCGGAACCCATCTGGGCGGGGGTGACCCGAGTGGACGAGGCGACCCTAGGTCACCCGTGTAACCACTCCACCCCCGAAGGCTCAGGCTTGGTACCAGCCGAACGAGGGGGTCTCGACGACAGGTGCATTCGCCCGGCATCTCGTGCGCCGCCGCGTGGGGCCCGTTCGGCTCGCCGGGGCACCAAAAACCCCCGCTCCTGGGCTCACGAGCGGGGGTATGAGGGGAGTGTGATGACCCTGTGTTGGAATTGCCTTGGCCAACCGGCCCGGGCCTCGGTGGGCCCGGGCCACCGAAGGCCTATGGGCAGCTGACCTTGACGTTCGTGTTACCCGAGCAGCGGTCCCTGCCCGGGCCGCCGCTGCCGATGTCGAAGCCCGCACCCCCGATGAGCACATCGTTGCCGCTCTGGCCGCGGAGCAGGTCGTTGTGGCGGTCTCCGCGCAGGAAGTCGCGGCCGGCGCCACCCCACAGCTCGTCGTCGTGCGCGCCGCCGAACAGGCGGTCGTTGCCGCGGCCGCCGCGAAGGCTGTCGCTGCCGGCCTGGCCATGGACGACGTCATTGCCGTCACCGGCTGCCACGGTGTCCGCGCCGCTGCCGGCGCGCACGCGGTCGTTTTCGGCTCCGGTGACGATGCGGTCCGCGCCCGTGCCGCCGGTGACATTGTCCGCCCCGGCCGCGCCGTTGATGAAGTCATTGCCCGATCCGCCGTTGAGGGTGTCGTTCCCCTCTTCGCCGAAGATCGAATCGTTGCCTGTGGCGCCGATACCGCGATCGTTTCCTGCGCCGAGGCAGATGGTGTCGTTGCCACCCCGGCCGTTGACGCGATCGTTGCCTTCGAGCGCGACGATCACGTCGTTGCCGGTGGTTCCGTTAAGGGTGTCATTGCCGTTCGTGCCGATGACTGTGGCCCCGAGACCGTTGCAGGTGAATTTCGACCCGGTGGCACCGTGAGAGCTCTGGCCGGAGCCCAGAGCTCCTGCGGCCGCGACCCCGAGGACGGCGGCCGAGATGACGACACCGAGAGCTGCGGCCTTGTGCGACCGTCGCATCCTCAACATCTATGCGTCTCCTTCGTACGTGTGCGATTTGGAGCGGTCGCTGGCGTCCGCCAGGGACGGGAAGCGGCACCCGCGCCACGTTTTGCGCCAGCCGCGGTCAGTGCGGGCAAGCTGTCTTAGAAGACACGGTCCGAGACAGTGGGCGCAATGGGGCAGGGCCCCAGTCGCAATGTTTGGCGACGTGCCCGGGCGCTCTTGCAGCGGATGTTGCACCGCTCTTACCGAACCCGAATCTGATGTGCCCGACATGGGTGCGCATGCGAGATGTGTCCATCCTGGTCTCGCGAACCGGAGAGGCCGCCGATTGAAACTGCAGGGCGGAGCGGCACATGTGGTCGACTCCCGAAGCCGACGCTCAGCAAGCTGCCGCCGGCGCCGGGTTCCGGCGCCGGCGGCGCGCTGGTGCGGCCGAGAGGCTTCGGCGGCGGTCCTCTCCATGACCGCTCGACAGGAGATGCACGTGTGCGCCTGGCACCCTGGCACCTGCGGCGGGCTCCCGGGGTTGATCGCCGGCTGGTCGGGCACGCCGACCGCCTCCGGAGAGGCCCTACGCGAGCGCCTCCGGAACTCATACCTCAGTCTCTGAACGTCTCCAGCACGAGACAGGCGTTGTGCCCGCCAAACCCGAAGGAGTTCGAGAGCGCCACCCCGATCTCGGCCGTCGTGCACTCGGTGAGGTGGCGTAGCGCCGGCTCGGGCTCGGGATCGTCGAGGTTGATCGTTGGAGGCGCAATGCCATCGCGGATCGCGAGCACCGAGAGCGCGGCCTCGATGCCCCCGGCCGCACCGAGCGTGTGACCGTGCAGCGACTTGGTGGCGGACACCATGGCGCCGTGCACACCGGCCGCCACCAGGGCCCGCGCCTCCGCCAGGTCGCCGACGGGCGTGGAGGTTGCGTGGGCGTTGACATAGTCGACCTCGGCAGGGCTGCGGCCCGCCTGGTCGAGGGCGATCCTGATGGCGCGAGCAGGTCCCTGTCCGGCGGGATCCGGGTCGGTGATGTGCCCGGCGTCGCACGACGTGCCGTAGCCCGTGACCTCCGCGAGGATCGTGGCGCCGCGATTCAGGGCGTGCTGTCGCTCCTCGAGCACGAGCATTCCGGCACCCTCGCCGATGACGAACCCGTCTCGGCCCGTATCGAACGGGCGCGATGCCGCGGCCGGTTGCCGATCGCCGTTCGCCAGGGCACCGAGTCGGGCGTATCCGCCGATCGTCATGCGGGTGATGGGGGCCTCCGCGCCCCCGGCGACCATGGCTTCTGCCCGCCCGCCCCGAATAAGCTCCGCGGCGACCCCGATCGCGTCGCTCCCGGCGGCACAGGCGGTGGAGAGAGATGCGGACGGTCCGCGAAGCCCATGGGTCCGCGCAGTCGCGGCCGCCGCGGAGTTCGGCAGGCCGAGCGGGATCGTGAGCGGGCTGATGCGCTGGAGGCCGCGCTCTTCGGCGACTTGGGCGGCCGCCTCCAGCGTGGCAACCCCGCCGTGGGCGTTGCCGAGGGACGCCCCGATCTGAACGTCTGCGAGGCCGTGGTCGCCGGCCGCGCCAAGCGCCTCCGCGGCCGCGCAGGCTGCCAACACCCCGACCCGGTCCATCCTTCGCGCCTCCCGCCGGCCGAACAGCCCGTCCGCGTCCGGGTCGCTCGCGCGGAAGGTCGGCACCTCGCCGAGACCCTCCACGTGGAGGGCTTCTGCGGCCCTCACTCCGGCGCGCGTCGCGCGCCAAACTTCCTCGGCGCTGGACCCCAGCGCGCAGATAATCCCAAGACCCGTAACGACCACACGCCGATTCACGGCGCGGATTGTCCCTTATCCGGTGGTCGGATGACCAGCGACCCCTTACCTTCCACGTCAAAGCGTCCGCAGAGGGGGAATCGACATGGCGAGGACATGCGAGCAGATGGTGGCCGAGGCGACCGGGCGGATCGAGAATCTCGATCCGCCCGAGGTAGCAGCCGAGATCGGCGCGCGCGGCGTGGTGCTCGTCGACGTGCGTAGTGCCGCCGCCCGCGCTGAGGACGGCGCGATCGCGGGTTCCGTGCACTCCGACCGAGGCTTCATCGAGTTCGCCGCGGACCCGACGAGCGAGTACCACCAGAGCGAGCTGGATCCGAGCGCCCGCACGATCCTCTACTGCGGTGGAGGCGGCCAGTCCGCCCTGGCTGCGGCGACCCTTCAGGACATGGGGTACTCCAACGTCGCCCATCTCGCCGGAGGCCTCGCGGCGTGGACGGCGGCCGGCCGCCCGGTCTCGGCAGCCGAGGGCTGAGCCGCGGGCGCACCTGCCGTTCGCATCGAGGAGGCCGACCAGAACCAGCTCAGAGCCGCACAGGCGCTGCGCCGGGCGGTGTTCGTCTTCGAGCAGGGCGTGCCGCTCGCCGACGAGGTCGACGGGCAGGATGCCGATGCGCTGCATCTGGTTGCGGTCGCGCGCGGCCGTGTCGTGGGTACCGTCCGGCTCTTTGACGAGGGGTCACGCTGGCGGCTCACGCGGATGGCGATCGACCGGCGTCAGCGCGGCCTCGGGATCGGCCGCGTGCTGATCGCTCACTCGCACGCTCGTGCGGCGCGCGAAGGAGCGGCGGAGATGGTGCTCTCGGCCCAGCTCGGGGCCCGCGACTTCTACGCCCGGCAGGGCTACGAGGCGACCGGGGGGGCCTACCTGGACGCCGGAATCGCGCATGTCACGATGCGGCGCAGCCTGGACGACGTCTAGGACATCTGGGAGCATCCGCGAATTGTTGCTACCGCGTGAAGCTGCACCGGTTGTCCGGCAGTGACGCGCCAACGGGGGGTCAGATGCTCAAGCGGAAGAGAATGGTGGCGTTGTTCGCCATCGGCGCGATCGCGATCGCGGGGGTCGCGGCGGCCTGCGGTGACGATGGCGGCGATGGCGGCGATGGCGGCGGCGCGGTCGGTGAATTGAACATCGGCGTGCTCGTGCCGCTGACGGGCGATCTCTCGCCCTTCGGCGGTCCTGGCGCTGACGCGGCGGACCTCGCCGCGAAGCAGGTCAATGCGGCCGCGAGCGAGGCGGGCGTGGACCTGAACGTCGTGCTGTCCCAGGAGGACACGAAGACCGACCCTCAGGGCGCTCAGGAGGCGGCGACCAAGCTCATCGACAGCACTAACGTGAGCGCCATCGCTGGCCCGTGGGCCAGCTCAGAGACCATTCCGACCGCGGAGAACGTCTCCATCCCCGCTGGCGTGCCGCTGGTGAGCCCCTCGGGGACCAGTCCCGAGATCACCGGCCTGGAGGACAACAACACGGTCTTCCGCACCGCTCCGTCGGATGCCCTGCAAGGCCAGGTCATCGCCCAGGTGATGGCCGGCGAGTTCGGTGCCGACGCGAGCGTGATCACGGCCAACCGCAACGACGCCTACGGTAATGCCCTGGTGGACGAGTTCACCAAGGTGTGGGAGGCCGGTGGCGGCTCGATCGCCGGAAACGTGCCCTACAACCCGGAGGCGCAGAGCCTCGACTCCGAGGCGGGGCAGATCGCCGGGGAGACCGATGCCTGGATGATCATCGACTTCCCGGAGACGTGGGAGAAGATGGGCCCGGCGCTGGTGCGCACCGGCGACTGGGACCCGGCCAAGACCTTCTCGGCTGACGGCTTGAAGGTCGCGAGCCTGCCCGACGACGTTGGCGAGGAGTCCACCGAGGGTATGCGTGGCACGGCGCCGACCAGCCTCGAGGCACCCGCGGGGGCAGCATTCGATGCCCTGTGGGCCGACGAGGTCGGGGGCGACGTGGGCACCTTCTCCTGGAACAACTTCGACGCGGTCGTGGTGATCGCCCTCGCCGCCGCCGCGGCCGGCTCGTCCGATCCGGCCGACATCGCGGCGAACATCGCCTCGGTCTCCGGCGCACCAGGGGAGAAGTACACCTTCGAGAACCTGGCCGACGCCCTCACTGCGCTACAAAACGGTGAGGACATCGACTACGAGGGCGCCTCCGGTCCTCTGGACCTCGATGAGAACGGCGACCCGGGATCGTCTAACTACGGCACCTGGAGCTTCACGGGCGGTGAGCTCGTCGACAGCGACGAGGTCATTAGCTTCGGAGGGGACGGAGGCTAGACGCCGGTCCACCTCCGTTCGGTGCGCGACGGGCGCCCCTCGGGGCGCCCGTCGTCGTCCTCGCTCGCTCAGCCGCCGAGGTAGAGCCGGGCGACCTCCGGGTCGTCGAGCAGCGCGCGACCTGGGCCCTCGAAACGATTGACGCCGCCCTCGAGCACGTAGCCGCGGTCGGCGATCGTGAGCGCGCGCTGGGCGTTCTGCTCGATCATCAGGACGGTGACCCCGGACTCGTTGACGTCCAGGACGGTCCGGAACACGTCTGCCACCGCCTGCGGCGCCAGACCGGCCGATGGCTCATCGAGCAGGATCACCGAGGGCTCGCTCATCAGGCTACGGGCCATCGCAAGCATCTGGCGCTCGCCGCCCGAGAGCCCGCCGGCCCGCTGGCGCCGGCGCTCGCCCAGGCGGGGAAAGAGCGCGAACATCGCCTCGGCCTGACTGTCGAGGTGCTTCGAATCGCCGGCCAGGAAACCCATCTCGAGGTTCTCGTTCACGGTGAGCGACGGGAAGACGTTCTCCCGCTGCGGCACGTAGCCCATGCCCTTGCGGGTGACCTGGTGGGGGGAGTCGCCGGTGATCTCCTCCCCGTGGAGCAGGACTCGTCCGGAGCGGACATCGACCAGACCGAAGACCGCCTTGGCGAGCGTCGACTTGCCCGCGCCATTCGGCCCGATCACCACGACGAGCTCGCCTTCGTCCACGTGGACCGAGCAGCCGTTGAGAATGTCGACCTCCGGTACGTATCCGCCCACCAGGTCCTCGGCGCGAAGCACGCTGCCTCGGCCGTCGCTCATGGCGACTCGGTGCCGAGATAGGCGTCGATCACGCGTTGCTCGCTGCGGATCGAGCCGGGCGTCCCGACCGCGATGTCGCGGCCGTCGGCCATTACGATCACCTCCTCAGAGACCTCCATCACCACGTCCATGTCGTGCTCGACGAAGAGGATGGTGAGGTCCCGTGTGGCCCGCAGGCGCTGCAGGTAGTCGATGAGCTCGCGCCCCAGGGTGGGATTGACGCCGGCCATCGGCTCGTCGAGCAGCACCAGCCGCGGGCCGCTCATCAGCGCGCGGCCGATTTCCAGCAGCTTGCGCTGACCGCCCGAGAGCGTGCCGGCGTAGTCGTCGGCCTTGTCGGCCAGTCCGACGTCGGCCAGCACCTCCAAGGCCTGCTCGCGCACGGCGCGCTCGCGTCGTCTCCAGCGAGAGGGCTGGAACGCGGCGACGAGGAAGCTCTCCCCGGGTTGCTCGGGCGCGGCGAGCATGACGTTCTCGATCACCCGCATCTTGGCGAGCACCCGGGTGAGCTGGAAGGTGCGCACCAGGCCCATCCGCGCGATCTTGTCGGCGCGCAGGCCGGTGATGTCCCGACCGGAGAACCGCACCCGGCCCGCATCGGGCTTCACGAAGCCGGTGATCAGGTTGAAGGCCGTGGTCTTTCCCGCGCCGTTCGGTCCGATCAGCGAGGTCAGCGAGCCCGAACGCACCGAGAAACTCGCGTCGTTGACGGCCTTGACGCCGCCGAAGCTCTTGGCGAGGCCGTCGACCTCGAGGATGGGGCTCTCAGGCATCGAGGTGGAGCTCCTCCTTCTTGCCGAACAGGCCCTGCGGCCGGAAGGCCATCAGCGCCATGATGATGAGGCCGATCACGACCAGGCGCAGCGCCGCGACCTCGTCGCTCTCCAGCCCGGGAAAATCGAGGAAGCGGGTGCCGGCGAAGATGAAGCTGATCACGATCGCGCCGACCACCACCCCGAGATAGCTGCCGAACCCGCCGAGGATCAGGATGGCGAAGGCCAGGAAGGTCACGATCGGCTCGAAGTTCTCGGGGAAGAGCGTCGTGTTCTGGAGGGTGAAGAACACCCCGGCAAGGGCGGCGATGGCCGAACCGAGGGCGAGCGCTTGGAGCTTGTAGGCGAAGACCGGCTTGCCGACCGCCGCGGCGGCCTCCTCGTTCTCGCGTACGGCGCGTAGCACCCGGCGCCATGGCGTCTTGCCGAGGTACCAAAGCAACAACGCCACCAGGCCGGCGGCCACCCACACCATGACGAGCAACGGAACGCGACGGTCGAGGCCGATGCCGAGGTCGCTGAAGAACGCCAGGACGTCGTCGTTGAAGTCTCGCCAGGGCCCGCTGGCTTGGCGCAGGCCGAGCGAGCCCCCGGTCGTCTCCTGCTCGTTGAGGATGGTTATTCGCACGATCTCGGCGGCCGCGATCGAAGTGATGGCGAAGTAGTCCGCGCGCAGCCGCAGGGTGGGGATGCCGAGCAGCACGCCGGCCACCGCTCCGCAGATCAGCGCCCACGGCACCCCGAGCCACACGGGGTAGCCGGCTATCAGTGCAAGGCCCATGGCATAGGCGCCGATCGCCATGAAGGCGACGTGGCCGAAGTTGATCAGGCCCGCGTCGCCGACCTCGACCTGGAGCCCGAGGGTGAAGATCGCGAAGACGCCAGCGACCGTGAGCACGAAGGCCCAGAAGCCGAATGCGAGCAGCGGATCCACTTAGGCCGTTCGCTCCCGATGACCGAAGATGCCTTGCGGTCGCACGAGAAGGATCAGGATCAGCACAGCGAAACCGACCGCCTCTTTGTAGGTGGGGACGAAGATCATCGTCGACCACTCCTGCACGAGGCCGATCGCGAGGCCGCCGACCAGGGCCCCGTAGGCGTTGCCGATGCCCCCCAACACGACGGCCGCGAAGATGGGCAGCAGCAGGAACCAACCGGTGTTCGGGCTCAAGGTCGTGTTGATGGCGGCGAACATGCCGGCAAGGCCGGCAAGCGAGCCGGACAGGATCCAGGTGTACGTGATCACGCGGCCGGTGTTGATTCCGGCCACCTCGGCAAGGTCCTGGTTGTCGGACATGGCGCGCATCGACTTGCCGAGTCGCGTCAGCTTCAGTAGCAGTCCGACGGCGACGAGCACCACGCCGGCGGCCGTGATCACGATCACCTGATTGAGGCTGATGGTGAGGCCGAAGGGGTGCCAGGCCTGGGTCTGGTCAACATCGAGCGTGCGCACCTCACCTCCCCACACGAACAGGATGAGGTTGCGCAGCACGAATGCCAGACCGATGGTCATCAGCAGCAGCTGCATGATCCCGGCGCCGCGATTGCGCATCGGGCGCCAGATGGCCCATTCGAGCACCAGTCCGAGGACTGCAACGACGACGATGGCTCCCAGCGCGGCCGCGATCAGCGGCAGGCCCAGGGTGACGTTGACGACGAACGCCGCATAGCCGCCCAAGGTCATGAAGTCGCCGTGGGCGAAGTTCACCAGCTTCAGGATGCCGTAGACGAGTGAGAGTCCGATAGCTCCGAGAGCGAGGATCGAACCGCTCGCCAGACCGTTGATTGTCGTCTGCAGAAGCTCTTCCACGCCCCCCCCTGCGGCGATGGGAAGGCTATCGGTTGCGCCGACCGCCACGCGGCGTTCACCGGCCCGGAGTTACACGCCGGCGGCTTCCAAGAGCAGGCCCTCGCCGAGTCCGGCCTCGACGATTTCCACCGTCTGGAGGCGGTACGCCCTTCGAACGCCGTCGATCACCGCCGCGACGGGCCCGAGCAGCGCCGCGCGCGCCGACGCGATCTCGGCCCGCTCGCAGATTTCGTGGGCCGGCGCGGCGGTCACCACCTCGAAGAGATCCTCCGTGCGGTGCGCGTCCAGGCGCGCGGCGCCGTCGAGGCGACTGAGCGCGGTGGACAGCGGGCCGGACGCGACGGCGCAGTCGCTGGGATGCCGTTCGGCGAGCGGGATCGTCAGTCGCTCCACCTCGGTCGAGATCTCATAGAGTGCGTCAAGCGATGGAGGGTCCTCCAGCTCGAAGCGCTCAGCGAGCTGGGTTAGGCCCGCCGGTAGCGTCGTCGACCACCACAGCCGGCCCTCCCGCGCCCCGAGCAGCACCGTTCGTGCGATGGCGGGCTCGATGGCGATCAGCTCCTCGGGCTGCTCGAGGGCCTCCGACATGATGCCCCGGAAGCTCAGCTTGGCCTCGTCGAGCTCTGACAGCACGCGCGGCAGGGTCCCGGCGAGCTGTGCGATGCGATCCAGCAGCTCGTCGGCGTTGACGACGCTGCGCACCGGCTCGGCGCAGGCGACGGACAGGCGCACGGCGCCAGCCTCTCGGGCGTCCTCGGCCATCTGCGCGACGACCATCGCCGTCAGCTCCACTCGCCGCTCGTCCATCATGCCGGTCTGCTCCACTCCGTCGGCGAGCCCGGTGATCGTCGCCGCCCGCAGAAGCGGTTCGATGCCGTCGCGAGCCACGTGCGCGACGAGCATCTGCACGCGGTCGCTGCCGATGTCGATGGCAGCCAAGGGGGAAGAGGGCGGGTTTCCGCGAGGCGGTAGGGCTGTTGACACCGGCGGCGATCGTAGACCCGCCCCCGCTTTTCCCGCCCTATCGGCTACGCGCTTTGCCTGCTAATAGCGGATCTGCGCCACTCGCCGCGCGTAGGCGCGGGTGCGAACGAGGGACATCGCCGAAACGGCGCCGGCCCCGGCCGCAAGGCAGACGTGCAGCGCGGCGGCCTCCGGGCTGGTGATCAGGAGGGCGGCTGCGACGGCCACGAGGCCGGCGCACAGGCCGAGAGAGTACGCGGCAAGCGCCCTCGCGCGACGCGGAACGCTGGGACGCGGCGGTGGGAGAAGGCGCAGCTGCGGCCGGTCGGGGCGCGGCGCGCTGCCGTGAATCGGTGCGGTGCTGAGCATGCGAACGAATGTACGCCTCGAGACCGATGGCGAACAGACGTTCGACGCATGACGTGTTGCAGATGGCGCAATCTGCGTTTCAGGGGCGCGATGGGGGCTCCAGCCCAAAAGTTCGCGTCCGATGGTTTGTCATGTGGGGAGATGTGGGGTACCGTGGGGATCGGATGCAACGTCGGCTACTCAGCGGGAACTACGACTGCAGTCTGGACAATCGCTACCGATTGGCGGTCCCCGCGCGTCTGAGAGACAGATTCGCCGACGGGGTGGTGATCGCCTGGTGGCTCGACCCCTGTCTGGTGCTGGTGCCGCGCCTCGAGTGGGGTCCGCTCGTGCAGCGCACTTTCGGCGAGATGAGCGTGCTCGACGACGACCAGCGCGAGCTCAGCCGCTTCCTGCTCGCGGGGGCGTTCGACCAGGAGCTCGACAAGCAGGGGCGCGTGCTGCTGCCCCCGGAGTTGCGGGAGCACGCGGGCATCGACGCTCAGGCAAAGGTGGTCGGGGCCGGCGACTACCTGGAGGTGTGGAACCCGGATCAGCTCGCGACCCGCTTCGCGGAGTTGCGCAAAGAGGGGGTGTCTCAACGTGCAAAGCGTCTTGCTAGCCGAATGGCGTAGCGTGGCCGAGGCCCACCACGAGCCGGTGCTCGCCGAGGAAGTGGTGCGCCTGCTGAGCCCACGCGCGGGCGAGGTCGTGGTGGACTGCACCTTCGGTGCCGGGGGCCACGCCCGCCGAATCGCCGGCGGTCTCGGCCCGGAGGGCCTCTACATCGCGATCGACCGGGATCCGGTTGCCGAGGAGCACTTCCGTCGTTTTGCCGACGACGTGGTGTGCCGCACCAGGTTCATCGCCGGGAACTTCGCCGAGGTGCTGACGCAGCTCCTCGATGAGGGCGTCCGCGCCGACGCGGTCTTGATGGACCTGGGCGTGTCGTCGATGCAGATCGACGCTCCCGAGCGTGGCTTCAGCTACGCGACCGACGCCCCGCTCGACATGAGAATGGATCCCGACCTTGCCACCTCGGCCGCCGACCTCCTGGCGCACGCGCCCGAGGACGACCTGCGCCGGTGGTTTCGTGACTACGGCGAGGAGCGTTACGCCGGACGGATCGCCCGTGAGCTGGTGCGCCGCCGCGCGAAGG
>Ga0224512_10002146_pt1 | contig 18283 bp, 14 predicted proteins | sample SF_May12_sed_USG_4_FD_169103 | JGI IMG/M metagenome (GOLD analysis project Ga0224512, IMG submission 169103) | Sediment microbial communities from San Francisco Bay, California, United States - SF_May12_sed_USGS_13 | ecosystem: Environmental > Aquatic > Marine > Sediment | place: USA... | reverse complement strand
CGATAGCTGGAGCCGGGATTGAGGAAGGCGTATTCGAAGCCGTAGCGGCTGAGCAGCTCGGCCACCGCGTCGGAGCCGTATTCCGGGCGGTTGCGCTTGCGCGTCTTGACCGCGACCTCCACCGTTGCGGTGGCGTTCTTGGCAGCCGGTTTCGGCTGACGTTTGGATTTCCCTCGGGCGGCGCGGGCCATGGTGTATCTCCCCCTCATCGAAGTTCTTGTGACGCGAATGGACCAAGCGGAGCCCGCCGCCGCATGCGCTTTTGGCGCTCCGGCCTGCGGGCGTGGTATTAATAAGTGCATCCGCGCCGGACATCCACAAAGAACGGCGCATCGGCCGAAAGAGCGGAAATAAGGAGGAGCATCCCCCATGATGATCGATGCTGACACCCACCTCAGAGAAGACTTTCACCTTGATCAGGTCTACCCGCGCGACGGCCAATTCGCGGACCTTCGGCCCCGGAAGATCGGCGAGGGCGGTTATCATCAGATGCGTTACGCCCACGCGCTCAGCCCCTGGCCGGCGCGGGCGGAGGCCAGCCATTCCCACAAGGGGCTCTACGATCCCGAGCGCTGGGAAGGACGGGTCGCCCGCATGCAGGAGGAATCCATGGATATGGAGCGCCGGCTGGCTTCCTTCCGGAAGGCGGGAATCGAGAAACAGATCCTGTTCGGCACCAACATGGACGTGCCGGTGCTCAACCGGGGGGAACTGGGGGCGACGCTCTGCCGCCTCTACAACGACTGGGTGGCGCGCCTGGTCAAGGGCAACGAGGACGCGCTGTTCCCGGTTGGTCTGCTGCCCATGGGCGCGCCCGAACAGATGCCCGCGGAGCTGACCCGGGCGGTGAAGGAGCTCGGCTTCAAGGCGGCCCTGCTCGGCGCCTATTCGCTCGACCACACGCTGGATGAGGAGGTTTTCGATCCGACCTATGGCAAGGCGGAGGAGCTCGGCGTGCCGCTCTTCGTGCATCCCAACTCGCGCGGCGAGATGACCAACCGCTTCAAGAATTTCTACATCATGCACACCATCGCCCGGCCGACCAATTGCACGGCGGCGCTGGTGGCGCTGGTCATCGGCGGGGTGTTCGAACGCTACCCGAAGCTCCGGGTCGCCTTCTTCGAATGCAACACCGAATGGATGCTCTACTGGATGCACCGCATGGACGCGACCTACGAATACCTGAAAGACGATTACGCGCCCTATCTCACCATGAAGCCGTCGGACTACGTGCGGCGCAATTGTCTGCTGTCCTGCGAGTCCCACGAACCGGGCTTGCCCCGGGCGATCGAGGAGATCGGCGCCGAGAACCTCCTGATGGCGTCGGACTATCCCCATTGGGACGCGGGCTTCCCCATGGTGGCCGAGGAATTCCAGGCGCGCTCCGACCTGACCGACCGCCAGAAGCAGCTCATCACCTGCGAGAACATCCGCGTCCTGATGCAGATCTGAGCGGCGCGCCCGAACGAGAAAAAACCCCCGGGCCGGCGCCCGGGGGTTTTGCAGATGCGCTGGGCCTCGCTTACATGCAGGCGATCATGCTGGGCGTGCGGCCCTTGTAGGTGACCGTGCAATCCATGCTCTTCTTGAGGGCGGATGCCTTGGCCGGCTTGCCGCCGACCGTGATCTTGGTCTTCTTGCCCTTGACGCTGAGCCGCGCCTTGACGTTTTCGCCCTTGTCCGACTTGCCGGCGAAGCGGAGCTTCTTGCCCTTGCCGCCCACCCGGGTCAGCTTGCCCTTGGCGGTGATCACCGGCAGCTTGACGATCTCCACCTTGCCCGGCGGCTGGGAGGCCTTTTGCAGCGCTGCCACGATGTCGGGCGGGTAGGAGTAGATATCCTTCAACAGCGCCGTGAATTCCTCGTGGTAGATCGGGGCCAATTCCATCCGGCTCTTCTTCATGTCGGCGGCGAGTTGGGGATCCTTGCTCGCCTTCTTGAATGCTTCCGACACCGCCAGAAACCGCTCCTTCGGCACTTTCGCGCCCATGAAGTAGGGATAGCCGAACTCGTTCATGGCGAACTTCAGGAACAGGATCTTGCGGGTGCGTTCGTCCTTGGCCAGGTCGACGGCCCAGGGAACATCCTTCAGCCTCGGATCCGGGTTCTTCTTGGCCCCCATCTGGTAGAGGAGGTGGATCTTGCCCGCTTTATACCTCTTGGAGTTGGGCCCGCTCAGCAGCGCCGACCAGGAATGGGTCGAACGGCCCATGACCTCGCCCCGGTCCGCGGCGAGGTTGATCTCGCTGCCGCCCGGGTAGCCCGCGATCACCTTGAACTTCATGCCGAGCAGATTGCGCAGCATATGCGCCGCCGTGACCGAATCGGAAATGACGCCGGTGCCGCCGACGATGAACTCTTTCTTATAAAGGTCGTCGGCAGTCTTGATTCCATGGCCGTCCCAGGCGATGGCGATGCTGGTTTCGCGGTTGAGCGACCCGAGCCATTGCGCCTTCAAGGGATCCATCTTCAACTTCGATCCCTTGCCCGTGACGATGGGGTCCACCGGCACGCTGCGCAGCGGCGCGGCGATGACGGTGCCGTCCTGCTTGGCCACGTTGTAGACGTAGTTGGCCATTACGAGGGAACCGCCGCCGGTCATGTTCTTGGCGATGATGCGCGGATTGCCGGGAATATATTTCTCGAGATAATGCGCTGTCAGGCGCGCGTAACGGTCATAGCCGCCGCCCACCGAAAGGCCGATCAGCATGGTCATGCGCTTGCCCTTGTAGAAATCACTGATCGCGTCGGCATTGGCGGGCACAGGCTGCAAAACGGCCGCCAGGCCGCAGGCCGCCACGGTGCTTGCCAGCAGGTTCATTCTCATCCTTGCCTCCCGTTTCATTGTCATTGGCTGAACCGGACTGTCCGCTGACACCCCATGGGGGATCGCGAATATGTGTCCTCAACAAATACTATGCCGACTTCACCGCTACCGGAAAACGATTTCTCACTTCTTATGGTCTCTGCGCCGCGGCGCAGTACCAGCCTGTGGGCCGTTTTCCGATCAAGAAAAAACCCCCGGGCCGGGGCCCGGGGGTCTCAGATCGCCGATGCGCCGTGCCTACATGCAGGCGATCACGCTGGGCGAACGGCCCTTGTAGGTCACCGTGCAATCCATGTCCTTCTTCAGGTCGGATGCCTTGGCCGGCTTGCCGCCGACGGTGATCTTGGTCTTCTTGCCCTTAACTCTGAGCCGCGCGTCGACCTTTTCGCCCTTGGTGGACTCGCCCTTGAAGCGCAGGTTCTTGCCCTTGCCGCGGACCCGGGTCAGCTTGCCCTTGGCGGTGATGACCGGCAGCTTGACCTTGGCGACCTCGCTCGCCGGCCGCGACGCCTTGCGCAGGTCTTCGATGATGTCCGGCGGGGTCGAGTACATGTCGCTCAACAGGGCGGTCATTTCCTCGCCGTAGATCGGGTCATGGCCCATCTTTCTTTTCTTCATGGTGGCGATCAGGCCGGGATCCCGGCTGGCCTTCTTGAACGCTTCCAACACCGCCTGATAGCGGGCCTTGGGCACCTTCGGTCCCATGAAATAGGGGTAGCCGAATTCGTTCACGGCGAATTTCAGGAACAGGATCTTGCGGGTCCGCGGGTCCTTGGCGAAATCGACCGCGAAGGGGACGTCCTTCAGGGCCGGATCGGGGTTCTTCTTGGCACCCATCTGATAGAGGATCGCGATCTTGCCTTCCTTGACCAGCCGGTAGTCCGATCCGCTCTTCAGGCTCGACCATGAATGGGTGGCCCGGCCCATGACCTCGCCGCGTTGCATGGCAAGGTTGATTTCCGAACCGCCGGGATAGCCCGCGATCATCTTGTACTTCATGCCGAGCAGGTTGCGCATGATGTGGCCGGTGATCACCGAATCGGTGGTGACGCCGGTGCCGCCGGCGATGAATTCCTTGGTGTAAAGGTCCTCGGCGGACTTGATGCCAGACGGGACCCAGGAGATCGACAGGCTGGTCTCCCGGTTGAGCGAGCCCAGCCATTGGGCCTTGCGCGGATCGAGCTTCGCCTTGGAATCCTTGCCCGAAACCAGGGGCTCCACCGGCACGCCGCGCTGCGGGGCGGCGATGATGCTGCCGTCCTGGGGGGCCACGTTATAGGCGAAATTGGCCATCACCAGGGAGCCGCCGCCGGTCATGTTCTTGGCGATGACCCGGGGCTCGCCGGGGATGTACTTGCCGATGTAGCGCGCGGTCAGCCGGGCGTAGCGGTCGTAGCCGCCGCCCACCGAAAGGCCGATCAGCATGGTCATGCGCTTGCCTTTGTAGAAATCGCTGATGGCATCGGCCTGGGCCGGCACGACCTGCAGGGCGGCCGTCAGGCCGGCCGCGGCCGCGCCAAGGAACAAGGTACGTTTCATGATGTCCTCCAGTAATGTCGAAAGCCGCCGGATGGCGGGAAGCTCAAGTGTGGGAATTCCGGCACACACGCATATCAGCCGGAAAGAAGAAGCCCGGCCCCCTCGGGGGCCGGGCCAAGCGGCTATTTTTTCTGGTCGCCGCGGCCGCCGTCGGACCGCCTGCGCTCAAGCGCATCTTCGGGTTCGATCCAGGCGTCGATGCAATAGCGGCCGCCGCCGGCCACCACCTTGCGGCCGCGCTCGAGCGCCGCGGCCAGGTCCTTGCCGGACTTGACCGGGCCTTCGGTCTGGAAGCCCTGGGCTTCTGCGAACTTGCAGACGTCGGGCGCCGGGTCGTCGATGCGCAGACCGATCCAGCGGTTCTCCGGCGCCCGGCCGCGGACGTCGGCGACATGGTGCTGATGGGCCTCGTCATTGAAGTAGGAGCGGTTGTTCATCACCACGACCAGCAGCGGAATGCGCATGCGCGAGGCGGTCCAGAGCGCGTTCACGCCCATCGAATAATCGCCGTCGCCGAGCATGGTCACCGGGATCTGACCCTTATCGCGATAGGCCAGGGCGCAGCCCACGGACTGGCCCGGTCCGGCGCCGACGCCGCCGCCGGAATCGTTTCCCGAGAAGTCGAGCGGGCTGGACCAGCGCGCCGCCGTACCCGGGAAGCCGGTGGAGATGTGGCACAGCGAAATCTTCGGATCGCCGCAGACGAAGTTGGACATGGTCAGGTGGAAATCCTGACCCAGCATGGGCGCCGCCTGGCGCGGTTTGGCCTTGGCGGCCCCCCCCTTGGTCCAGTGGCGGATGCGCTTGACCGCGGGCTTCAGCCGCGGCTTGCCGGTGGGCTTGCCCTTGACGCCCAACTCGTCGAGCATCTGCTGGACGAAGGTGTCCGGATCGGCCAGCACGTTGATGTCGACGGCGGGCAGGGACTGGTAGTCCATGTTCCAGCCGTTGTGCAGGTATTGCTGCAGCGAAACGTTGATTATCTCCGCATCCACGGGATCCTGGGTCTGGGAGTTGCCGGTGCACAGCCGCAGGAACCCCCCCAGGTCGGCCCATCCCAGGTTGAAGATCAAGTCGGCGCTGTTGATCATGTCCTTATTTTCCTGGGGCGGGCGGACACAAGGCGGCAACACGTGAGAGGGATGCTCGGTCGGGAACATGGATCCCGCCCGCAGGTTGGAGAGCACGGCGCAGCCCAGCGCTTCGGCCAGCTTCACCCGGTTGTCCCAGGCCGCCTGGCTGCGGTCGCCCCGGCCCAGCAGCATCACCGGCAGCTTGGCCTTCTTGATGGCGGCGATTGCCTTGCGCACCGTGGCGCGGGTCGCGGCCGGCGGTGGCGCCGGCTGATAGCGGTCGGTATCGGGAATCTTCACGCCGCGGGGCAGCGCCTCTTCCTGGAGACCGGCATCGAGACAGATATAGACCGGGCCGCGCGGCTGGGAGCGGGCGATCTGGTTGCCGCGCAGCACCGATTCGATGGCCGCCTGGGCCGATTGCGGCTCGTCGTCCCACTTGACGAAGTTGCGGATCAATCCGGCGTGGTCCTTGGTGGTGTGGATCCAGTCGATCCAGGGACGGCGGATGTTGGCGTCGATCGGTCCGTTGGCGCCGAACATCACCATCGGCGCGCGGCCCTCGAAGGCGCAGAAGATCGCCATGGAGGCGTGCAGCAGGCCGACATTGGTGTGGATGGCGACGGCCATGGGTTCATCGGAGACCCGGGCATAGCCGTCGGCGATGGCGACCGAATGCTCCTCGTGCAGGCAGATCAGCATCTGCGGATTGTCGTTGCCGAGGTAGTTGACGATGGAATCGTGGAAGCCGCGGTAGCTGGCGCCGGGCACCAGGGCCATGTACTTGAAATTGCATTTGCGCGTGACTTCGGCGATCGCGTCGGACGCCCAGCCCATGCGCGGGTTGCCGAGTTTGACCGGCCGGTCCACCGCGGCCGTGGCGTTGGCCGCCTTTGCAGTTTTCGAGGTCTTGGGTGCAGTTTTACGCCTGGGCTTGACTGTCGCCATGGTTTCTCTCCCTGATGCGTTTGTGATTGCCCGAGCTGGGAAAAAATTCAGCGGATCATAGCAGCGAAGGGAATCGCGGCAAGCCCCGGAATCGATCCCGCGAAAAGTTATGCAGATGAAGCCGTCAAGGTGATGGTGCCGAGGGTGATGCTGTCGCCCAATTCGAACTCCACGGTCTTCGCCGCGAAGCCCTCCTTTTCGATCTTCAGGACATGGCCGCCGCTGCCGGGATCGAGCCGGTCGATCCTGAAGTCGCCGAAGGCGTCGGTTTCCGTCCTGCCGATTTCCGTCCCGCCCTTGAGCAGGACGACGGCGGCCCCTTGAATGCATTCCTCCTTGTCGTCGACCGTGGCCGCGATTGATGCGGCGACGAAGCACTTGGTGAAGCGGTGCAGGTTCTTGTAGAGCACCCGTGGCTTGGTGGCGGCGCCGGGATCGAGTTCCTGCAGGCCCTCGTCGGCGCGGATCCGTTGCATCTCCGCGTCTTCCACCTTGATCGCCCGGAACGCGCCCGTGGGGCAGGCGGTGGCGGCGCGGGGCTCGGCCCAACCCGCGTCCAGCAGGTGGGCGTCGAACGGCCAGGCCTGCGGGATGTCTTTCTCCTCGTTCCAAAAGACCGCGCCGTAGGGGCAGGCTTCCATGATCTGGCGCTGGCCTTGCGCTTTTTCCGGATCGATGATGACGATGCCGTCCCCGCGCTTGGTGACGGCACCATTTTCTGCCGCCTTGATGCAGGGTGCATCGTCGCAATGCTGGCACATCACCGGCATGTAGGCGACGTCCACCAGCGGCGGCTGGCCGCGTTCCTTGCGCTTGATGTCGATCCAGCGGTGGCCGTGCTTGGGCATCTCGGCGGCGATGCCGGGCCATTCGTTGCCGACATATTCATCCTGGGTCGCCAGCGTGCAGACGTTGCAGTTGGTGCACTCGCCGACGTCGATGATGAGGTTCCATTTCTGCATGGTCTAAGTCCTTTCCCGCAAGCTCAGCGCGGTAGCAGCACTTCGCTGGCCCGCGCCGCCTCGTATGATTCCGAGACGAACTCGGGGTTACGGTCCCAGGGCTCGATCTCCACCAGCGCCGAGGACGCCGACATTGCGTGACCCTGCTTGATCTGGGAGCGCTTGGGCGAGAGCAGGTTGAGGCAGCCGCCGATATCGACGGTGCGGCCGGGCTCGCCCAAGGGCTGGTAATTGGCCGACGATTCGTATCCGTGGACGATGCCCTGGGGCAGCCGGGCGGTGATCAGGGCGGCGCAGATCACGGCGCCGCGCTCGTTATGGACCTTGACCAGATCGCCGGTCGCAATCCCGCGCGCCTCGGCATCGGCGGCGTTCAGGCGGATGATCCAATAGTAATGCCCTTCGATCAGCATGCGGTGATCGGGGATGTCATTGAGGAAGCTGTCCTTGCCGTCGCCCTGGGTGTGGAAGCTGAACCGCGGGTGCGGGGTCAGCAGTTGCAGCGGGTACTTGGCGAAGCGCCCGGTGTCGTGAAAGCCTTCGAAGGCGGGCTCGTAGCGCACCATGGTCGGGCGTTCCGGGTCCGTGGCGTCGAACCGCTTGAGGCTTTCGCAGTCGAACTCCAGCTTGCCCGACTGGGTCTGCAGCCCCTCCAGGAAGTTTTCCGAATAGTCCGACGGCAGGGGGTGGGGCTCCGGCACGTCCTTCTTGCGGCCCTCGGCGAACCAGCGGAAGGAGGTCGGGGCCCGCAGCTCTTCTTTCTCCGCCGGTACCACGTAATAGCCCTTGCGGATGAACTCGGACCAGGAAATGAACTTGGGCAGGTCGGTCGCGTCGAACTGGCGCTTGACCCAGTCGAGTTCGGTCATGCCTTCGGAGAAATAGGCGCTGAGGCCGAGGCGCTTGCAGATGTCGTTGAAGATTTCGAAATCCGAACGCGATTCGCCCATGGGTTCGATGCATTTGTGCTGGAACACGATGACCCGGTGGTTGAGCTGCATCTGGCCGTGATGGGCGTAGCCGCCGAGTCCGGCCCATTCGGAGATGTCGGGCCGTTCGAAATTGGTGCAGGCGGGCAGGATGATGTCGGCGAACTTGGCTTCGCCCTCCATCCAGATCGACTGGTTGACGACGAAATCCAGGTTCGGCGAGCGGTAGGCCGCCACCCAGCGGTTGGTGTCCGGCATGGTGGCGATGGCCGAGCCGCCGTATTTATAGAGCATGCGCACCATCGCCTGGCCCGGCTTGGGATAGACGATCTTATTGAACTGCGCCTCCATGGTCTTGCCGTCCCACATGTAGCCCTCGGCCTTGCCCTCGAGGATGGCCTCGGGGAAGAACAGGCGCGGGATCTTCTGGCTGGCGGAATTGATGGTGGGCAGCTGGGGCATGCGCTGGAACAGCTCCACCGCCATGGCGGTGTGCTCCATGTCGCCCGACATGCCGCCCTCGGCGTAGCCCGGGAAGTAGAAATTGAAATCGACCGGGGTGCCCCATTGCAGGTTGCCGAAATTGACCCCGGGCTTGCCGAGTCCCTGCATCGCCATGAGGCAGACGCAGACCCGGGCCCACTGGATGCCGGTGGCGTTGCGACACGCCCCGCCGTGGCCGGTGCCCCAGCCTCCGGCGCCAAGGTATGTCCGCTTGGTGCCCCATTCCCGGGCCAGCGCCCGGATGTCGCGGGCCGGCACGCCGGTTTCCGCCGCCGCCCATTCCGGCGTCTTGGGTACGCCGTCCTCATCGCCGAGGATATAGGCCTTCCATTTGTCGAACCCCGTGGTGCGGGCCTCGACATAGGCCTTGTCGTAGAGATCCTCGGTGATCCAGACATAGGCCAAGGCCATGCCCATCGCCGGGGAGGTGGTGGGTTTCGGCGCGATCCACTTGCCGCCGAGGAACTGGGCGGTGTCGTTGAAATAGGGATCGATGTGGACGATCTTGATGCCGCTCTGCTTCAGCCATTGGCGGCGGACGGTGCCCTCGAAGGCGCCGTAGGCGCCCGAGGTCGCCTCCGGGTTGGCCGACCAGAACACGATCATCTCGCAGTTCTGAAGGCAATCCTCCACCGTGCCGTAGTTCTCGCACTGGCCGACGCGCAAGCTGTAGCCCCAGTGGTGGGTCGCGCCCCAGTACCAGCCTTCCCAGCTGTCGGGGTTGTGGTGCACCTCGGTATGGCCGATGGCGTTCATGAAGCGGAAATTGGCGGAAAGGTAATAGCCGATATTGCCCCAGGTATGGTGGGAGCCGTGGGAGGAGGCGATGGCGCCCGGCCCGTAATCGCGCTTCATGCGCTTGATTTCCGAGGCGACGATGTCGAGCGCTTCGTCCCAGGAAATGCGTTCGTAGCCTGATTCGCCCCGGTTCTGGGGATTGCGTTCGCCGTCGGGATCGAAATCCACGCGCTTCATGGGATACAGGCAGCGGTCGGGCGAATAGATCACCGATTTGAAGTTCTGCCCGTGGGGCGCCAGCGTCGTCTTGCGCGGCGGCGTGTATTCCTTGCCCCGCGCCTTGATGGTCCAGGGCGCCGCGTCGGTCTCGTCGAAGGTGATCGGGGTGATGCGCTGGATCTTGCCGTCCTTGACAAAGACGAAGACCGGCCCGCCGTTGGTCATGGAGGTCAGGCGCAAGCTGCCATCCGGCTGCGGCACCCCGTATTTCCACCCGATGGTCTGGGTCAGCAGGACGGTGCGGGTGAACCAGGAGGTCAGTTCGTCCGGCCCCTCCATCTTCAACTTGAAGTCCTTGAGCGCGTCGATCTGTTCCTGCTGGTCGATCGGCGGCATCAGGAGGTCGGCGGCGATCTTCGCGTTCTTGAACGACAACACGACCTCGGCCTCCGGGTCGATGCCGGCGCCGGAGACGACCTTGCCGTCGCCGAAGCGGAACCAGCGCCCGACGGTTCCGTCGGCGGTCTTCATCTGAGCGGTGAAGCTCTTTTCCTTGAGCCGCTCGGCGAAGGCTTCGTAGCGCCACGCGCAATAGCGGAGAAGGACGTTGAGCCCCCACAGGATCAGGGAGAAACGCGAAAAGGTCATGGCCGTGCTCCGATGCCCCGCCGCGCCGGCGTAGGCGATCAAATGAACCGCGCGCCTACTCGGCGGCGATCGGGTTGGTCAGGGTGCCGATCTTGGAAATTTCCACCTCGACCGTGTCGCCGGGCTTCATGAAGACCTGGGGGTCGCGCTTGAAGCCGACTCCTCCCGGGGTCCCCGTGGAGATCACGTCGCCGGGCCGAAGCTGGGTGAAGGTGGTGATGTATTCGATCAGGGTCGGGATGTCGAAGATCATCAGGTCGGTGGTGGTGTTCTGCATCACGTTGCCGTTGAGCCGCGTCGTGAGCTCCAGCTGGGTGGGATCGCCCAACTCGTCGGCCGTCACCATCCAGGGTCCGAAGGCGCCGGTGGCGGGAAAGTTCTTGCCCGCCGTCCATTGGATGGTGTGGTTCTGCCAATCGCGCACCGAGCCGTCGTTGTAGATGGCGTATCCCGCGACGATCGAGGCCCAATCCGCCGCCTTCACGTGGCGGCCGGGTTTGCCGATGATGACGGCAAGCTCGCCCTCGTAATCGAAGCTGTCCGACGCCGTCGGCTTGATCATGGGCTGATTGTGGCCGCATTGGGTGTCGGCGAAACGGATGAACAACGCCGGGTTGTCGGTCGGCGCCCGGCCGGTCTCTTCCCGGTGGGCCTTGTAGTTGAGCCCGACGCAGATGACCTTGTCGGGATTGACGATCACCGGGCGATAGGTAACGGCGTCGAGGGCTTCGTCGGCGCTCTGGCCGTCCGCCGCCGCGGCGGCCGCGGCCAGGGCGTCGCCCGCCAGCAGGGCCTTGATATCGGGATAGCGTTCGCCGATCCGGGCCGAAAGGTCCACGATCCCGTCGCCCGCCACGACGCCGTAGGCGTCCTTTCCATTGGCCGTATAACTCACCAGTTTCATGCCGATTGCTCCCCCTGTCTTTCGGTTGATCAGATTCCGTGCCGGGCCGGGCCCGCCTCAACTTCGCATCCAGGCGACCCCCCACAGGTTCAAAGTATGGGGTTCGTGTTTCCAAAGCCGGGGCGCCATGTCCCGGTCCATATGCTCGATCTCCGCCGAGACCTCGACCATGTTGCCGTCGGCATCGCACACCATGAAGAACAGGTTGTTGCCGGGCCCGTGCCGCCCCGGGCCCCAGCTCAGCGGAATGCGCATCGAACCCAGGTGATCGGCCCAGTCGCGGATGTCGTTCCAGCTGGTGGCTTCCATGGAGAAATGATCGAACTTGGGATCCTTGGTGTGGAACATCGCCTGGGAGTGGTGCTCGTCGTCGGAGCGCAGGAACGCCGCCGTCAGGGTGCCGTCCTCGTCCTTGACCTCGTCGGACAGCACGAAGCCGAGCTTCTTCCGGTAGTCGATCAGCGCCTGAAGGTTGGGCGTGCCGACCACCGAATGCTGCAAGCGCCCGGGCAGCCGGTCGGTCTTGGCCGGCGCGTCGTCCAGCGGCGTGCCGAACACCAGTGTGTTGCCGTCGGGATCGGCGACCGCGAAGGCCTCGGGCCCGAACAGCGGCGTCGGCGAGGATTGGACGTTGATCCCCTGGGCGGTCACAAATTCCTGCAGGGCCGCGACCCGCTTGGCATCGTCGATGGCGAAGGCCGAATAGCCGAGCCCGTTGCGCGGCCCCCGGCCGATGACGAAGGTCCGTTCGCCGCCGGTCAGCGCCCACTCGCCGTCGGACAATTCGCGCACTTCCTGTTCCAGGACGCGCTGGTAGAAATCGAGCAGCACCGGCGGCTGATCCGAGGTGATCTTGAGATGGTGCAACCGCGCCGGCCAGAGCGGCGAAAAATCGGTCATGGCTGGGTTCCCCTTGGGGTCTGTCTTAAAGGTCTCCGCGCGTCCACGCCAGTGGCTTAAATCTCATATACTAGGATTTTTGCACTTATACCAATCAACAGGAATTCCTGATAGGTTGTTTTTGAGTGTCGCCGCGGGCCGCGGGCCGCGGCTCAGGGGAACGGGGCCGGGATGTCCAGTCTGGAGCGGATGCTGAAGGTGATCGACGCGTTCTCCGAGGACGCCCCGGTCTGGACCGTCGATCAGTTGGTGGACGCGCTGGGGGCTTCGCGGTCGACCACCTACCGTTACGTCAAGGAATTGTGCGAGGCCGGGTTCCTGGCGCCGGTCGGCGGCGGCGGTTACATCCTCGGGCCCCGCATCATCGAACTCGATCGCCAGATCCGCCAGAGCGATCCCTTGTTGACCCTGGGCCGCGACGTGCTGACCGAGCTCTTGCCCAAGGTCGGCGAGGGCATCCTGTTCATCTGCGGCCTGTTGGGCGACGACGTGATTTCGGTCTACCGCCGGGAAAATCCCAACAGCCTCGACATCAGCTACAGCCGGGGGCGGCCCATGCCGCTGTTTCGCGGCTCCGCCTCCCGGGTCATCCTGGCCCATCTGCCCGAGCGCCGCCTGATGAAGTTCTTCCTGTATCACCGCGCGGCGATCGAAGAGGCGGGCCTGGGCGGCGACTGGGAGGTGTTCCGCGCCCGCTTGCGCGAAATCCGGGCCAAGCCCTACCTGACGGGCCGCGCCCAGGTGGACGACGGGGTCTTCGCGATTTCCGCCCCGGTGTTCGACGGCGATCGCCAGATCCTGGCCAGCCTGACCCTCGCCATTCCCGAAGCCCGGGCCGATGCTGAGGACATGGGCGCCCTGGCCGAAATCGTCGTCGGCGGGGCCCGGCGTCTTGGGGCCGCCATCGCCCAGCTTGCCGAGCAGGCGGGCGCCCGGCCGCCCGCCACCCAAAGTGCTGCGCGCCGGACGGGCTAGAGCCGGTGTCCGGGTCGGGACAACAAGGTTGCCTTGTCCTCCCGGGCAGGGCAACCTACCGGCAATAAGAAACAGAATATCGAACGAGCAACAGGGAGAAGTCTGATGAGCAAGAAGATGCTTGCCGGTTGCGCCGGTGCAATGGCGATGGTCGCCATGGCCGCGGGCGGCGCGGCCCACGCCGCGGATGATTTCTATAAAGGCAAACGCGTGACGCTCTATGTCGCGGCCAGCCCCGGCGGCGGTTACGCGACTTACGCCCGTGCCTTGGCGCGGCATTGGGACCGCTACATCCCCGGCAGTCCGCGCTTTACCGTCAAGCACAAGATGGGCGCCCAGGGCCTGGTTGCGGCAAGCTATCTCGCCAACAAGTCGAAGCGCGACGGTACCGAAATCCTCGCCTCCTACCGCGAAGCCGTCACCACCACGCCGCTGACCAGCAAGAAGGGCGTGCATTACGATCCCAAGGAGTTCGGTTTCATCGGCTCGGCCGATCAGGGCTTCGGGACCTGCATCGCCAACAAGACGACGGGCATCAAGACCCTTGAAGACGCGATGAAGAAGGAGGTGCGTCTCGGCGCCACCCATCATCGCTCCACCGGCTACACCGCCGCCTATTTCATGAACAACATGTTCGGCACCAAGTTCACGGTGCATCACGGCTACCCGGCGGGCACCTTCATCGTGCTGGCGCTGCAGCGCGGCGAGGTTGATGCGCGCTGCGGCTGGTCGGTATCGTCCATGCGGGCGATGAAGCCGACCTGGCTGGCCGGGGACGCGGTGAACATCCTGGTCCAGCTTTCGCTGACCTCCCACCCGGACCTCAAGGGCAAGGTCCCCTTGCTGATGGATTACGCCAAGAACGACGAACAGCGGGAGCTGATCAAGCTGATCCTGACGCCGGAATCGGTCGGCCGTCCCTACATCGCGCCGCCGGGCCTGCCCAAGGAGCGGCTGCAGGTGCTGCGCACCAGTTTCATGGCGACGCTGAAGGACAAGGAGTTCCTGAAGGACGCGGCAAAGCAGCGGATCGACATCAGCCCGGTCCCCGGCGAGGAACTGGAAGCCCTGGTGGTCAACCTGTTCAAGACGCCGAAGGAGATGATTACCCGCTACCTCGACGTGACCACAAAGTCCGACACAGTCAAGCTGGTCAAGGTCAAGATCCCCTACAACACCGACAAGGTGAAGGTCGGCGGGGTCAAGCGCAAGGGTGGCCGCGTCAGCTTCAAGCTGAAGGGCGAGAAGGTCACCGTGCGTGTCGGCAAATCGGCCAAGATCACGATCGCCGGCAAGCAAGCCAAGCGGTCGGCCATCAAGGCGGGCATGACCTGCGAGATCACTCATCAGGGCAATCGGGGCCGGGCCAAGACCATCATCTGCGACTAGCGAAGGACATCCGGCCGGGCCGTCGGCCCGGCCGGATGAGGACAACGGGACATGGCCGGGACATTACAGGTAAACAGGCTCAGCAAGTCATATAAGAGCGAGGACGGCAGCGCGGTCCAGGCGCTGGATGACGTGTCCCTGACGGTTTCCGAGGGCGAGTTCGTCGCCATCATCGGGCCTTCGGGCTGCGGCAAGTCGACCCTGTTCAACATTATCGGCGGCCTGGTGGGTGATTACGAAGGCGAGGTCCTGGTCGACGGTAAACCGGTCGCCGGCAACCATCGGGACATCGGCATGGTGTTCCAGGAGGAATCCACCTTTCCCTGGCGCACCACCATCGAGAACGTCGCCTTCCCCCTGGAGGTTGCCGGCATGGGCAAGGCCGAGCGCCAGGAACAGGCGATGAAGTTCGTCCGCCTGGTCGGGCTCGAAGGGTTCGAAAACCGCTATCCGGCGGAGCTTTCCGGCGGCATGAAGCAGCGCACGGCGATCGCCCGGACGCTCGCCTTCAATCCCAAGATCATGCTGATGGACGAACCGTTCGGCGCCCTGGACGAGCAGACCCGCATGCTGCTGGGGGACAAGATCCTGCAGATCTGGCGCGAGCTCCGGCAGACCACCCTGCTGATCACCCACAACATCACCGAGGCGGTGCAGCTGTCCGACCGCGTCCTGGTGATGTCGTTTCGGCCGGGCCGGGTGAAGGAAGTCATGGAAATCGATTTGCCCCGCCCGCGCACATCGGAGATCATTTCCACCGACCAGTTCGGGCGTTACGTCGGCGCGATCTGGCAATTGCTGCGGGAGGAAGCCTCCCTCGGCATGGTCGAAAGCGAATCGGCGGTGGGTTAGGCCAGGCGCCCGGCGCCGCGGCGGACAGCGGAAAACATGATCGAATTGGGACACCTGAAACAGAGGAGGATCATCATGACCCATGCAGTTTCAAGGCTGGCGCTCGGCGCCGGCATGGCCTTCGCGGTCGCGGTTTCGGCGGGCGCGGCCGGGGCCGCCGACAAGGTCACCATCGCATCCAGCCATAAAGGGTCCTGGAGCACGGTTATGGCGATCCTTGCCGAGGAGCAGGGCTACTTCAAGAAAGAGGGGATCGAGGCCAAGGTGGTGTGGACCCGGGGCGGCTCCGACGCGCAGCAGGCGATCATCTCCAACGCTGCCCAGATTGCCCCCCAGACCGGTATCCTGGGCGTCGTTTCGGCCTATGCCAAAGGCGCGCCGATCCGCATCATCGGCGCCGCCATGACCGGATCGGGCGGGCTGTACTGGTATGTGCGCAAGGACAGCAAGCTCAAGTCGCTGAAGGACGCCACGGCCGAGAACACCATGGGCTTCTCCCGCCCGGGTTCGTCGACCAACCTGGTCGCCGCGGCATTGAAATCGATGTACAAGTCGCCGATCAAGTTGAAGCCGGCCGGGGGGCCTCCGGGTACCCTGACCCAGGTGATGTCGGGCCAGCTCGACGTCGGCTGGGCGTCGCCGCCCTTCGGTCTCAAGAATCTCGCCAAGGGCGAGATCCGGATCCTTGCCAAGGGCGACGATGTGCCTGCGGTCAAGTCCCAGACCATCCGGGTCTACGCCGCCAACGCCAATTGGCTGAAGGCCAACCGCGACGTCGCCAAGCGCACCATGCGGGCGCTGTGGCAGGCGGCGGAATACCTCTATAAGAACCCCAAGGCGATCGACGACTACGTCCGGATTTCGCGCATCTCGGCCGAGAACGCGAAGAAGGTGCGCGACGAATTCATCCCCTTGAAGTCTTACGCCTATGCGCCGATCGGCGATCTCGACACCACCATCAAGCAGGCGGTCGAATTCAAGCGCCTGAAGAAGCCGCTGACCGAGGCGCAGATCAAGGACATGATCCAGATCGTCTACGAGCCGAAGGTGATGTAGCCGCGGATCGGCCGGCCCAGGGAAGACGGTTGAGGGAGCGCGCATGAATACGGGCATGAAAGTCATGGTCGCGGTCGTGGCCTCCCTCGTCGTCCTCGTGGCGGCGGCCGAGGGCGCCGTCCAGGTGGGCTGGGTCAGCCCCTTCATCCTGGCGCCGCCGTCCCAGATCTGGGAGGCGGCGGTCGATCTCGTGGTCGGCGAGAAGCTCGGCCAAGCCTTCATCGACACCATCGGCGTCACCCTGATCGCCATCGCGCTGGCCATCGGCATCGGTCTGCCCTGCGGCTGGGCGCTGTGGCGGTTCGAGCGCTACGGCCGCGCCTATGAAGGCTGGCTCGGGGCCCTGTTCGCCTCGCCAAAGCTGCTCCTGTATCCGCTGTTCCTGGTGATGCTGGGGCGCAACCTCGGGACCCTTGTGGTCATGGGCTTCGTCACCGCCACCATTCCCATCATGCTCAAGACCCGCGAGGGCTTGATGACGGTCTCGCCGGTGCTGCTCAATGTCGGGCGCAGCTTCAACCTCAGCCAACGCCAATTGTTGTGGAAGGTGATGTTTCCCTCCGCCGTGCCGGTGATCTTCACCGGCATCCGGCTCGGCATGATCTACACCCTGATCGCCATCATCGCCCTTGAATTCCTGCTCGACTTCGAAGGCCTCGGCGGCATGGTGGGGGAGATGTACGACCGCTACAATATTCCCGGCATGTACGCGGCGATCATCTTCGTGGTGCTGTTGTGCCTGGTGTATTTCCAGATCGTGCAAAAGATTCAGTCATGGCTGAGATCGGTTTAGAAAAGCGCAGCGCCGGGTTCGGCGTCCGGCTATCGCCGGAGCTCCGCATCCAGCTGTTTTCGCTGATGGGCATCTGGGCCCTGTGGGAAGCGATGTCCCAGTCCGGCCTGTTCTACCGCGACATCGTGCCGTCCTCCTTCAAGGTCTTCGCGGCGCTGGGCCGTCATCTCGTCGATCCCGGATTCTACGTCCATCTCGGGACTACCGCCTACGAGGTGGCGGTGGGCTTCACCATCGGCTCCCTGATCGGCCTCGGCCTCGGCATCCTGTTCGGGGTGCGGCGTTTCCTCGGCCGCGTGATGGACGGGTACATCCTGGCGCTGGCGCCCGCGCCCAAGGTCATCTTCCTGCCGATCCTGATGATCCTGTTCGGGGTCGGTCCCGGGTCGAAGATCGCCATGGGCGCCGTCTCCGCCTTCTTTCCGGTGGTGCTGTCGACGGTCGCCGGCATGCTCCTGGTCAACCAGACCCTGGTGAAGGTGGCCGAAAGCTTCAATACCTCGCCCCTGCAGATGGTGACCAAGGTCTACCTGCCGTCCCTCGTCCTGCCGGTGATCACCGGGCTGCGCATCGGGCTCGGCGTCGCCATCATCGGCACCCTGATCGCGGAGATCAAACTGTCCAACGCGGGGCTCGGGTTCCTCGCCATCCAGTATTACGACCTGTTCCAGATTCCCGACATGTACGCGGTGATCATCGTCATCTTCGCCATCGCCATGGGCGTCAACATGCTGATGAGCCGCTTGAACGACCGGCTCGGCCGGCGCGGCATGCCGGCCACCGCGGAAGTCTCCGGCGCCGCGTAACCGACCATGCGTCCGCCGGCTCCGTCCTTCATCGCACTGAAAAAGAAACAGGGGAGACCATCATGGCCAAGGCGGCAGTGAAACGGCAATCCGCGGCGCGGACCAGGAAGGGCACGTCCGCGCTGAACCGCCCGAGCTTCGGCATCAAGCTGACTCGGGAACAATGTTATGTGTGCTGGATGTCGGCGCCCGAGAATCCGCCCAAGCTGCGCAAGACGCCG
>Ga0224512_10002145_pt1 | contig 18288 bp, 20 predicted proteins | sample SF_May12_sed_USG_4_FD_169103 | JGI IMG/M metagenome (GOLD analysis project Ga0224512, IMG submission 169103) | Sediment microbial communities from San Francisco Bay, California, United States - SF_May12_sed_USGS_13 | ecosystem: Environmental > Aquatic > Marine > Sediment | place: USA... | reverse complement strand
TTCCGTGGCTAACAATTCTTTTCTTTCATCCCCGATAACCACCTGAATCCCGATGACCGACCACCTCAGGCACAGACTCTCCCTGCTTGCCGCCTTAGCATGGGCAGGACTGATCTACTATCTTTCGGACCAGCCGGGGCTGGATGTAGTCCCGCTGTTTCCCGGCCAGGACAAGGTGTTGCATGCCATCGTCTACGGGATACTCGGCTTTCTGGTGCTGGGCGCCATGCACGCCAAGACCAATGGGTACAGCCCATCCCAGCTCTGGATCGCTGTCGGCCTGGCAGCCTTCTATGGAGTGCTCGATGAATTCCACCAGCGTTTCGTGCCCGGGCGCTCGCCAGAAACCTGGGACGTAGTCGCCGATGCCGGCGGCGCAATGCTTGGCGTCTATGTGCTGTATTTTCTGACGCGACGACGCAAAGCCTCTACCAGGTAGGGTGCACTCCGTGTACCATGTTTTAGCCACGGAATCCACGGAAAGATAAAAACAAATGTGAGAAGTAAAAAGTGATGAGTGAGAAGAAAAGCAATCTCACCACGGAAGTACACAGAAAATTCATGGAAAACCAATAAAAAGCTGCAAAGACAGCAGTTGTAGTAGGCTGAATTAGTTGTAGTGTCAGCGAAATCCGACGCTGTCTGAATCGCCCCCGCGGGGCGCTCCTACAGCACATCATTCACTTCACACTTCTTACTTTTTTCGGTTTTCTATTTTTCCGTGTTTTCCGTGGATTCCGTGGCTAATGCCGTAGGGTTGAATTATTACAAATACTGCGACCAGTCGCGGCTGGCGTCGCCAAACACCAGGAAATAGGGATTCAGCAGGGAATCCTTGGTGTTGTAGCGTAACGGCTGCATGTCCGTGTCGGTGACCACGCCACCGGCCTGTTCAACGACACACTGAGCCGCGGCGGTGTCCCACTCCGAGGTCGGGCCCAGGCGCGGGTAGATATCGGCCGCGCCTTCCGCCACCAGGCACAGCTTCAGGGAACTCCCCATGCCGACCATGTCGTGCTCGCCCAGCTTCTCCAGGAAGCGGTTGAGCGAGTCGCCGCGGTGGGAGCGGCTGCCGACGACCATCACCGGGTCGTCCGTGAGCTTGCGCACCGTGATGGTCCGTGGCTCACTGCCCGGCTCCTGCTTGAAGGCGCCCAGACCCTTGCAGGCCGAGTAGGTCACTCCGCTGACCGGCACGTGCACGACACCGATGACCGGCACACCTCTCTCGATCAGGGCAATATTCACCGTGAACTCGCCGTTGCGCTTGACGAACTCGCGCGTGCCATCGAGGGGGTCGACCAGCCAGTAGATCTGCCAGCCGGAACGTTCGGCGAATGACAGGCTGGCGGATTCCTCGGACAGCACCGGTATCGCGGGCGTCAACTTCTCCAGGCCGGCGACAATGGCATGGTGGGAGGCCATGTCGGCCGCGGTCAGCGGCGAGTTGTCCGCCTTCGCCTCGACCTCGAAATCACTGTTGTAGATCTCCAGGATCCTGTCGCCCGCGACACGGGTAAGTTCGACAACCGGCTCCAGCAGCGCGGCAAGATCACTGACACCCTCGTTCATTCCTGTTCCCCTGGCTGGTGGTTCATGCGGTTTTCGCTGTTCGCCGGTGCGAAATAAAATTCGGTGCGCAGCTCGCCCTCGAACCAGGCATCCACATCGAGACCATGCGCATGGCGTACGATCTCGAACCCGGGCTGGCCCGGCGGCTGGCTGCGGACCAGGGTCCAGTATCCCGGCGGCAATAGAATCTCCAGCCTAACATGCATGGGATAGAAGCCATCAAGAAAGCGGCGCATGAAGGGGCCGTTACGCACCAGGAAGCCCCCTTCCGGCTGCGGCACCACGACACGCGTCTCACCCGAGAGGCACAGCTCTGCGCCGGGGTTAACACCTTCAAGCTGTACCGACACGCCCTCCACCCAGGCGCGCTCGATGCCTGTCACCTTCTCTACCTGTAGATGGCGTACCCGGCCGGCATTGAACACCACCTGGGCGGCCGGCACCGGGTCGAGGTCGGTATGACACTGGTAAAGCCCCGCCCAGCCATCGTCCAGGCTCTGTCGGCTCAGGGTGATCCGGTTGTGATGTGCATGCACCGCTTCAGCGGGCGGTTGCTCGAGAAAGCGCAGCACCCCTTCGTTGACAGTTGCCGTCTGTACCTCCTCGTGGGCATCCAGCCAGGCATCATCGGCCGGATTACCGTACAGCGCCATGGGGAATACCAGGACAAGCATCCACCCAACGGAGCAATGCCCAAAGAAGCCGTCTGTTTCCTGCCATCGCATAGTGGTTTGCCAGCTGCTCCAGCCCTGCTGCAATGAAGTATCATAATAGTCCAATCGTTACAGAAAACCGGCGGCCGGGCAAAGCACGGCAATCCCTGACGAGGGCGAGTTTTTGGCAGACAACAACACCCTGATCCCCTGGCACGACATCTCCAGCGTCTTCCTCGACATGGACGGCACCCTGCTGGACCTGCATTTCGACAACCATTTCTGGCGTGAACATGTGCCGCTGCGCTACGCCGAGCGTCACAGCCTGGAGATCGAGGCCGCCAAGGCCGCCCTGTTTCCGAAATTCCGGGCCAAGGAGGGCACCATGGACTGGTACTGTGTGGAGTACTGGAGCCGGGAACTCGGCCTCGATATTGCCGGCCTCAAGCAGGAAATCGATCACCTGATTGCGGTGCATGCCAATGTCGTCGAGTTCCTGGACTACACCCGTCGCGCCGGCAAGCGCACTGTGCTGCTGACCAACGCGCACTCAAAAAGCCTGGCGCTGAAGATGGCGCGCACCGACCTCGAAAACCACTTTGATGCACTCATTTGCGCGCATGACATCGGCTACCCCAAGGAGAACCCGCAGTTCTGGGAACGGCTGGGGGACTACGAGGGGTTTGACCGCGAGACCACGCTGTTTATCGATGACAGCCTCCCGATCCTGCGCACCGCGCGCGAGTTCGGCGTGCGTCACCTGCTGGCGGTACGCCGCCCGGACAGCCAGTCGCCGCCGAAGGAGACGGAGGAATTCGATGCCATCGAGGATTTTGCGGATATCACGCCGCGGTGAACGCCCTGGCTTGTAAAACAACAAGAGAAAATATTTTCACCGCAAAGACGCAGAGAACGCAAAGAAAACAATAATATTGTTCATGCCAAGGAGAATAGAAACGTAGGTTACACTGCGTCCACTCACTCATCCCCGGCTGGCGGCGTACTTGTTCCAGGTCTTGAAGCGCTTGTGGACGTACTTGAGCAGCGCATCATAGCCGTCGAAGAACAGGTCAAACCCCTCGGTGGCTGACTCGTCGTATTCACAGAAATCATTGGTGTATTCGCGGCAGATCTGCGGCCGGTCATCGTAGATACCGCAACGCCCATCCTGCTGCAGGTGGGTACAGGGATTGTTCACCAGCAGGTACCAGCCGTCCTCATCCTTGTAGGCCTGGACGTTCTTGTGCGACAACTGCCAGAGGAGGTGATCAAAGTCATGCATGGAACGCGGCGTCGTCAGCTCCTCGGTGATATAGGTGCAGCACTTGGAGTTGGTGCAGAAACCGCACTTGTTTTCGGGGGTAATCCTGATCTCGACGGGTATGTGTTTATCCATGACAGGAGACTGACTGATGTTCAACAGGCTTGTGGATCAATGGGCCGTTAGCGTATCACAATCAACGGGGTCAGAGCTTGCTGCCAGTGACGAATTCAAAGCGCTTGAAGACCGGGGTCTCGAGGAGACTGTGCCCGGCACGGGCACGTATTTCCTTGCCGGCAACATTGATCACTAGGCGGCTGTCCGGCGCATACATACCCTTGACGGTCACCAGCGAGTTGGCAACCTGTTGCGCTTCATCGCCGGGTATGAACAGGGCTGGTACCGCCGTACTTTCCTCGTCGTCAGGGGCGCGGCAGTAGACTGGCGCACAACTGCCGTGTATCAGCTGCACACCAACTTCCATGCCGCCCTCAAGGGTGACACGCATGTTGCGGACCATGGACAACGTCAAACGCCCACCCTCTTCCACCAGGCCCAGCAATTCACCGACACAGGCCGTGGCGGTGGTGCCGCCCTCCCAGTAAATACGCACGCCGTTCTCACTGCTGTTCAATACACGGCCGGGTGAAGGCTCGACCGGCGCCGTCCTGGTGATAAGCGGAGTATCCGGGAGGGTAGTGACCGCCTTCGACAGGTAGCCGTGAATATCATTCAGCCCCAGCAGCATCCCGACCTCGCCACCCTCCGGATTGCGCGGCTCACGCTGCTTCTGCTGGTCAACCGCCTCCGGCCACAAGCGCCGCAGGATCATCGCCTCGGGACTCTGCATGCGCACCTTGACCGGCGTCTGGTCAAGGTGCGCATGGATGGCCTGCAGCGCCTCACGGGCATCCAGCATGTAGGGTTCACCGGCCTGGTGCGGTATTTCCTGCGGGGGGTGCGCCGTGGGCGCTGCGGCACTGCGCAAATCCACGAAGAACCGCCCTTCCGAGTTGTCCGGCCAGTCGTCAACGGGGATCACACGGCACTTGTCGGCGTGCTGAACCAGGACATCATGCAGCATCCCGACTTCGCCATCCGCCAGCCGGAACGGGTCAACGAGTGCAAGCAACAGGGTCACATGGTAACCAGCCGAGATGGTCAGCGGCGTCTCCGTGTCATGGTTCCTTTCATCGGCCTGTTCCAGCAGGCCGTAATAGCGTGCAATCCGGTAAAGCTGGTGCAACTCTGGAAACACCTTTGGCGGCACGGCCCGATAATAGCGATAGCTGTCCAGCAGGACGTAACCCAGCTGCTCCATGGCGTGCTTGATTGCCATGCCGAACAGGCGCTCGGGGGAATTGGCATTAACCGATGCATACAGTGACTTGATGACCAGCTTGTAGCCATCGGCCATCGCCAGCAGCAGCTGTTTCACACTCTCTGTGGCCTGCTGCTGCTGTGATTTGGACAGGGCCAGCTGATGCAAGTGCTGCGGCTCCATGGTGACAAACAGGCGCAGGGCCGTGTCCCGGTAAATGCTGAGCAACTGATAGCGCTTTTCCGTTTCCAGTTTTTGCTGGTTTAATGAATTCAGCGCCCCCAGCACCAGGCGCACCGTCTCGACCACGTCCATGAGCGGCAGGTTGATCAGCCAGCCACGCAGGCGCTTCTCGTTCCGTTCCACGGTCGGGTCGGAGAAGTCATGCTGTTTGGGTGTGGATAATTCCAGCGGGTCCATCAGTCTTCGTCACCTGCAGGTTGTCGATTATCCGGATGCTAATATATCGTCATCACTGCTGTCCCTCATTTATCCCTTCTCCCATGAGCGATAGAGGGGATGGGACACCCTCCGGCGGGGGGAGGAGTATGTGGTATATCAGCGAGTCTGACACTATTGACTATTAAGGAAGGCCTGTTTAACTCATCTTGCGTCATTCCGGCGAAGGCTGGAATCCAGTTACAGCCTGATTACCAACTATTGGATTCCAGGTCTCCACTATGCTCCGCCCGGAATGACGGCTTAATCAGCTTCCTTAGATTCAGAAGCGCCCGGCGTCGGTGATCCGGTAAACTCCGCCCGGACGTGCCTCCGCAAAGTCCGCGAGCCCGTCCACGACCTCCGCCGGCGTGTCCGGCCCGGGCGCCAGTTGCAAATCCAGGCGATAATCGCGTGTGGGCGTCAATGAGATTTCACCCGCAAGCCCGGTCTCTCCGGTGTTGCTGATACGACCGGTGATCTCCTCACCCGCGCTGTTCAGGACCAGCGCGACATCGCCCAGTTCCAGGCTTATCGGGTCGAGTATACGGGCATTCGTCCAGTCGACCTGGCCGCTCAAGTCCTGCGGAAAGCCATCGACCAGTTTGAATCGCTCGGCCCGCACCCTGACCGCACCGGCTGTCTGTATCGGGAGCGGTGAGAAATGGTTCACCAGCGGATCGGGCTGCAGGGCCGTTTCGAGTTCCCGCCCGTAGACGGCGCCGCTCAGTCCCAGGCCGGCAAAGCCGCCACCCGTGAAGAGCGGTCCGGCGAAATCCAGGCGGTATTCCAACCGACCCGTCAGCAAGGCCACCGGCCTGAACGACCAGTTGACGGACCCCAGGTCGATGCCCTGCACCTCGAGCCGCCCGGCCTGTCCTGAAAACAGGGTGCCGCTGACCGCCTGCAGGACCAGGCCATCGACCTGTTGCTGCAAGAACCGGGCGCCGCGCTGCGCAGGAAAGCTGATGAGTATGAACAGCAGGTAGACAAGCAGCCCTGCTAAGAGAAGTCGCCAGGAAAGCCTCAAGGGCCGGGGGCCTGCAGGGTCAGGCGCGCATTCACCCGTCCGCTTGCACCGCTCTGTTCAAGGGTAATGCTTTCGACATCCACACCGTAGCGGGTACTCATCGAGTCGAGCCAGCCGACCAGGGCATCGAACATAGCGCCGTCCAGCCAGACGCGCACCCCGCTGCTGCCCTCCGGCTCCACCCGCTTCAGCGCCGGGCCCAGGCCGGAGCTGCGTGCCGAGGCATCCGCTACCGAGAGCAGGGAACTCCCCCCCAGGCCAGTGCTGGCCGTTTGTCCGCTGCCCCGCAACTGGCGCACGGTCGCCGCGTTCTGCTGCATCCAGTGCAAGGTTTCGCGCTGCTCCTCAACGCCGGTCTCGAGCTTGCCATGCCGGCTGTAGAACGGCGCCAGCAGCAAGGCATAAATCAGCAAGACAACCAGTACACCCGCGGCGGCCTGCACCAGCATGCGCTCGCGCGGCGCCAGTCCTGCCAGCCAGGCCTTCATGCGCTGCCCCCCTGGATGCGCAGGCGACTCTTGACGCGCTGGTCACCTTCCGTGGTTGCCGACTGGATCTCGACAGTCAGCCCGCGGGCGGACAGGGTCTGCTTGAGTTGGTCGAGTATCTGCAGACTGGCAACCGTGAGGTCCAGGTCAAGCCGGCCCGCACGAAAACTGGCGCCGGTAATGTCAACATCACTGGCCGAACGCAGCACATCACCGGCGCGCGCCAGCAGCGTCATGAACTGCGTCCCGCCGCCACCTTGGCGCTGCAACTGCTCCAGCTGTTGCTGCATCTGCACGCGTGCATTGACCACCTTCCGGGTACCGGGAAAGGTCTCCTTGAAGACCGTCTCGATCCGGGAATTCAGCTCGGCCTGCTGCTGCTTCAGGCGGACGTAATCGACCCCCTGCACGGCATGGGCCAGGACAATACCGACCAGCAACAACGCCGCGCTGGCACGCCAGGGCCGCCAGAGCTTGCTCCATTCCCGGGAGCGGCTGTAGGCGCCCTGCAGCAGGTCAATGGATGGCGAGGCCAGGCCCCGGGCCAGCACAACCAGTGCACTGGCGTCTGTGTGTTCGATCTCGACACGCGCGCCCAGCGCCCCCAGGTCCGGCAGAGTGGAGCCCGCCGGGACGGTGATGTGCACCGACTGTGTGTCGTCATCCCCTTGGTCCAGCTGACTCGCCAGCAGCAGCTCGAGATTCCCGGTGTCAACCGCAAAGCCGCTGTAGGGACCGCTACGCACCAGGGACACGTCGCCGTCGATCACTACGCAGATGGCATCTGCCGAGCATGGAATGGTCAACAGATCGGGGAGCAGCTGGTGGACCTCAAGGCCGGCACTGGTGAAGACTTCGAGGAGGGCATTCATGCGCTGTATCGCCACGACGGCGACCGGGTATTCGCCACCTGCCAGCGCCGGCCCCACGGCAAAATGAAGATCCTCGACGTCTTCCGAGAACTGCTCTTCCAGTGCGAAGGGCACCGCGCGCAGCAGCTTCTGGCGGTTGCTGCCCGGGATACTGACCTGTGTCAACACACAGTCGATACCATGGGCCAGCGCTACAACCCGCAGGCCAGCGGCCTCTGCGGCGGCCGCTGCCGGCGTACCGCTGCGGACGGTTCCGGCAGACTTGCCCTCAGCGTCCAGGATCAGCCACCGACAACTGTCGGCATGATCCCGGTCAGCCTGTATCAACAGGGTACTACGCATTGCTTCGCCCCCACTCCGTTGTCATTTCCACATCCTACCAAAAACCGTTTTAAGATCAATCAATCACGGCCTCTATTTGCGGTGCCGACCGGATCGACGTACGCAGCCGGTAGATAATCCGGGTCTCGCCATCGGTACGGCTGAGCAGGCTCTCCAGCCGCGCCTGGCCCTGGCCCACCACCACGTCGGTCAGGATCCGGAAATATTCGCTGTTCACGTCGACCGCCGTATCCAGCTCCAGCCCGGCGAGCGCAGCATGCCCTAAAAAGTCATCGGTACTCTGGTAACCGGTGTCTTCGCGATCGGCCAGCAGCATCTCCACCGCGCTCGCGTCCAGTTCACTGTGCAGGGCCTGCAGCACGACTGCTGTTGCCGTGTTCACATTTATCAGGGTGCGGCCGGGCAGCGCCGTCACGTGCGGGATAAGCAATTGCAGGGCCTCCGCGTCAAAACCCTTGACCAGCCGCAGCTCGCTGACACTGGCCAGTGGCCGGTTAGCCGGGCGATAGGCAGGTTCGTTCAGCAGGTAATGCTCGTCCTCGGCCCCGTCCGGGAAGCGGGCATCGATATCGGCATCGATCCAATCGGTCAGGGTGTCGGCCAGGGACAGCTCCAGCCCCAGGAGGTCCAGCAGGCGGGTGAAATAGGCCTGGTCCGCATCGCTGGCCTTGCCGTCCTCGCCCACCAGGTTATTGAGATTGAAGCGGCCCTGCAGGTCATCGACCCTGCCGCTCACCAGGCCGCCTTCCACGGCGATGGGCGGCAGCGCTGTGGCCCAGTCCTCGTCGAGCGCATCGTAGTTACTCTCGCGGGCATCCTTGCGCAGGGTGACCCGTGCCCAGCTTTCCGCCGCCAGGGCGTAGGCATAGGCCTGTTCACCATGCACCAGGTTACCGGTACGACGCACATCGATATGCTGGCGCGTCGCCATCGCAACGGCGGCCACGGTGGCCAGGCTGACCACCAGCAGCGCCGTAACCAGCGCCACGCCCCGCTGCCTGTGAGCAGGTCGGCTGGTGGCCGGTTGATGCTGAATACGCCTCATCGCGGTAACTGGAACAGCCAGGTCAGGAGACCGAAGTGCTCATGTTCGAGTGTCACCTCGACTGCGCCTGGCAACCCCGGTTCCGGCGTCTGATCCCCCCCGCCAGGCTCCGGATCCGGCCAGCTGTCATGCCAGCTGTTGGTCGCATCGAGGTAACGCATCTGCATGGAGACGATGTTGTCGGCCAGCACCTGCTGCAACGGCTGGCTGTCCTGGGCGCGGTCCAGCACCACCCAGGTATAGCGGACCAGCTGTTGGTCCTCGAGGTTATAGCCGACACGCTGCAGGCTGCTGCGCGGGCGCCCGGCCGGGTTACTCCAGCCGCCGCGGGTGAACTGGAACAACGGCGTAGCCGCCACCAGGGGTCCCTGCTCGTCACCGAATTCATCCCGGACGGGGCGCGCGATTGCCTGTTCGATATCACGCTGCATTACCAGGTAGGTCTTCTGCAGGGCGGCCAGGCGTTGTCCACTTTCATCCGTGGCGGCGCGCAGCTCGAGTACCGTGCCGAGCCCGCCATAGGCCATGACGGCAATCAGCCCGAAGATGGCCAGCGCCACCAGCAACTCCAGCAGGGTAAAGCCCCGACAGCTGTGTATGCCGCAGGGCCCGGTCGTGCTCATTTGCCGGGCTGCCATAGAAAGCCGCTCAGGACCGCCAGCGGTTCGGCGTCAGCGTCTTCGAACGGGCGCACCTCGACATCCAGCCGGCGCAGTTCCTGCTCCTCGGTCTGGGAGACAATCACCAGCCAGCGCCACTCGCGTTCAGCCATCTCCGTCGACCCCTTGATTTCGCCCACATCCGGCCAGGCATTTTCCAGCTGCTGTCCGACCAATACATTGCGAGCCACCCAGGTGGCCATGGTCCGGTCACGCAGGTGGGCCTGGTTGCCGGTGTAATCACCCGCCGCCTTGATGACCGCGCCCAGCGTCAGCGCCAGTACCGCCAGTGCGACCAGCACCTCCAGCAGGGTAAAGCCGCTGCTCGGGTGCCGGCTCAAAATGTCTCCTCCACTTCCCAGTCCAGTTCACCCAGCAGGGAGGCGCTGAGGTGATAGCGGTAGCGGCTCTGGTCGGTGGAAAATGTTGCAGAAAACGCGGTCATTTCACCGCTGGACAGGATATAGACCTGCGGGACCAGGCGCGTCTCCTCGTCCTCCTCGTCTTCCTCGTCCGGTTCCACCAGCAGCGGGGGCTCGCCCTCGACCTCGAGACGCACCTGGATACCGGCAGGCAGGCTGTAGGTCTTCAACAGGCGGTCGTTTTCGGCGGGCAGCCAGTCCCCGGCGCGCAACACCAGGAAGGCGTAACTGTCATCGGAAAAATGGATGGCGAGTTCTTCGCCGCGGATCACGGCCTCATCACTGGCCATACTAATCAGCGTGGCCAGGCGGCGGGTTTCCTGTTCCATCGCCTCGGCCAGTTTATCACCGCCGAGGGAGAGCATGGCAAAACTGAAAATGATACTGATCAGGACCAGCACTACCATGAGTTCCAGCAGGGTGAAACCCCTGCAGATCCTTGCGCTCCGAGGCAATGACGGTGCGGGGTCATCTGGCCGGTGCCGCTGGTGGCAGCGCACGTGACCGCCAGCAGCCCCTGCTCGAGGCGTTCCTGGAAAAACGGGAATGAGGCGTTGCTGATTAATGGACCTTTCCGTGTTGTTCCCCAGCGTCCATTGCGATCAGTTTTTCTTCATCAGCGCGGACGCTGTGGCCTATTGCAGATGCCAGTTGCCGATATCATCATCACTGGGCTGCTGGTCCGGACCCAGTGAATAAATGTCAATCGAGCCGTGCGCGCCCGGGCTCAGGAATTGATAGGGCTGCTTCCAAGGATCCAGCGGCAGGCGGTCCACGTAGCCACCGTCTTTCCAGTTGGGCGGCTCCGGGGAACTGGGTTTCTCGATGAGCGCCTCCAGCCCCTGGTCGGTACCCGGATAGACGTAGTTATCCAGCTTGTAGAGATTCAAGGCCGCTTCCAGTGCGCGTATATCCTGACGCGCCTTGGTCATTCGGGCCTGGTCGGGCCGGTCCATGACCTTGGGTACCAGAATCGCCGCGAGGATTCCCAGAATCACTACGACCACCATCACCTCAATTAGAGTAAATCCCTGTTCTCTATGTGTTTTATATGTCATCTAAGTTTCGCCCTGGTTTCAACCGATAGTCGCCCGGGGTGACCGGACCGTACCAATAGTACGTCATAAGCAGGGGGTTTATCGAGATACCGTGCACACCGGCCGGGGATACCGGGTGTGAGCGCGCTTACTGCCGGGTCGTGGTGCCATTCAGGGCCAGTTGATCGCGCACCTTGAGCGCGTAGAGGTGACGTTCCGCATCCACCAGGTGCTGGCCCCAGTGCATCTGATAGCTGCACTGCCAGGCCTGCGCCGCCCGTTGTGGCCAGGCCTCGTCGAGTAGAGCGAGCCCGTGCTGCAGGTCGAAGTAGATATCGGTCAGATCATCCGCCAGGCTGCCGGACATGTGTATCTGATCAGGTGAGGCATCGAACTCAAGCCAGTAGCTGTCACGTTCTCCCAATGCTCGACGCAGGCGGCTGTAGAGCTCGAAACGCTCGTCCAGGTCAACACTGGGGATCGGCAACTGGCTGTTACCAAATGTATTCAGCGCCGTTACCGCCGAATGCAGCCGGGGCAAGAGGGCATACAACTCTTCGAGCCATGGGCCGTTGGCCTGCTTGTAATTGTCAATCAGTCCGCAAAAGGTCTCGGCAATGCTTGCCATTTCGGATAATTTTTCAGAAATCGTTTCCATTTGGGTCTGCCTGATGTAAACCCTGCCCATTCAGTTTATTACTTGTTGTTTACGCTGGCTGTAACTACGGTTATCTAACAGTTTAGTCAAAAATAAACGTCGCGCAGCCCGGGGACGATCTAAATCTCGACCATCTCGAAGTCCTCCTTGGCCGCACCACATTCGGGGCACACCCAGTTGGCCGGAATAGCCTCCCAGCGGGTCCCGGGCGGAAAGCCCTCGTCCGGCAGCCCGGCTTCCTCGCTATAGATAAAACCACACACCACACACATGTATTCCTTGAACTCTTCCATCGCTTTCGCCTCGCACACTGTCTTTGCCCGTCACGGGCCTTAATTGGCGCGCATTGTACCGTCACGGGGCGCGGCAAAACAGGTAAAATAGCCAAAAGATATATAGCCACGGAACCCACGGAAGACACGGAAGGAATGATTTCAATTAAATAAATTTTATTGAAATAATTACTATTCAGTTCTCTGCGCCCTTTGCGCCTCTGCGGTGAATCTTCCATTTCTTTACATTTTTCCGTGTTCTTCCGTGGATTCCGTGGCGAGTTGATCTTTTTTCTTATTCAGCATTGCGGTATCACCGTACAGGATTAGCGAATGACATCCGACATGAAAAACATACCGGTCGTTCTGGCATTTGCCGGCCATGACCCGAGCGGTGGCGCCGGCATCCAGGCCGATATCGAGGCGCTGGCCAGCCAGGGCTGTCATGCGGCAACGGTGATCACCGCGCTCACCACACAGGACACCCAGGATGTTTTCGATTTCAGGCCCCTGGACGTCGCCGATGTCATCGCCCAGGCACGCGCGGTGCTGGAAGACATGCCGGTTGCCGTTTTCAAGCTCGGTATGCTGGGCAGTGTCGAGAATGCCGGAGCGATTCACACCATCCTCACCGATTATCCCGAAATCCCGGTGGTGCTCGACCCGGTGCTCTCCTCGGGTCGCGGCACTGCCCTCGGTGGACAGGAACTGGTCGAGGCCATGAAGACCCTACTGCTGCCGCTGACCACGGTACTCACACCCAATACCCTGGAAACCCGCGCCCTGGCCACGGGCGCGGACACCCTGGACGCCTGCGCCCAGGCCCTGCTGGACCAGGGCGTCGAATACCTGCTGGTGACCGGCAGTCATGAACACACCCCCGATGTCGTCAACTGCCTGTACCACCACAACCGCTTGCTGGAGACCTTCACCTGGGAGCGCCTGCCGCACAGCTACCATGGCTCCGGCTGCACCCTGGCCGCCAGCATTGCCGGCCTGCTGGCCCATGGACTGGAACCGTTCGCTGCGATCCACGAGGCCCAGGACTACACCTGGAATGCGCTGCGCCACGGCTACCGGCCGGGACTGGGCCAGCACCTGCCCCACCGGTTCTTCTGGACCGGTGACGATGAGGCCTGAATGGGACGTACCGATCTGCCGCGCGGACTGTATGCGGTCACCGACAGCCAGCTGATTCCCGCGGGAGAACTGACCCACCGGGTTGCGCAGGCCATCGCGGGCGGCGCGGTCGTCATCCAGTACCGTGAAAAACACCAATCCCGCGCCGCCCGTCAGCGGGAGGCAACTGCATTACAGGCGCTGTGCCGGGAGCGGGGAGTCCCCCTGATCATCAACGACGACATTGAACTGGCAGCCGCGGTCGGCGCCGCGGGCGTTCACCTCGGCCGGGAAGACGCGTCCGTCGATCAGGCGCGCGCACGGCTGGGACCCCGGGCACTTATCGGCGTCTCCTGCTACAACCGGTTCGAGCGCGCCTGTGCAGCCGCAGCGGCCGGTGCCAGCTATGTGGCCTTCGGGCGCTTCTTCCCATCGGCGACCAAGCCCGGGGCCGTGCAGGCCCAGCCGCGCCTGCTCGAGCAGGCGCGCGCGCACCTGGACTTGCCGGTCGTCGCCATTGGCGGCATCACCCCGGAAAACGCAGCCGGTCTGGTCATGGCCGGTGCCGACCTGCTGGCGGTAATCCACGGCGTGTTCGGCCAGCCCGATGTCGAAGCCGCGGCACGGCGCTATGTGGCGCTCTTCGATGCGCCGGGCGAAGGGTAAGAAGTGCGAATTGGGTAGGTTGGGAAAAGGAGCAAAGCGACATGCCCGACAGAGCGCCGGGATCTCCGATGTTGGGCACGCTGTCGCTTTGCCCAACCTACGAAACTGGATTCCGGCCTTCGCCGGAATGACGCAAGATGATTAATCAGGCCTTCCTTAATTTTTTATTGAAATAATTATTATTCAGTTCTCTGCGTCCTTTCGGTAACTGCTCCTGCGTCGCCTAAAGCGCCTACTGTTAGTACTCTACCTCCTGCATCCCTGCAGTCGTGCGATTCTGCGGTGAATTTTTTTTGTTAAACATTTTTGCGTGTAATTCCGTGTCCTTCCGTGGATTCCGTGGCTAATCCCTGGTGCACACGGCGCACCCTACCATTCACGTCTCACGTGCTATGCGACAATCCCGCCGTTGTGAGAAGATAAACCCGAACCGATTCCATACAAGAAGGATCCCTCAAGATGTCTCGATCACATGACGACTTCCAGGCCGCCTGCCGGCATATTCCGGGCGGCGTGAATTCACCGGTACGTGCCTTCCGCGGTGTCGGCGGCGAACCGGTGTTCTTTACGACCGGTGCAGGCCCTTACCTCACCGATGTCGATGGCAAGCGTTATATCGACTATGTCGGCTCCTGGGGTCCGATGATCGCCGGCCACGCCCATCCCGAGGTGATCCGCGCGGTACAGGATGCGGCCGCCAATGGCCTGGGCTTCGGTGCACCGACCGAGATCGAGACGCGCATGGCCACCCGGTTGTGCCACATGGTGCCCTCCATGGACCTGGTACGCATGGTCAACTCCGGTACCGAGGCCACCATGAGCGCCATCCGGCTGGCGCGAGGATTCACCGGCCGTGACCGCATCGTCAAGTTCGAGGGCTGTTACCACGGCCATTCCGATGCCCTGCTGGTCAAGGCCGGTTCCGGCACCCTGACACTGGGTGTGCCAACCTCCCCCGGCGTGCCGGCGGCCGTGGCCGAGCAAACCATGACGCTGACCTACAATGACCTGGACAACGTGCACGCGGCCTTCAAACTGGCCGGCAGCGAGATCGCCGCTATCATCGTCGAACCGGTGGCCGGCAACATGAACTGCATCCCGCCGGTGCCCGGGTTTCTCGAAGGCCTGCGGTCACTCTGCGACGAGTACGGCTGCGTGCTGATCTTCGACGAGGTGATGACCGGCTTCCGGGTCGCCGCGGGCGGCGCCCAGGCACACTACGCAGTCACCCCCGACCTCACCACGCTCGGCAAGGTCATCGGCGGCGGCCTGCCGGTCGGCGCCTTTGGTGGCCGCCGCGATATCATGGAGCAGATTGCCCCGTTGGGCCCGGTCTACCAGGCCGGCACCCTGTCCGGGAATCCCGTTGCCCTGACGGCAGGCCTGGCCACGCTGGAACTCGCTTGCGCCGACGGTTTCCATGCCAGGCTGGATGCGGCTGCCAAACGCCTGGTCGAGGGACTGCAGCAGCATGCCGATGCGGCCGGCATCCCCTTCACCACCAACCAGGTCGGTGGCATGTTCGGGTTCTTCTTCTCGACCGACAAACACATCACGCGCTTCGACCAGGTGACCCGCTGCGACCTGGGGCGCTTCCAGCGTTTTTACCATGGCATGCTGGATGCCGGCGTCTATCTGGCGCCATCGGCCTACGAGGCCGGGTTTGTCTCGTCGACCCATGCCGACGCGGTCATCGATGCCACCCTGGAACGCGCGGCGCAGGTATTCAAGACAGTGTAGCCGACCAGGCGCTGCCATTACCCATGCATCAAGACCGGGCCCCGCGCTGAAATGGACAGCATGTTGCAGAGCATGCTCGAGTGGGTGTCCCTGCACCCGCACCTGTCCGGACTGCTGATCTTCGTTGTCACTCTGCTGGAATCACTGGTCGTCATCGGCCTGCTGATCCCCGGCGCCATCGTGCTGTTCGGGGTCGGGGCACTGGTTGCCACGGGCGTGCTGGAACTGCTGCCCACCCTTGCCTGGGCCGCGACCGGCGCCCTGACTGGTGACACCGTGAGTTTTATGCTCGGGCGTCACTACCACCAGCGCCTGCGCGTCATGTGGCCGCTGAAGCGCTACCCGCGGCTGGTGAACCGGGGCATCGATTTCTTCTACCGGCACGGCGGCAAGAGCATCTTCATGGCGCGCTTTGTCGGGCCGGTGCGGCCGGTCCTGCCGGCGATCGCCGGCATGATGAACATGCGCCGGTCGCGCTTCCTGCTGGTGGCCGGTATCGCTTCACTCCTGTGGGCGCCCGCCTATATCCTGCCCGGCATGGTCTTCGGCGCCTCGCTGGGGCTGGCCGCCGAGGTCGCTGGACGGCTGGTGGTACTGCTGGTGGTACTGGTCGGCAGCGCCTGGCTCGGGGTGATGGTGATCCGCGGCATCGGCAAGCTGGTACAGCCGCACGCCGCGGCCGCACTGGAAGCCGTCCTGCATTGGAGCCGCAGCCACCCCCACATTGGGCCGCTGGCCGGGTCGCTGCTGGACCCCGACCACCCTGAGGCACGCGGGCTGACCATCCTGTCGGGCCTGTCCTTCATTACCCTGTGGCTGCTGTTGTTGATATTGCGCCAGGTGCTGCACGGCGATTTCATGGGGGATCTCGACAACTACCTGTACCGCTTCCTGCAGAACCTGAGAACGCCCTGGGCCGACCAGCTCATGGTGTTCGTGACCCAGTTCGGCGCGCAGGCCCTGTTGGTCGTGGTGTTGATCGGTGGCAGCCTGTGGCTGACCTGGAAGGGCAATATCCAAGCCGCCCTGCACTGGATTGCGGTATACGCCTGTGCCGGCATCCTGACCTTTGTGCTGAAACACTCGGCCCAAATCGCCCGCCCGGTTGATTATTACGGCGGCTACTCGTTCCCGAGCGCCCATGTCAGCATGAGCCTGGTGGTCTACGGCTTCCTGGCACTGCTGGTTGCGCGGGAAATCCCCTTCAAGCACCGCTGGCTGCCCTATTCAATCGCCGGACTCCTCGTGATGGCGATCGCCTTTTCCCGGCTCTACCTGGGCGTGCACTGGTTCTCCGATGTCCTGGGCGGCGTCACGCTGGGGTTGTTCTGGGCTGCCCTCATCGGGATTGCCTATGACCGGCACCCGGCACCGCCCCTGCCAGTGAAAGGCATCCTGGGCGTAGTGGCAGTCATCGTGCTCCTGGCAGGTGGAGTGCACATGCAGCAAAATTTCCGCCAGGACCTGGCGCAGTACGCGCCCCGCATCGAGGTGCACGCGACAACCCAGGCTGCCTGGGTAAGCGCTGCCTGGCAACAGCTGCCGGACTACCGCATCGACCTGGAAGGCCGCAATGAACAGCCCATGAACATCCAGTGGGCCGGATCACTGCAGACGCTGCGGACGCTGCTTGAACGCAAGGGCTGGCAGACGCCGCCGGGGCTGGGAACATCCAGTGCCTTGAACTGGCTGGCACCGGAACCGGATATCACCAGCCTGCCGGTCCTGCCCCAGGTGCATGATGGCCAGCATCATGATCTGCTGCTGGTGAGCAGGCCCGATTCACTGAACCGCCTCACCGTGCTGCGGCTCTGGCCGGCCAATATCGAAATCAGCGACGTGCCGGCCCCGGTCTGGGTCGGCACCGTCTCCTATCTGATACTTGACCGGACGCTGCGACTGGTTTCGGCACTGCTCACCGACATCGACTTCAACACGCCACTGGCCGTTCTGCAGGCCGCACTGGATCAGGATGTGCACAGCCGGATTGTGCAACGCCTGGCGCCCGTCACCCAACAGATCGACTGGGACGGCCAGGTGCTGCTGGCGTGGGAGTCAGGTGAGACGAGGAGCGACCCGCGGGCGCGATCGACCCCACGGAAACAGTAACATGTGAAGCATAATAATAGCCACGGAATCCACGGAAGAACACGGAAATAATTTTCAAATAATAATCACCGCAGAGACGCAGAGGACGCAGAGAAAGACAACATGATTGTAAAAACATCCGTGATGTAGCTGGAAGGTCGGATTACGGCGCTCAGCACTTGGCTCTGCCTGGTTGTATTTGCAATTATGGTGCTTTTCTCTGCGTCCTCTGCGTCTCCGCGGTAAGATTCTTTATTTTTTGAATTTATCTCTCCGTGTTCTTCCGTGGATTCCGTGGCTATTAATTCGCGCCTGCGAGGCGCTCCTATGTTTCACGTCTCACGACGGTTCACCCGATTCTCCCCAGCGCGGCGAAATCTCATGCTCCACATCCAGTTGATCTAGGATTCGGGCCACGACAAAATCCACCAGATCAGCGATGCCCTTCGGGTTTTGATAAAAACCGGGATTGGCCGGGAGGATCGACACACCCATGCGCGCCAGGCGCAGCATATTCTCCAGGTGGACCACCGAAAACGGGGTCTCGCGCGGCACCATCACCAGCTTGCGCCCCTCCTTGAGCACCACGTCGGCGGCGCGCTCGA